>Ga0114933_10004202_pt1 | contig 13617 bp, 15 predicted proteins | sample 4SBtaG_FD_89691 | JGI IMG/M metagenome (GOLD analysis project Ga0114933, IMG submission 89691) | Deep subsurface microbial communities from Kolumbo volcano to uncover new lineages of life (NeLLi) - 4SBTROV12_W25 metaG | ecosystem: Environmental > Aquatic > Marine > Volcanic | place: Kolumbo...
GTCGGCCGAACGTGCCGGTGAGCGGCGAGATCGAGGGACTTGACCGGCCAAGTCGGCCAAGCGTGCCGGTGAGCGGCGAGATCGAGGGACTTGAGAGGCCAAGTCGGCCGAACGCGCCGGTGAGCGGCGAGATCGAGGGACTTGACGGGCCAAGTCGGCCAAACGTGCCGGTGAGCGGCGAGATCGGGAGACTTGAGAGGCCAAGTCGGCCAAGCGTGCCGCCAGTCCTCGTCGCGCCGAGCCCCTCGCTCCGTGAGATGTCCTGGTGCACTCTCGCAGGCAGGATTGATCTCCTCCACGAAGGAGGAGCGCGGATCGTTTCAGACCAGCGCCAGCGCGCCGAGGAACATGCCCATCGTGATCGCGGTCAACAGGAACGAGGTCGTGTCCATCAGGGTGTAGCTGCGCATCGTCGGCTCCGTCGTGGGAGGGTTCACCTCCTCCACGCCCTTTCCGGCGCGACCCTGCCGGACTTTCTTGATCAGTCCTCGAGCGCGGCGCCGGCCTGCTCGACGAAGTCCTCGATCGAGCGGTCGCCGAGGAAGGAACCCCAGCGCGACTGGGCGACGAAGGCCTCGCGGGCCTTGTTCGCGTAGCGGAGCTCCAGCTCCAGGTGCTCGACCCGGTGCTCGATGATGAGCCGCGCCGCGACGGGCACGTAGGGCGCGGTCTGCTTCTGGAGCGCGTGGGCCTCGGCGATCTGGGCCTGCAGCACCTCGACGCGCTCGTCCAGGACCGCCAGGGCCTCGTCGAGCTCGAGCAGAAAGGAGCTCGACACGAAGAGGTCGATGTCGAAGGCGGTCGCGTCCCTCGAGCGGCCCGTCTCCACCAGCATCTGTTGAAGGTGGGCGCGCCCCTGCTCGGTGACGTCGAAGACCTTGCGCCGGCGGCTGCCGCCCTCGACGACCTGGATGTGGCCTTGCTTCTCGAGCCGATTCAGCGTCGCGTAGATGTGGCCGTGGTCCGCCTTCGTCCACCACGAGACGTGCTTGTAGCGGAACTCGAGCTTGATCTCGTAGCCGTGCATCGGCTTCCTCGCGATCGAGGACAGCACCAGGATCTCCATGCGCGAGGTCCGCGCCATATTCCTTGCCCCTTTAGTCAATGATTGACTATAACGCGTCCATGCTCTTCTTCTTCGCCTGCACCACCCTATCCTCTTCCGAGGCCCCCTTCTCCACCGGCGAGGACCGCGAATGGCGCCTCGACGGCGCCTCGGGCGACCTCGGCGAGCCCCTCGACGAGGTCGTCGAACAGCCCTTCGAGCCGCTCCCTGACCTGCCTGCGCTGGGTCAGCGTCGCTGCGCGGACTTCGAGGCTGCGGCCACCTATGCCCCCGAGGAGTGGGGCCCGCACCCGGTCGGTGTGCGCACCGTCGAGCTGGTCGACCCGCTGCGTCCGGATCGTCCATTGTTGACCGAGATCTGGTATCCGGCGGCCGAGGGCACGACGGGCGAGGGCGTCTCCTACGGGGTCGGCGCCGACGAGCTGGCGGGCGTCGCGGGGGACGACTGGTCCTGGCTCTTGGCGCTCTTCGGAGACGGCGGCGACTTCATGACCCTGGTCGAGACCAGCGCAGTGCGCGACGCGGCCGAGGCGGAGCACGACCCGAACCGCGGCCTGGTGCTGTTCAGCCACGGCTACCGGGGGGTGCGCTACCAGTCGACCTTCCTGACCACGTGGTTGGCGAGCCACGGATACGTCGTCGCGGCGCCGGACCACGTCGGAAACACGATGTTCGACGGCAGCGCCACCGACGACGAGGCGGTCGCCGACCGCATGCGGGACATGGTCTTCCTCTCCGAGGCGATGGAGGGCCAGGCCGACTTCGAGCCGGGCCGGGTGGCCTGGGTGGGCCACAGCTTCGGGGCCTCGACGGTCTTGATGGCGGGCGCGATGGACAACTCCGAGATGGTCGGCATCAGCTTGGCGCCGGCCTTCGACGACCGCATGGCCGGGGTCTACGCGCCCGAGTCCTACGAGCTGCGCTCGGCGCTCCTGGTCCTGGGCGGAAACGCAGACAACACCTGCCCGATCGAGCAGCAGGAGCTGGCCTACGAGCGCACCGTGGCGCCTCGCTACGTCGGCGAGCTCGACGACATGCGTCACTTCGACTTCACGGATCTCTGCGCGAACGCGCTCTTCCGCTACGGCATCACGAGCTTCGTCGATCAGCTCTCGGACGCCTGCGGCGACGACCCGACCGCCTACCACCACGCGGTGCAGACGCTCTCGACCGGCATGCTGAACCGCTACCTCGCCTGTGACGAGGGCGAGCTGCTCCAGGACCTCGACGCCGACCGGCTGGTGATGTGGGAGGGCGAGGACGCCGAGGCCGTCGACGAGGTCTCCCCGACCCCGAAGGCCTGGCCGAGCCTGCCCGCCTCGACCGGGACCTTGGCCGGCTACCCCACCTTCGGCGAGGGGGAGCCCGAGCTGGTCTTCGTCGGCGGTCTGGTCGACGCCAGCGTGTTCGGCGAGGTCCTGGGCGACCACGCCGCCGTGCTCGTCCATGACCCGGCGGACCTGGACGAGGTGCTGGACGAGCTGGCATCGCCCGTGGTCGTGGCACTTGATGCGGGCGGGCGAGCGGCGCTGGCCACGGACCGCCCGGTCTCCGGTCTCGTGCTGATCGGCACGGCGCCGGCGACCTCGACCGACTGGCAGGCGCGCCCGGACTACAACGGCGGCCGCACCCTGTCCTTCGCCCGTCACCTCGCATTGAACGACTCCGAGCGCCTCGCCGAGGACCTCGGCCTGCTCACGGTTCCGGCCCTGCAGGACGACACGCTCGACGTCCTCGACGCCCGCCCCGAGGTGCCCGTGCTCCTGATGCACGGCGAGCACGACGACGCCGTCCTGATCGAGTCCTCGCGCTACCTCGCCTCGATCTTGCCCGATGCCCGACTCGAGGTGTTCCAGCGCAGCGGCCACCTGGTCATGCTCGACGAGCCCGAGCTCTTCTCATTGCGGCTCGGCGAGTTCCTGGCCGAGGTCCGCTGAGTCAGCGCCGGCCGAGTCGCCGCACGGTTTCGGCGAGGTCGCGGTCCCGCAGCTGTGTCTCCTCGCCGAGGACCACCGCGAACTCGCGAGTCCCAGGCAGCGGCAGGATGACAAAGGGTGTGCCGGCCTGGTGATGCAGCAGCACGTGCTCCCTCCGGACCACCGTCCGGACCAGCCGCACGCCGTCCCCCTCGTCTTCGATGCCCGGGGAGACCAGGACCACCTCGTAGGTGCGCGATGCCAGCGCCCGGATCGCGCTGAGCACGTCGGGCACACGGTGAAGCTGGAGGCCCGAAGCGACCAGGGCCTCGCCGACCTCGAGGGTCAGGCCTCCTCCGACCACCAGCACCCGCGGCCGCTCGTCGAGGTCGACGCAGACAGCAGCCGGCGGTCGAAGCGGCGGTTCGAGGGCGGTCTTCATCGCCTCACCCTTTCATTCGTGCGAGGCCGAGGCAAGCTGAAAAGCAAGGGACAACCCGGCGAAGTCTTCCTCTCCGAGGGTGCGTCCCGCGACATCGAGGGTGTCGACGGCATAGCGTCGTTCAAGGTGGACCCGCACCGCGATGCGAGGCCCGGGCGCGTACGCGAGGCCGACGCCATGGACCAGCTGCCGGCGCACCGTGACGTGGACCTCCTCGTACTCCGATCAGGGCGCACAGCGCCACGCGGATGCAGTGAGCGCACTCGGGCGAGGCGTCCCCGAGCTCCCGCCACAGACCGTCCGCCGTGATGCCCGCCTTCAGCATCTCCCCCCAGAAATAGAGGCCGCTCCTCGGCTGCTCCCGGCGGGAGACGCCGAATCCCAGATGGTGGGAGAGCGCCAGCGTGCCCCACGAGCGGGACAGGGAAGGGGGCCGCACCGCGAGCTGAGCGGCGCCCGCGTGGGTCGTGCGGAAGTAGACGGGCGCGATGAACCCGTCCTCGACCCCGTAGTGCGAGAGCTGCACCGACTCCAAGTACGCGGCGCCGGAGACCTCGACGGCCAGCCACTCGCCGAGCTCGGCCCCGACCGCCAGCTCCGGTCCGTAGTGACTGACCTGGATGGGGAGGACCATGCCCTCACCACCGAGCGCTGCGTAGAGAGCCCACACCCCAGCACCATCTCACGGCGATGACCTCGTCAGATCGCCCGAAAGACGCCAAAACGACGGTTCGGACCGTCTCACCCGGGGTCATATGCGTTGAAAGGGTGATTTTCGGTCTTTCAGGCAGGGTGACGGATCGCGGGCCGAGTCCCACACTGAACTTGACGAGGCGTCAAGTTCGCGGCCTCAAGCCCAGCCTTGCCACGCTCAACTTGACGCTCCGTCAAGTTCACCCGCTCAGGTGCCACCCGCCCCGGGTGCCGGGGCCACCGTCGGCGTCTTCGGTGAAAGGTCTGCCTCGCTGTGGAGGTGGTGCTGTCGGTGGCGGCCTACGCCGCCGAACGCCGCGTGTCCGCGCCCGTCGTTGTGCGGCCCGCGGGGCTTCTCGGGGCCCCGGCACCCGGGACGCCCCCGTCCTGTCACCCCCCGAGACGAAGTGTCACGTTGCGGGGGGAGATAGGCCCTATCTCCGGCCGGATCGTTACAGATCGTCTCGCCCGGAGCCTCGACTAGCGAGCATTCTCCTCGAAGAACTCCCAGATCACCCCGTTCCCCCAGTCCTGCCAGACCGGGCCGATGGTCTCGGGCTTGAAGTACTGGTTGCCCTGGGGCCAGGCGTGCCCGCCGCCGTCGACCCGGATGTGCTCCAGGGCGCAGTCTTCGAAGACAACCCGCGTGCTGGTCGTGCCGTCCGAGACAGCGTCCTCCATCGCCACCTCGGACGAAGCCCCGCAGCCCAGGATCGCCGACCACTCGTCCAGCGTCCGCTGAACCGAGACATGTGCCAGCCCCTCCTGCCCGTTCGGACAGGCCCCATCCGGGGCCCCACCCTCGTACTGCCAGCAGGTGTCCGCCGTCCCGTGGATGTGCAGCACCGCCACGCTCTCGCCAGGCGCACACTCCGAGTCCACGGTCCACTGCATCGCGCCGCCGACGGGCGCGATCGCCGCGAAGCGGTCCGAGACCTGGCAGCCCATGCGGTGACTCATCGCGCCGCCGTTGCTGATCCCCGTCGCGTACACGCGATCGACGTCGACGTTGACGCGCCCTTCGAGGTCATCGAGCAGCTCGCGCACATACCTCTCGTCATCGACCCCGTCCGCGCAGGCCGGCACCGAGGTGCACCGCCACTCATCGTCCGGATTCCCGCCCCCCGCGTTCCAGCTGCGCAGGTTGCCCTTCCAGCCATCCCCGCCCGTCCCGTTCGGGTAGACCAGCGCAAACCCGGTCCGCCTCGCAAAGGCGTGCAGGCACTTGGCATCGTCGAGGTCTCCCTCCGGACAGCTCGAGGTCGCCTCGGCCCGCTTGTTCCCGCCCCCGCCGTGGAAGTCCACCACCACCGGCACCGCCGCGTCGCCCGAGTACCCGTCGGGCAGGACGAGGTCATAGGAGCGGTCGCCCCAGCCCTCCATCTCGCAGGTGAAGGCCCCCGCGGACGAGAACCGCGACGCACACCCTGCGGTGTCGAGCCGGTCGCCGCAGCCTAGAAGCAGCAGGAGCACGAGGCCGTCCGAGAAGCACCCGTCGGGTTGGTCTTGCCCGCAATCGCCGCGATGTCGTTCTTCAAGGCGGTGTCGTAGCCGAGGTCGTTCAGCGTGCGCCCGCTCGCCGTGGTCGAGGCCCCCTCGCGCAGCCCCTTCGCGAAGCCGCTGGTCCACTCGCTCCCCGTCTCGCCCTCGGGCCGGCCGTAGGGATCGGGTGTCCTCACTCCTCCAACAACCACCCCGTCGTAGGCTCCACCCCAGGCCTTCTCGGTCGACGAGGCGCTCGTCCGCACGGACTCCACGCCGTTGGCGACCAGGGCGTCGATGAATCCTCCCGAGTAGCAGGCGTCGATGGCCACGTTGACGTGGCAGCTGCTGGTACCCCCGAGCAGCTTCGCAAAGTCCTCGGCGAAGAGCTTCTCCTTGCTCGAGCCCTTGCCCACGCCGATGTACCAGCGCTCTTTTCCGTCGATCGTCTTCTTGTGCCCGTGGCCGGTGTAGTAGATGAAGATCTCGTCGCAGCAGTGCTCCGGCCCGACATGCCCGGCCACGAACTGCTTCAACTGGCCCAGGCCCTCCTTCTTCTTGTCGCCCAGGTAGACGGTCACGGTGTCGAAGCCGCTCTGACCCAGCGCGGTCTGCATGTTCGTCACGTTGTCCGTGATGTCCTTGCGCAGCGGCCCCTTGTCGTAGTTGTAGAGGATCAGCGCGATGCGGTGAAGCGGCGCGCGGTCCTCGCAGCAGTCGCCCTCGGGCACCTCGACCGCCTCCCAGGCCCTCGCCGGTCCGTCCCGTACGGGCTGCTGCTCGAAGTCCTCGGCCCGCTCGTTCCAGATGGTCCGCGACAAGTCCATCGGCTCGTCGTTCACAAGCGGCACCTGGTCACTCTCCACCGTCGTGAAGGAGTCCCCGTCGTGGAAGACGAGCGCTCCCGAGTGGCCCCAGAGAGCCCCGGGTTCCCAGTCGATCCAGACCAGGACCTCGGCCACCGATGACACCCGGGCTTCGCCGCCGAAGACGCCCTCGACCACGTCTCCGGCCGCAAGCTCCACGGTGTAGGCCACCTCGTCCCCGTCCGAGGCCGGCCGGATCACCTGGTCGATCACGTGCTCGATCGGATCGACGGCGGCGATCGGCTCCGGACTCAGGGGTTCTTCGACGGGAGAACTGGCCGTACAGGCCCACAGGAACAGCATGCCCGAGGCTACGACACGTTCTTGACGTATACATGGTGTCTACACCGGTATACAATCTGTATACGGCACCGTCCGGAGAGACATGTTCCTGTACGCCTTCCTGGCCTGCGCGACCGAGCCCGCGACCACCGACGACTTCGACCGACCCGCCCCCGATCCCCTCGACGAGGACGGTGGCAACGATGACGGCAACGACGACGGCAACGACGACGGCAACGGCAACAACAACGACGGCGCGTACCCCCTGAGCGACGGGGAGACCTGGACGGTCACCGCGCGAAGCTTCGTCAACGACCCCTGCGGAGCGGCCGACTGGGTCAGCCACGGCGAGGTCGGCAACACCATCACGCTCATCGACGATGGCGGCGACCAGTTCACGATGGCCGGCGACGAGCCGCCCGATGACCAGTGCGCCCTGGATGGCTGGTCCTACGACTGCGACAGCCGCAGCGACGAGGACTACACGCCCCAGGACTACGGGCTCGACGCCATCATCGTCTTCGAGGCCGAGGTCTACGGGGACTTCGTCGACGAGGGCACCATGGACATGCGCGCGGACGTGGTCCTGAACTGCGAGGGCGCGGACTGCGGTGTGGTCGAGGCCATCGTCGGCGGCAGCGCCTGCGAGCTCACGCTACAGATGGACCTGTCCAAGAACTGATCCCGCTCGGGAGGTCCCATGCTGCTCGCTTTCGTCCTGGGCTGTCAGCCCGAGGCCGGCCTCACGCCCGCCGAGAACGAAACCACCCCGACCTGGCACGGCGAGGTGCGTCCGATCGTCGAGTCGGCCTGCGTCGCCTGCCACCAGGAAGGCGAGGCCGGGGGCTTCCCGCTGGACAGCTACGAGCTGGTCTCGGCCATGTCCGAGCAGGTGGCCGACGCGGTCGAGGACCGGCGCATGCCGCCCTGGCTCGCGGGCCCGGGTTGCAATGACTACCAGTACGACATCTCGCTCTCGGAGCAGGAGATCGAGACCCTCGTGGCCTGGCACGACGCGGGCGCGCCCGAGGGCGATCCGGAGGCCTCGGTCGAGGGCAAGGAGATGGAGTGGCGGGAGCTCCCGCGGGTCGACGTGACCCTGGCGGCGCCGTCCTACATCCCGGATGGGGCGGTCGAGGACGACTACCGCTGCTTCGTCGTCGAGTGGCCCGAGCAGGGCAACTTCGTCACGGGCTACGACATCCGACCCGAGAACCCCGAGCTGGTGCACCACGTCGTGCTCTACCTGGCGGACTCGGAGCTGGCCCCGGACTTCCAGGCCGCCGACGATGCGGACGAGGGCGCCGGCTACTCCTGCTACGGCGGCCCCGGCGTGGTGGGCGCCTCCAACGCCGACTGGCTCGGTGCCTGGGCGCCCGGAGCGGTCAGCGGCGAGTTCCCCGAGGGCACCGGCATCTGGGTCGGATCCGGCGACGTGATCGTCTTCCAGGTCCACTACAACATGAAGAACGCCGAGCCGGCCGAGGACCTCATCGAGATCGATCTCATGGTCGAGGACAGCGTGCCGGATCCAGCGCTGATCCAGCCCTGGGCCGACCCGAGCTGGATCGACTCCGAGAAGATGGAGATCCCCGCGAACAGCGAGGGCACCCAGCACGACTTCGGCATCCGCATCCCCGACCAGTGGGCCTTCCGCATCCACACCGCGAGCGTTCACATGCACGAGCTCGGCCGCTCTGCGCGGATCTGGGCCACGCACGAGGACGGCACCGAGGAGTGCGTGCTCGACGTGCCTCGCTGGGACTTCGCCTGGCAACGCAGCTACCTGCTCGAGGAGGCTGTGGACATCCCGGGCGGCACCACGCTGACGCTGGAGTGCACCTGGGACAACCCCACGGGCGAGGACGTGTTCTGGGGGGACGGCACGGGCGACGAGATGTGCCTGGGCACGATGTTCCTGACCTCGCTCTGAACGGGCTCTGAGCGCACCGTCCGAGCGACTTCGGCTGCTCTTCAGCGGCCTCTTCGTGCTCCACCTCGCGGCCGTCGGGGTCGGAGTCGCCGGCTTGGACGTGCCCGGCGTCGCGACGTGGCTGGATGCCACGCAGACCACGCAGAAGTGGAACATGTTCAGCAACCCGCGCCCGCGGGGCTGGGCGATCGAGGCCTGGGCGACCACCCGGGAGGGCGAGGAGGTCCTCGCGATTCCGAGCGTCGCCCGCCACCCCGAGGATCTCCTGCGGCTCCGTTACAGCCGCTTCGTGAAGCTCCAGGCCAACCTGGCCCAGAAGGCCGGCCGGAGCCAGCGGCCCCACTTCGCGGCGTGGGTCTGCACCCAGGGCGACTACGCCACCGTCGAGCTCCGGCTCTTCACCTTGAAGCGACCCACCCGCGAGGCCTACCTCGGCGATCCCGAGAGCCGCATCGCCTGGACCCTTCACCACAGCGAGCCAACCACGTGTCCCTGATCCGCGAGGGCTGGCTGCGCTGGTGGTTCGCCTCGCCGGATCCCCGCGTGCTGGCGCTCCTGCGCATCGGTTACGGCCTGCTCGGCCTGTGGACCGTGTTCGTGCTCTGGCCCGACCGTCACGCGCTGCTCGGGGATCCCGGCGTCTTCCCCCTCGAGGCCCGCGACTACAACTGGACGAGGCCCTCGGTCTTTGCCCTGGGCCTTGATCCGACGCCGCTCCTGCTGGCCTTCGTGGCGTCGTCGGCAGCGCTAGTCGCCGGGGCCTTCAGCCGGGTCGCGATGCTCGTCAGCTGGGTCTTCGTGGTCAGCGTCGCCCACCGGAACGGGCTCTGGACCGACGGCTCGGACACGATCCTCCGTGTCTTCGGGCTCTACATGCTGTTCCTGCCGCTCGGCCGGACCTGGAGCGTGGACAGCCTCTGGCGGCCCGGCACCTCCCCCATCTCCGGGTGGCCGCTGCGGCTGTTCCAGCTCAACGTGTGCATCCTCTATGTGAAGACCGGCCTGATCAAGGCGGTGCACAACAACTGGCAGAGCGGCGACGCCGTCTTCTACGCGCTGGCGAGCCCGACCTACTGGCGCTTCCCGATGGACGGCCTGCTGCGCGTCGAGGCCTTCCAGCACCTCACCACGGCGATGACCTGGGGCACCTTGGTGTTCGAGATCGGCTTCCCGCTGGTGTTCCTGTCTCGGCTTCGGCGTCCGTGGCTCCTCGTGGGCCTCGGCCTGCACCTCGGCATCTTCGCGTTCATGGACCTGGGCGCCTTCTCCGAGTGCATCCTCTGGACCTACCTGGCTTTCCTGCGGTTCGGTGAGAGCCGCCTGAAGTAGGGTCGCCGCATGCTCGCCGCTTCCAACGTCGTGTTCGTCCACGGCATGTACATGACCGGGGACAGCTGGTCGGACTGGGTCGACCTCTTCCAGGAGCGCGGGTACGCCTGCCACGCGCCGAGCTGGCCCCACCACGAGGGCCAGCCGTCGGTGCTGCGGACCAACCCGCCGGCCGACCTCCGCACCCTCACGCTCCCCCAGGTCGTCGACGCCTACCGTGAGCTCGTCGCTGGGCTCGACGAGCCGCCGCTCCTGGTCGGCCACTCCATGGGCGGGCTCGTCGTCCAGATCCTGCTCGCCGAGGGGCTCGGCGCGGCGGGTGTGGCCATCGACTCCGCGCCCCCGAAGGGCGTGTCGATCCTGTCGATTCCGTTCTTGCGGGCGAACGCGGGCATCTTCGGGGACCCTGACCACGCCATCAACCCCACCCTCGAGGAGTGGACCTATGGCTGGGCCGGGGGGCTCAAGGCGACCGAGGCCTATGCGCTGTGGTCCCAGCACGTCGTCCCAGAGAGCAAGCGGGTCGGCAAGGGGCCCACGACCCAGGACGCGCGCGTCGACTTCTCCGTCGAGCGGGCGCCGCTCCTGCTCGTCGCCGGGGGCGAGGATCGGACCATCCCCGCCCGCTTGAACAAGAAGAACCACCGGGCCTGGGGCAAGAGCCCGTCCCGCACCGACCGGGTCGTCTTCGAGGACCGGGGACACAGCCTGGTCATCGACTCGGGCTGGGAAGACGTCGCTGACGCCGTGCTCGAGTGGTACGACGAACTCCAGGAGGACTGATGCCGCGCATCGTGATTCGCTACTGCGTGCCTTGAAACTACAAGCCACGCGCCGCCAGGTTGGCGGACCTCATCGAGAAGGACACCGGAGAGTCCTCGGAGCTCGTGCAGGGCAACCGGGGAGAGCTGACCATCTGGGTCGACGGGAGCAAGGTCATCGGCAAGGACTCGGAGGGCTTCCCGGCCGAGCCCGATGTCGTGAACGCCGTGAGACGCGCCCTCAATAGTTGAGCCTGCTCGCGCGTATCCACAGCATGCGCAGGTCCCTGAACACCGGTCTCTTCGTGCTCCTGCTGCTGGTGCACGGCTTGCTCATCTACGCCTGGTGGCCGCACCTGCCCGAGGTCATGGCCTCGCACTTCGCCGGGGACGGCGCCGCGGACGGCTGGATGTCGAAGCAGGCCTTCTTCCTGGTCACCACGGTCTGTGGAGTCGGCCCGCTCGCCCTCGTCGGCGGCTTGTCCTTCCTGCGCCGGAACATGACGGACGAGCTGCGGGTGCGCGTGCTGGAGTTCGCGAACGTCAGCCTGATCGGGTGCAACCTGCTGCTGCACACGGTCTGCAAGGCGAACGTGATGACCGAGCCGAGGCTGCCGGATGCCTTCTTGTGGGTCTTTCTGGCGTACATGGCCTACGTCGCGGTCTGGACCTTCTTCATCATCCGCGACCGAAACCGATTGCAGCCACAGCGGCTCTGAGGAAGAAAGTGAACGGCGTTCACTAGTTCAGTCCACGGTCTCCATCACGGCAGCCGCGCCCAGGCCCCCTGCGGCACAGATCCCGAGCAGCGCTGTGTCTGCCGCGGTCTCCGAGAGCTCGTTCGCCATCGTGAGCACCATGCGCGCCCCCGTGGCGCCGAAGGGGTGTCCCAGCGCCACGCTGCCGCCGTGCACGTTGAGCTTCTCCGCGTCGATCTCTCCGACCGCGGACTGCCGGGCCAGGCGCTCCTGCGCGAAGCTCTGCGAAGCGAGCATCTTCAGGATCGACAGCACCTGGCCAGCGAAGGCCTCGTGCATGTCGACGACGTCGATGTCGTCGAGCTTCATCCCGGCGCGGTCCAGCGCCTTGGGCATGGCCAGCGCGGGCCCCATCAACAGCTGGTCCGCCGGATCGACGCCCACATAGGCCCAGCTCTTGAACGCGGCCCGCGGCGTCAAGCCGAGCTCCGCTGCCTTCTCCTCCGAGCAGAGGATCACGCAGGCGGCGCCGTCCGTCAGCGCCGAGGAGTTCCCGGCGGTCAGGGTGCCGTCCTTGGCGAAGACCGGCCGCAGCTTCGCGAGCTTCTCGGTCGAGGTGTCCGCCCGCACGATGGTGTCCCGGTAGACCGTCTCCCCGCGAGGCGGCGTGACCGGCACGACCTCGGCGTCGAAGCGCCCCGACTCGATGGCAGCCGCGGCGCGGTGATGGGAGCGCACGGTGAGCTCGTCCTGCTCCTCGCGGGTGACCCCGTTGCGGCGCGCCATCTTCTCGGCGGCCTCGCCCATGACCTCGCCCGTGCTGCGCTCAGCGACCTTGGGCTGCTTGGGCAGCACGTCCTTCATCGACAGCTTGGTCAGGAGCCCCAGGTAGTCGCCGAAGCCGCTCTTCTTGTTCATGGCGACCGGCGCGACCTTGCGCACGAAGCTCTCGGGCATCGGCAGCACGGCGTTCGAGGTGCTGTCCGAGCCGCCGGCGATGATCAGGTCGGCCTCGCCGCGCTCGATCTTGGCGGCGGCGGTGGTGATGGCCTGGAGTCCGCTGGCGCACGCGCGGGTCAGGGTGAAGGCCTCGACGCCGGCGGGCAGGCCGATGTCGAGCGCGATCTCCCGGCCGACGTTCGGCGCGGTCGGCGGCAGGATGACCCCGCCCCAGACGATGGCGTCGACCTGGTCGTAGGCGATGCCGGAGCGCTCGAGCGCCCCCTTCACCGCCAACACACCCAGGTCGATGGTGTCCATCTGCGTGTACTCGGCGAATGCGCGGACGAAGGGCGTTCGCGCCCCACCTACGACGACTGCGCGTCCCATCTCAGGCCCCCAGCAGGTTGCCGCCGCACACCCGCACCACCTGACCGGAGAGGCCGTGGGCGCCGGGGCTGGCGAGGAAGGTGATGGCCTCGGCCACGTCCTGGGGCAGGCCGCCCTGGGAGAGGTTGGCCAGGCGCCGTGCGACCTCGCGGGTGGCCACGGGGATGGCGGCCGTCATGCGGGTCTCGATGAAGCCGGGGGCGACCGCGTTCACCGCGATGCCGCGCCGCGCCAGGCGAGGCGCCAGGGTCTCGACGATGCCGATGACGCCGGCCTTGCTGGCTGCGTAGTTCGTCTGGCCGACGTTGCCGCCGATGCCGCCGATGCTGGACAGGAAGACCAGCCGTCCGGCCTTTCCGAGCGCGGGCACGATGGCCTCGTTCATGCGCAGGATGGCCTGGAGGTTGACCCCCAGGACCAGGTCCCACTGGTCCTCCTTCATGCGGGAGAGCGTCTTGTCTCGGGTCACGCCGGCGTTGTGCACGACGATGTCCAGGCCCCCGAAGTGTTCGGTCGCGAAGTCGACGATGCGCTGGCCGGCGTCGGCGTCGGTGACGTCGAGGAGCAGCGGCTTGCCGCCGATGTCCGCGGCCACATCTGCGGCCTGGGTGTCGGCCGAGGGGTGGTCCAGGACCACGACCTTGGCGCCCTCGCGGGCGAGGGCCTTGGCGGTGGCGGCGCCGATGCTTCGGGCCGCACCGGTGACCACCGCGACCTGTCCATCGAGGGGGCGGACGGTGTGGACCTCGGTGGCGCGGACCGTCTTGCTGAGGACCACCGGCTGACCGGAGATGTAGGCGCTGTGGGGCGAGGCGAGCCA
>Ga0114933_10004203_pt1 | contig 13615 bp, 15 predicted proteins | sample 4SBtaG_FD_89691 | JGI IMG/M metagenome (GOLD analysis project Ga0114933, IMG submission 89691) | Deep subsurface microbial communities from Kolumbo volcano to uncover new lineages of life (NeLLi) - 4SBTROV12_W25 metaG | ecosystem: Environmental > Aquatic > Marine > Volcanic | place: Kolumbo...
CCAAGGCAGACCTCGACCAACATCAGCTAAAAACTGAATGTTAACTTCACGATCTATCGCCTCAGAAGTAATGGGAACATTAGGAGCATCAGACACCATAGCTGTTTGCTCAAACCGCCCACCTCCAAATCCCGTCAACTCACAAAAAACCTCATAGAGCGGAACTAAGCCGAAAGCAAACCCAAACATAACGATAGGCACAACGCCCAATATAGCTGCCTGTTTAATTTTTGGATTACGTTTGTCTTTCATCAGTTTATGGGTCCACGTGTATTTCCTGGGTTCACAAAAAACCTCAATCTACTTTTGGCGGCACTTCAAATGTATGTAGCGGAGCAGGAGATGGGACCGTCCATTCCAACCCTTTGGCACCTTCCCAGACTTGATCTGTAGCCTTAGGACCACCACGAGCAGTTTTAATCACGATGTAGAGGAGTAACAACTGGGTTAAACCAAGCAAAAAAGCCCCTATCGTCGCAAACGTATTAAGCCCGGTAAAAGGAAGCGCATAGTCAGCGATTCTTCTAGGCATACCCCCAAGTCCTACAAAGTGCATTGGGAAAAAGGTCAAATTAAGCGCAATTACCGCTGTCCAAAAGTGAATTTTTCCTAATCGCTCGTCATACATATTTCCTGTCCACTTAGGAATCCAATAATAGACAGCCGCCATCGTGGCAAAAATAGCTCCTGGATAGAGCACATAATGAATATGGGCTACCACAAAGAAGGTATCGTGATATTGAAAATCAACTGGCGCTATTGCAAGCATGAGCCCAGATAAACCGCCAATAGTAAACATCACAACAAAACCAAGCGCAAAAAGCATAGGCGTTTCAAAAGTCATGGAACCACCCCACATGGTGGCAACCCAGTTAAAGACTTTCACACCTGTGGGGATTGCAATGACCATCGTTGCATACATAAACCATAGCTCTGTAGCCAAAGGCATACCGGTGGCAAACATATGGTGCCCCCACACAACAAACGACAATATGGCGATTGATCCAGTTGCCCAGACCATAGAGGTATAACCAAAAATACGCTTACGAGCGAAAACTGGAATTATTTCCGAAGCTATTCCAAACCCCGGAAGAATCATGATATAGACCTCCGGATGACCAAAAAACCAAAATACATGCTGAAATATTAGAGGATCGCCACCTCCAGATGCCTCAAAAAAACTAGTGCCAAAATGACGGTCTGTCAGCATCATTGTTACTACACCGGCAAGAACAGGCATGGCCATAATCAACAAAAAGGCCGTGATCAACCATGTCCACACAAACATAGGCATTTTCATTAATGTCATGCCAGGAGCACGCAGATTGAAAATAGTAACAATAATATTAATAGCCCCAAGTATTGAGGATATCCCCATCAAATGAATACCCAGAATCAAAAAGTCAGTACTAGGGGGGCCATAAGTAGTCGATAGAGGTGCGTAAAATGTCCAGCCAAAGTTAGGCGCTCCTCCCGGCATGAACAATGAGGAAAGAAGCAACCCAAAAGCAAAGGGCATAATCCAAAAGCTAAAATTGTTTAGCCTGGGTAACGCCATATCAGACGCACCAATCTGAAGCGGGATCATCCAGTTAGCTAACCCCACAAACGCTGGCATCACTGCACCAAACACCATCACCAGCCCATGAAGAGTAACCATCTGGTTATAAAAATCAGCACCCATAAGCTGAAGTCCCGGCTGAGCAAGCTCTGCACGAAATGTCAGCGCCATAGCGCCACCAATAAAAAAGAGCAGAAAACTTAATGACAGATAGAGCGTCCCTATCTCTTTATGATTAGTAGTTAACAGCCAGCGTAAAATAAATTTCACCAGCGGGTTTCTGCCTGAAGGTACGGTTTCTGCGTGGGCAATCATTTGCTACACCTAACGCGAGTTAAAGATTGTGAGAGGCTGAATAACTTCACCAGTCTCGTTGCCTAAAGAATTTCTTTCATAAGTAATCACAGCCGCAATCTCCAGATCACTTAGCTGTGGCCCCCAGGCTTGCATTTCTGTTCCTGCAACACCATTGAGAACAATGCTGATATGATCCTCAATAGGACCATTTACAACAGCGCTTCCCGTCATTGCTGGATACGTAATACCCTGTCCAGAACCGTCTGGCTGATGGCAGGTTGCGCAATTGCTCAGATAGGTATCCTCACCAATCGGCATTAACTCTTCCATCGACCAATCACGACTACGGGCTGCAATAGCAGCCTCTCCCATTGATTCAAGCGCTATACGCTGATCCTCAAGCCACGACTCAAACTCATCTTCTGGAAGCACATCCACCACAATAGGCATGTAAGCATGATTCATCCCACATAGTTCTGTGCACTGACCACGATAGGTGCCTGGCTCAGGCACTCTGGTCCAAGCCTCGTTAATAAAACCTGGCAATGCATCCTGCTTAACCGCAAAATCTGGCACCCACCAAGAATGAATAACATCATCTGAACTAGTCAAAAACCGAACCTTTTGATTTGTTGGAATAACTAAATGGTTATCCACTTCAAGCAAATAATGCTCGCCCTTAGCTTCCGTATTGTTGATTTGCTCGAGAGGTGTAGACATGTTGCTGTAAAAACCAATACCGGCCTCAAGATACTGGTAATGCCATTTCCACTGAGACCCAGTAACTAAAATCGTCAAGTCCGAATCGCTGTTATCTTCAATTTCTATAAGCGCCTTGGTTGCAGGGATCGCCATGCCAATTAAAATCAGCGTAGGAATAAGGGTCCAAACAATCTCTACCTTAGTGCTGTGATGCCAAGTGGCTGGTATAGGGTTCTTAGAGCGACGATGCGCAAAAATCGTATAAAACATTGCGCTAAAAACAATAGTTCCAACAACAATACAAACCCAAAGACTTATGTGGTGTAGTGTTCGAAGATGCTGGCTCATCTCGGTTACACCTGGGCGCATATCCCACCCTTGAGCTAGAACTGTTGACGATAGCAAACTGAGCAGAATGGCCCATGCTCCGTACGAGCGGTAACTAACGAATAAGCGCTTTATTGCCAGTTGCACAGTAATTACTTTATCAATGATTTGCGAATTCATGACTTCATGATTCCTGCGTAAAGAATACGCAGATTTTGGAACTGCATCCTTGTTCCTCATACCGTTCATCCGCGCGGTATCATAGGGCAAGACAACTACGAATTCAAAGCTATTTTTTAACGAGTCAGCTGAGCAAGCGTTCTAACCTGTTTTTGCCCCGACCAGTCTAGATATTGTAAGGCGCTCACGCTTTCAGTTGGCATGCTCCAATCGCCTCTATGCGCAAGAATAAAGGATCCTTCCGCAACTTTTGCCTGCCATGGCTCTCCATCCCAATTAACAAAAGCCAGGCTTGAATTAGAATGTCGATGCCAATAACCGCTTTCTTCAGGAGTATGCTCAAACGAGCCATCTTTAACCCAAGCAGTCCATCTATCATTATTCCAAGAAACAAACTCCATTCTTTGGAGCGCCCATGGCTCTACACCTGACTCATGAGTGCTAGCGGTTTTCAATTCAAAAGCAAGCGTTGAACCAAGAACCGTTGCTACAAAAACAACCGCGAGCGCCAACAAACCTTTACCCATTAACAGTTACTCCAAATATTACGTAAGAAGACCCTTCTTGGGGCGCTGATTTAACATATTGTGAGGCAATCGTCCAATACATTAGCCATGAAGACGCTTAACGCCCAAAAGATATTCGAGAGCGAACGTTTACAGCAATGACCATAATGGCAAGCACGCCCGCAAACGAGAACCATTGTATGGCATAACCAATATGACGTTCTGGCGGCAAAACGCGCGGCGACCACTCCCTAAGAAAACCATCAGAAGACCCATCATCCAATAACAACTGATAATGCATAAGCGGACTTTCAAATCGCGACTCAAGCGTATCAAAAGTCGGAAACAACACAACCTTTGGCCATAGACCTGAATCTGCTGATTCACCCAGATATAGACCTGGTTGCGGCAGCAAATCAACCCTACCCCGAACCAACCTCATTGCCTCATCAACTAGCACCTGAGGCAAAACCTCTCGATCTGAGCTTGCCTCAACCCAACCCCTATTAACCAACACCCATTCAGAACTATTCATTGGTTTAAAAGGCGTTAGAACATGATAACCAGCACGGCCCTCATGAGTCATGCTATCTAATAAGAATTGCTTCGACGACAAGTACTGACCCTGCACTTCTATGGAACGATACCGAAATTCATCTATATCGCCATTAGGAATGAGACTCGTAAACGCTGAGCGACTCGATTCTTCATCGTATTGTTGGTGAATTCTTTCGCCTTGTTCAGCACGATTTAATTGCCACATTCCTAAAGAGCACAATAGTGCTAGCAAAAGAGGAAACCCAATAAACAGCAAGGCCCGATTAATCGTCATCTCGACACGCACAAGGGATTAAATTACTGATTGCGATAGGACATCTGATCAAACGAAGCAGGATCACTTGGCCCAAAACCAGGAGTAATATTACCCATCAGAAGAATAAACCCCACATAAAAAAGCAGCACAACACACCCTATAATCATAGCTTTCTTTCTCATACTGGATTTACGCTGCTTCTGTTCACCATTCATAGAGTCACTAATTATACTATTCATATCTAAGCCTAATAAAACCGAAAACTGAACACAAAGCTAAACCAATTGCCTAAACCAAGTATAACAATCTAAACTTTTACTTTGAAAAAATATCTCTCTAAATTATTTTAGATACTGTCTTAATGTTGGCAGCAAGATCATTTGATTACTGCAGAGGACCCATGAAGTCACCAACTTTAAAAATTGTCGCGCGCACACAAGGAAACACCTCGGCACTCAAAAATGGGGAAATTGAACTTCCCGGGTTTTTATTTGATTTTATTGAGATCCCGGCACTTCCGAAAGCCTTTAGACGCATGGTTAGAACACTAGAATTTGATGTATGTGAAATGGCCCTAACTACTTACCTCTGTGCACGAGAGCACGGTGTTAAATTTACTGCTATACCAATATTTCTTAAGCGTGCATTCCACCATGGGGCCATACTGCATGACTCAAAAGGTCCAATTAAAAAACCGAAACAATTGGAAGGCACGCATGTAGGGGTTAACCGCGGATATACCGTAACAGCAGGCGTTTGGGCAAGAGGAATTTTAGCAGAAGAATATAATGTAGATTTAGAAAAAATAACTTGGGTCCTTTCAGGAGATGAACACGTTGCTGAATACAAAGGTCCTAGTAATGTCATAACAGGACGCTCAAACCAAACATTGGAAGATGCCCTCCTATGTGGCGATCTTTCTGCAGCAATCAACATCCAAACCAATGACCCAAGCATTAAACCCTTAATACCTGACCCGCAAAATAGGGGCCTATCTGCTTTTGATGATCGTGGCCACTATCCAATCAATCATCTGCTTGTAATTCGTGATGAGGTTTTAGAAAAAAACCCAGGTATTGCAATTAAAATATTCAATGTCTTTGCTGAAGCAAAAAGTTTATACCTAGACCAACTTAAAAATAAGGAAGCTCAAAACCTCACTTCCACAGATGAACTCGATCTCCAAATATTGAAACGAAAAAAAGATCCTCTGCCTTATGGAATTAAACCAAACCGCGATGTTTTAGAAAACTTAATGGCGCATGCACAATCACAAAAAATATTAAAACAAAATGTTGAAGTTGATGAATTATTTGCACAAGAAACAATTGATCTTAACGCATAATCTGAATTTAAATTATGGTGCTTTTGTTATATCTCTATATCACTACTGATGATTCATCCAGAAACTCAATAAGCCGTGCAGGAGCATTGGCTTCACTAAGCAAGTCCGGATGAATATCCCAATATTGAGCTAACGGCAAACATTCCTCGAGATATTTAGCAGCCGAAGTTGCATGTGCTATATCCTTACCCGGGACAATAAGCGTTGGAATATCCAATTTAATAAGCTCTTCAGCGCTTGCTCCAGGTGCTGTATCACAGTTAATTAGGTTTGCTTGCATACCTTTAATGATTTTTTGGTATATCTCAATACTAATAGAACAATAGTTTGAGGCAAAAACTGGGTCGCGACGAATCACTGGACCCCATGGTCCAATACGGGGGTCTTTGCCAAAACCAACATCGGTGGACTTAGCAAGCGTTACAACTCCTTCTAAACCTTCTTTCTTAACGAAAGAAAGGTGCTTCGAAAAACGAGCTTGCGCCCTTATACGATAATGCGCACCACCAACAGGCCAAAATAAAACCATACTAATAACCGCATTAGGATATTTAACTGCGAATGCAGTGGCCGGACAGCAACCCATACATCCACCTAACAAGTGGGATTTTTCTATACCTAGATGCTCTAAAAGCCCCTTTCCTTGTTGAACATAATGATCCCAAGTGATCTGTTCAACCCGACCTCCAGAAGACCCAGTCTCTCGGCGATCAAAAATGATGCATTGATGTTTCTTTGGAAGATAACTAAGAAGTTTAATTCGCTTGTAAACCCCAAGCTTAGACCATTTTTCTAATGTGGCATCAAACCCACCAGGCGAAAAAAACAGCACTGGTGGACCAACACCAATTGTCTCGTAATTAGTCTCTATTCCATCAATTATTTCTAAAGGCAATGTTTTAGCCCACTATTGTTTTTGTAGCGCCTTTAATTTGACGCTCAGCTCGAACGTCTTCAGTAAAAGCATTAATAGCCTTGAGAGTTATATTGGCAACATTGGCGTACGCATCAATATCCTCGTCAATATGTTTTGCTCCATAACCAATAGCCGCATGAGCCATCCTGACTCGACCATCAAGCCATGGCCCTCCTCCAAACCCACCAATCACAGGAATGGATACAGCAGCAGTAACAGCAGGGCCTACATGTGGTCCTGAATTAGTAAAATCAAGCAACACTGCACCTGCTGATTCCAAAAGTTTTGCTTCTGAAACCAGTTGACTTTCCATTTCGATTGGCAGTTCTGCCTCTGAAAGCTGTCTATACTCAATTCCATACTGACTCGCTGTATATGGAGTCAAACCAAACTGAGCCCAAACCGGTACGCCTGCTTCCGCAAGTGCTGATACTGCTTCAGGACAGCCAGTGGCACCATCTAGCTTAACCAGATCAACCCCAACCTCCTGGGTCATCCTACGTCCTGCTTTTACAGTTTCGTTTATACCCATCACAAGAGGATCAAAGGGTAAATCACAACTAACAAGAGCGCGTTTTGTTCCTGCCCTTACAGCACTAGCCACTATTACCATTTGATCCATCGTCACTTCAAACGGATCCAGGTGCCCCCAAAGATTAATCCCAACTGAATCACCAACAGATAGAATTTCTACTCCTACACGATCAGCTATCCGAGCAATATGTGTATCCCACGCCACCACACCAACGATCTTACGATCATTACATTTCATCTGCTGGAGCTGTGGTATCGTTACTTGTGACACAAACTTACCCCTGGGGAAATTCGTTAGCTCTCGTTCTTCAAGACTACGAAATAATTTTATGAGTGTAACCGATGCTTTCTAAGGAAAGGAATGAACTTCTAACTCAAACTGGCCCTGGAACTCCCATGGGCGACTTGTTTAGATGTTATTGGCAGCCAGTACTACTTTCGGAGGAACTACCTGCTCCAGACTGCCCGCCAGTACGGGTACAAATTTGCTCTGAACGATTGATTGCATTCAGAGACTCTCAAAACCGCCTTGGACTAATAGATGAGTTTTGTGCACATAGGCGCGTATCTTTGTGGTTTGGAAGAAATGAAAAAAGCGGGCTGCGTTGCCCCTATCATGGCTGGAAATACGATGTGACTGGAAACTGCATAGAAGTTCCCTCAGAAGAGGATCCAAAATTCTGTGAACAAATAAAACTTACGGCTTACCCTCTAGTAGAAAAAGGTGGTGTACTTTGGACCTATATGGGAGATCCTAATAAAAAACCCCCATTGCCAGAATATGAATTTTCTAATGTTTCATCAGAGCAACGTTTTATTTCAAAACGTATTCAAGAGTGTAATTGGTTACAAGCAATGGAAGGTGGCATTGATTCTAGTCATGTGTCTTTTTTACATAGCGGCGCTTTGAACACAGACCCATTGTTCAAAGGCTCTAAGGGAAATAAATATAATTTTGCAGATTTACGTCCAGTATTTGAGGTTGTCGAACATGATGGTGGACTGCTAATAGGAGCTCGTAGAAACGCAGAAAAAGACCACTATTATTGGAGAGTAACCCAATGGGTAATGCCCAGCTTTACCATGATTCCACCACGTGCTGACCATCCAGTACATGGCCATTTTTGGGTGCCAATTGATGATCAGAATTGTTGGACATGGAGTTACGATTATAAGGCATCTAGGGAGCTAACCAATAAAGAGCGTACGGCCATGGAAAATGGCGAAGGAATCCACTGCGAATATATTCCTGGAACCTTCATACCACGAGCCAATAAATCTAATGATTATCTAATGGATAGAGAGGCCCAGAGAACCGGAGTTTCTTACAGCGGAGTACATAGCATCGCTATACAAGATTCCTCTTTGCAAGAAAGTATGGGTCCAATTTGTGATCGAACCAAGGAAAAATTAGCGCCTACTGATCGCGGAATAATGCTGGCCAGAAGAAAGCTATTGCATGCTGTAAAAGCCTTACAGGAAGAAGGCACTCAGCCTCCCGGCGTAGATCCACAAACACACAAGGTAAGGTCTGCATCGTTTCTTCTTCCAAAAAATCAAAACTATAGCGATGCTGCACAAGAATATTTACAAGCACACCCTGGGAAACCTCATGAGTCACTCTAACTCTAATAAGGTCTACTAGATTAAATAGTTAGCAAAAAGTCCGTTAAGTCCAAGGCAGTAGAGATACGTGAATTACACCTTCTGCCTCAGTTCCACCAACCGACTTAATTGCCAAATCAGTATCCTGAAGCCCTAAGCGATGTGTAGTTATTAATTCTAAAGGAAATCTATTAGATGAAAGCTGCTTAAGCGCTAGCTCACAGGAAAGATAATTATGACCACGAGCACTTTTAATAGTGACATATTTATTGGTTACTTGGGACATAGGAAAATCTGGGAAAAGACGCACCTCCCCTTGAACCAAAATTGTGCCTCCTTTCCGTTTAAGTGCATCAAGACCAAGTAACACGGGGACTGTACCAGCTCCTGCTGTACAGTCTATTGAAACATCTACCCCTTCACCGCTTGTTATTTCTTGAATGCGTTCTCTTGGGTCCTCCTCATCAACATTAATAGCATAGTCAGCGCCTAGCTTTAAGGCTACATCAAGCCTAGCCTTATCCTTGGACGTCCCTGTAATAATAATTAATGAGGCCCCTGCCTGCTTACAGGCAACCGTCTGAGATAAGCCTTGCTGACCTGGCCCCTGAATAAGCACTCGTGAATCATAACCTACAGAACAATCAAGCAGTGCCCACTGAATACCATTAGCCATCGGCGTCACAACACCAGCCAGTTCAGGCGTCACGCCTTTTGGAACTTTATGGATAACAGAATTCCAAGGCAGATACATGTATTGGGCAAATCCTCCCCAAAGATGTGGTGGCCGTTCAGCTGATGTATAACCGAAACGTATAGCGTCTGGGTTTTTTCGCCAATCCGTACCATGACATAGCCGGTATTCTCCGTTGTGGCACCACTCGCATGAAAAACAGGGCACGTAGTGTTCAACAAACACAAGGTCTCCCTCTTTCACCCCTTTACGCTTCGTAAATTCTATTCCAGCCTTAGCTATGTAACCAATATTTTCATGCCCCATGATCACCGGCTCAGTTATTGGTGGTTTTGCATAAAACTTCACATCGGTACCACAAATACCTGCCACCTCCATCTTCAAGAGTGCGCTATCCTTGGCAATCTCTGGCATTGGGTATTCACGAAACTCTGTTTGATGAATACCAGTTCGTACCGCCGCAACAACTTGTTCAGTCATAGTTCTACCATTTTAATTTTTAGATAAAAATACCCTACATGTGTCATGGCTTTATTCATCTTTGCCTCTAATCCTTGATCTGCTAGGGCAATTGTTGAACCACGGCCCTCAGGAATCATTATCATTTCTTCATATAATTGACGTTGCTCATTCAACTTGCTGCCTGGTTCAATCTCACAGACATAGCAATCATTTGAAGTCCTAGAGGCGTCATGATTAATAAATACTGCTTGTCCGTTTCTACGAGCCCATGGCTTAAACTCCACTGTATTCAAATCCAGGACATAGATCCCATTGATAATATCAAGCCCTTCTTTTTCGACCCACCGGGTATAGGGTATCTGTTTTTCTTTCGCGAGTTTTTTCGCAATATCATCTGATGACTATTGCATGCTTATCCATATTTTTACGACTGCCTTATTAACGCCTGTTACGCTATTTTATAATGCTACAATTCTATACTTAACCCTAACCAAATAATTAATAATTCATCTGCAGCATTACCCAACCAATATGTTCTAGCAGACATTTTAAGCGTCAGCAGAAGAGTGCCTATGGAATACTACACGCTACTTCTACTAGGTTGCATTGTTGGCATGCAGCATGCATTAGAGGCTGACCATCTTGCAGCCGTAGCCGCCATGAGTGCTGGTAAGACCTCTCGTAAAGCAGTAATGCTTAGAGGTGGAATTTGGGGGCTAGGACATACAATCACCCTATTGTCTATTTGTGGGATTCTTCTTGTTTTTGGCGAGAGCATTTCTCCTCAAACCGAATCTCTGCTTGAGTTTTTTGTGGGCATAATGCTCATTTTACTTGGAGCAAACGTACTTGCTTCTATATGGAAACGAAAACTACATATTCATTTTCACCAGCACCGAGATGGTGTCACACACATACATGCACATTCTCACTTAAGCAACAACTCATCCGATACTCGAGACTTGCATAAACATGAGCACACAAATATAGGATTAAAACGGGCATTACTAATTGGGATGGTCCATGGAGCAGCAGGTTCAGCTGGTATGCTAGTTCTTGCTGCAGCAGCAAATTCACTAGGAAATGCTCTAGGGTTCATTATCGCTTTTGGAGCAGGATCAATTCTTGGCATGACTGTACTGTCTTTTGTTGCTTCATACCCACTTCAGGCCTTAGACAGAGGTGCTCGTTGGCTCAACCTAATCACCACAACCTCAATAGGTTGTATTGCATTAATCATCGGGAGTCTCAGGCTTCTAGAAAATTGGAGCGCACTTTCATAAGTGACGAATAAATATGCCGCGCCCCTTCTAGTCTTTAGCTTTATTACGCTGGGAAACCGAGAATCTTTTTTTACAGGTCTCATAGCGGCTGTAGGAACTTGGTCGATACTGTTTTTAGTATTTGAAAACATATTCGGGATACAATTATTCAGCGGTTTATTGATAGAGTGGCTATTAAACTAAATATATGGCGTTAATAGGAAACAACAGTCATATCAAATAATTGACAGCACAATGCAAATACCATCACAAACAAAACTCACTTTAATTGCACTAATAAGCTTTTTCATCGCTTCATTTAGCGTCAGCGCCCAATACCCGGAAGACGATATAACTGTAATCATCCCTTACAGCGCTGGAGGTGGTTTTGATAGCTATGTGCGTGGAGTCCTGCCTGCCATACAAAAGCATCTTCCTAACTCCATTAATTTAATACCTAGAAACATGCCTGGCGCAGGTGGAAGAAAGGGAGCGACAGCAATTTTTCGTGCCCGACCTGACGGTTATACTATTGGTGCATTCAACCTTCCTGGATTACTACTACCCCATCTTCTTGAAGAGAACGTTGGGTATGATCTATCAGAAGTATCATGGCTAGGTCGTATATCTGAAGACCGCTATTCAATTGTTGTTGCTAGCTCAAGCGATATTAATAGCATCGATGATCTTAGGGCTCTAGGCAGACCTATTCTTTTTACTGTTACCGGGGTTCACTCAAGCGCTCATGCTGCAACCATGATTACAACTAATGTATTGGGACTGAACGCTCGTTTTATAACTGGATATGAGGGCAGTCAAAATTATGTCCTAGCTGTGGTAAGAGGTGATGGAGACGTAGCACTTGGACCATCAACTTCTGTACGAAGTTACACTGAGACGGGTGACCTTAAAGTTATAGCAAGCTTGAGTGATATTAGCCCTATAGAGGATGTAGACACTGCTGCCGATCTAGGAAAACCAGAATTGGCTAAGCTTAATGTTCAACGAATGTTAGGTGGCCCACCAAATATGAATACACAAGCACATACAATCTTGTCTAACGCACTTGTTCAAGCGCTTGTTGATCCAGAGTTAATAGAGTGGTCAAACTCAACCGGCCTCCCTTTGGCTCCACTGTCTGCTACAGAGACCGAATTGAATGTCGCTAGCCAATGGGCCCTTTATGAAAACTACAAAGATATTCTTTAATTATAAAAATTAGCGCCTTTAGAATGTTTTATGTCTTTTACTATCAGCCTAAATTTATTATTTTCTGGAAACTTTAAATTATGAAAATAGAAGTTAATAACGCAGTATTTTCTTTGCCATACCATGTCGCTCTAGAAGAAGGTTACTTCAGTGATGAAGGCGTAGATGTTGAATTAATACCAGCTGGCTCTGGAAGAAATCGTGACAAAGAAGTTCCACTAGAACCAATTTTAGACCACAAAAAAGTACAGTCTTATGGATGGCATGAAGGGATAGAGAAAGGCGAGTACTCTATGTATCGCGCGTGTGAGTGGGGACAAATCAGAAGAACTCAGGATAGCCATGAAGGGGCTCGCGTAATTTCAAAACGAGCCGCTGTTGCTACACAGGCCTTAGTAGTTAGAGGTGATTCACCCTATAACATTCCATCAGATTTGAAAGATGTAACAGTTGGCGTAAACATGCATGCTGGCTCTCACTACGTAACTCTAGCATTGCTTGAAGGCTATCTTCCGAGAAACGAAGTGCAACCAGGCCATGTGGGTGGTCCTAAGCAACGATTAAAGTTTTTAGAAGATGGGGAAATCGGTGCTGCTGCACTTATGGAGCCATGGATAACAGTTGCCGTAAAACGTGGCCATAAGATAATTTGCGAAGCATTCTATGAGGGCGCAGAGGTTGGTGTTCCAAGTTTAGACCCTAAAGGCTATGCCAGCGTCGACCGTGCTATTCATAGTGCTGTCGATAAAATCAATGAAGATATAGAGCCTTATCTAAAACATATGATCAAGGAAGTTCCATCAGATGTTATAGATATTTCTGAAGAGGATTTCTATTTAGGTAGGTTTCGTTATGTATATCCACGGCCCTATACCCCAGAAGAATACGAACGTATTTATGAGTGGATGGTAGACCGAGATCTTTTATCCCCAGATAGCCGTTTTGAAGCAATTGTTAACGACAGACTTAGCGCTTAAATTTACTTATAGCCCTAATATTTTAATCATATCGTCTACTAACGGTTGAGGAGTGCTTAACGCCTGATCTACATAGTTAGCTAATTCCGGACCCATAATAGGATCTAGTTCTATATGAAGGGTTGTCTCAATAATCTCTGAAAAATCAGGATCTTCTACTACTTTAGAAAAAGCTTCGCGCAAAACAAATACTCTTTCATCAGGTACACCGGGAGGAGCAAAAA
>Ga0114933_10004204_pt1 | contig 13615 bp, 10 predicted proteins | sample 4SBtaG_FD_89691 | JGI IMG/M metagenome (GOLD analysis project Ga0114933, IMG submission 89691) | Deep subsurface microbial communities from Kolumbo volcano to uncover new lineages of life (NeLLi) - 4SBTROV12_W25 metaG | ecosystem: Environmental > Aquatic > Marine > Volcanic | place: Kolumbo...
GCCACGACACTCATTACGTCGGCCAAATCGTCGAGGGTGTCGGCCCGAAGCCAACGTTGTGAGCGCAATGACACCGCTATTTCCCGGGGCATGTGCGCATGGGTACTGACCACCACCTCACCCGAGGTAAGGGCAAGGATCTCGTCGCGCGACTCGCCGATTGACGACGTTCTTTGCACGTGCCACACGAGCCCCATGCCGGCGATCGCAACCGTCGCGGCAAGTGCCACCGCGGCTACCGGTTGACGCCAGCCAGCCCTCTCGAATTCGGTCACAGTTGCGATGGCGATCACCGCGGCCGGAACCAGCAAGTAACGGCCTCCCCACTGCGACGACAGCGACCCAGTCCACTGAAACGCCACGGTCAGCGCCGTCGCCACACCGACGGCCCACAACGCCGGTTGGTTGACGCGGCGCACGACCATCGGCGCAGCCGCAGTCAAGGGCAACACCGCGAACGCTCCCGGAACAAACCCGAGACCGCCAACGAAAATCCGCATGGCAGTACCGAAAGCGGTCATGCTCAGGCCGAGTACGACGTAGCGAGTAGCACGATTTCGTTGCGCAGCGGCGGCGACGGCCACGCCGAGCAATGTCACGGCTGCCAGCACCATGTGGCTCGTCGCCCGACCCGGATATTGGGCAACGGTCGTGAGGATTGTGTCCGTCGCCCGCTGGCCAAGATCAGTACCCGCCCCGCTGATCTGGCTGGCCGAACGCGACGCCAAACCTTGCCCCAGCACCCGGTGATCCAGTTGTCCAACAACACCGAACAGCACCGTCGACAGGCCAAGTGCAGCCGCGCCTGACAACCATTTGCCTCGCCACCATTGCCTTCTGGACGGATTCAACAGCTCGACGACGCCGGAGGCCAACAGCACGAACACAACCTCGCGGCGCAGAACCACGCAAAGCCCAACGAGTACGCCCAGCGCCAAGACTTGAGGCCTGGACTTAGCCCCCCGCAACAGCACCAGCGCCCAAAGCGTGGCGGCGATGGCCAAGCCGTGCTCCCATTGGTCAGCGCCATAGAACGCCAAAGGCGACGCGACGCCGATCACGGCGAAGGCCAACCAGCCGGAGGCGGCCCCCATTTGGCGACTCAGCGCGGCTGCCGCCAACGCTCCCAGCGGAACAGCCAGAAACGACAACCAGAGAGCACCAAACGAACCAGCGACGCGGTATCCGACCGAACTAGCGAGCGGCATCACCGAGCTGGTGGCTTGTATCCATCCACGGTCAGTGCGTTGGGTGTTGACCAGCGGATGAAACCGCCCGGTTGGGTCGGCCGACTCGGCCCAGTAACCAATCGAACCACCGTCCAATCCCGACCCGGACATCTCGACCACTGTCGCAAGTTTGCCGCCGGCGTCGCTACCCGAATTGACACTCGGGTCGCCGAGCGCAGCCACCGCCATGGTCAGCACCAAGACGCCGACGGACGCGAAGAGCCAGGTTCTGGTAGGGACCGCGACGGAATAGATCCGCGACTCGGGGGCGCGCACGCTCCCCCATCGGCATCACCCGCGTTACATGGAGGTCAACGCATTTCTCGGAGTTCGCGGCGCAGATCCTTGATCTCGTCTCGCAGCCGGGCGGCGTATTCGAATCGGAGACCGACCGCGGCATCGTGCATTTCGTCTTCGAGCGTGCGAATGAGACGTTCGAGTTCGTCCTCGGGCAGATCGCTGAGGTCGTCGGTCGCTCGACGGCGGTCCTTGAGCTCGGACAGCTTTTCGGGGACCGGCGCACGTTCCGATGCCGGTCTGATCATCGAGAGAATGTCGGTGATCTCTTTTCGGACCGAGGTTGGATCGATGCCGTGCTCGGCGTTGTAGCGCTCCTGTAGACCTCGACGACGCATGGTCTCGCTGATCGCCGACTGCATCGAATCGGTCATCTGATCGGCGTACATCACCACTTGGCCGGCCACGTTTCGGGCGGCGCGACCAATCATCTGGATCAACGAAGTCTGACTGCGCAGATATCCCTCTTTGTCGGCATCGAGAATTGCAACCAGGGACACTTCGGGGAGGTCCAAGCCCTCTCGGAGCAAGTTGATGCCAACCAAAACATCAAACTCGCCGAGTCGAAGATCTCTCAGCAGCTCGATGCGTTGGATCGTGTCTACCTCGCTGTGGAGGTAGCGGACCCGAACGCCCAGCTCGAGGAGATACTCGGTGAGATCTTCGGCCATCTTTTTGGTGAGCGTTGTGACCAGAACCCGCTCGGTCTTGGCTACTCGACCCTTGATGAGTTCGTGTAGGTCGTCGATTTGGCCTTTGGTCGGTTTGACGATCACTTCGGGATCGATCAAACCGGTCGGCCGCACGATTTGCTCGACAACCTGGCTCGACATGTCGAGTTCGTAAGCACTCGGTGTAGCCGACAAGAACACAACCTGGTTGAGTCGCTCCATTACCTCTTCGAATTGAAGCGGTCGATTATCGGCTGCCGACGGCAACCGAAACCCGTGGTCTATCAAGGTGGATTTGCGACTCCGGTCGCCCTCGTACTGGCCGTGTAGCTGTGGAACGGCCACATGCGACTCGTCGATAACCATGAGAAAATCGCGCGGGAAATAGTCGATGAGGGTGTAGGGCGGTTCGCCGGGACCACGGCCATCGATGGGACCCGAATAATTCTCGATCCCGTTGCAGTAGCCGACCTCCTGCATCATTTCGAGGTCGTACTCGGTTCGCATACGGAGGCGTTGGGCCTCGAGGAGGCGGCCATCGGCTTCGAACTCGGCGAGCCGTTGCTGAAGCTCGACCTGGATACGTTCGATGGCCTTGACCATACGTTCTTGGCTCGTGGCGTAGTGGGTGGCTGGGAAGATGACGAGCTCGTCGAGGGTCTCGACCCGCTCGCCGGTGAGCGGATCTACAACCGTTATCTGCTCGACCTCGTCGCCGAACAGTTCGACCCGCACTGCAGTTTCGTCGTAGGCCGGGTGGATCTCGATCGTGTCGCCCCGCACCCGAAATTTGCCTCGAACAAGGTTCATGTCGTTGCGTTCGTATTGCAATTCGACCAGCCGTCGCAGAATCGACCGCTGGTCGTGTTCTTCGCCGGTGCGCAGAACCAACAGCTGAGTCTCGTATTCTTCGGGCGACCCCAGACCGTAGATAGCCGACACCGATGCGACCACGATGGCATCACGGCGGGTGAGCAACGAAGACGTAGCCGAATGACGCAACCGGTCGATTTCGTCGTTTACCGATGAGTCCTTCTCGATGTAGGTGTCGCTCGAGGGCATGTAGGCCTCGGGCTGGTAGTAGTCGTAGTAGCTGACGAAGTACTCGACTCGATTGTCGGGGAAGAACTCTTTGAGTTCGTTGGCCAGCTGAGCAGCCAGCGACTTGTTGGGGGCCAGGACCAGCGTCGGTCGCTGCACCTTCTCGATTGTCCATGCAATGGTCGCGCTCTTGCCCGAGCCGGTGATACCAAGCAAGGTTTGGAACCGCTCGCCCCGTTCGATGCCCGCAGCCAGTTGCTCGATCGCCCGCGGCTGGTCACCGGCCGGCTCGAAACTGGAGGAGACCCGAAAGGGAGTCTTGCTGGACGGAACGGTCACGGGCGCCATTGCGCCAACCTACTCAGCCGCGGTGACAGCCGGAGGGTGCGGCAACGAGCTGACCCAGTCCCATGCATCGGCTACTTGGGTTTTGAGGTCCTCGAGCGAACCCGAGTTATCGAGCACCCGGTCGGCAACGGCACGTCGCGCGTCGCGAGACGCTTGAGCGGCGATACGGGCTTGGGCATCGGCGGGGTCGAAGCCGCGGTGGGTAACCAAACGGTCGAGGGTGATATCGGGGTCGACATCCACAACGATGATCGCCGCCAGATCGGCGTAACGGTCAGCGAGTGACTCGCCGTCGGGTCTCACCAGCAAGGGGATATCAAGAACCACTACCGCATCGGTGCCATGCAACGCCGCTCGGCGGGCTTTCATCTCTTCGGCCACGGCCGGATGCACGATGCTGTTGAGCGCGGTCAACTCGGCTTCGTCAGAAAACACGATCGAAGCAACCACGTCGCGGGCCAGGGTGCCATCCTCGGCGACGATACGACTCCCCCAGCGATCGACCATCGCATCGAACACCGCACCGCCCGGTTGTTGCAGATCTCGAACGATCTGGTCGGCATCGATGAGCACCGCGCCGCGATCAACAAACATCTCCGCCACGGTCGACTTGCCCGACCCGATTCCACCAGTGAGGCCTATCTCAATCACGCCTCGAAACTAGCGACCAACGCGAAAGAACGGGACATCGTTGACGTCCCGTTCTTTGCCGGCACCACGTAACCGATTCTTGGGGTGTCAACCTCCGTACGTACCTCCACCCGCAGTGACGATGCGGCTCGCCGAATCGTCACTGCGTGAGCCGACCCCCTCGCCAAAGGCGGTGAGGCTGGCCAGGCAGACCAGGACGATCAACGAGAAGAGCAGCACGTACTCGACCATGGAGGCACCACGCTCCAACTGGGTCTCATCGACAACAACGGTGTGACGGTTCACGGGTGGACTCCCCTGGTCATTTCGCCCCGGTGGACGACCTGATGTAGTCCTTTCGGCACAAATCACCGGTCTCTACATGGACCGTTTGACCCAACCCATAGGTCATTGGACCGCGACCCAATGGGCCGATCGGCCCAGGAAGCCCGGGCGGTTCCCCAATTATTCGAGCGAAACAATGCCCATGCGCACGGCTTGCAGCACTGCTTGAGTGCGATCTCGTGCGTCGAGCTTTTGGTAAATCGAAGCCAAATGGTTCTTCACGGTCTTTTGGCTGATGTACATCTGATCGGCGACTTCGGAGGTTGAGCAGCCGTCGGCTATCAACTGGAGAACTTCTTCTTCGCGTTTGGTTACGACCCGGTCTTCGCGACTGGGCGCCATGTCGAGCTTGCGGACCTCGTCGAGCATCGACGCCGCCAATTGAGGAGACAGAGCCGTTTCGCCCGAGAAGGCCATACGAACCGCCCCGGCGATCTCTTCGGTCGAACAGTCTTTGACAAGATAGCCACACGCCCCGGCACGGATAGCGTTGGCCAGCACCTCTTGGTCGGCGTGCATAGTGAGCATGACGACCTTGGTTGCGGGGACCGCTGCTCGTACCTGTCGGCACGCTTCGACGCCATCCATCTCTGGCATCGACACGTCCATCAAGATCACCTCGGGATTGAGGCTGTAGGCCATGTTCACGGCCTCGATGCCGTCGCGGGCCTCGCCCACAACGTCGAAGCCGTGTTCTGACATCGAACGGCTCAGTCCTTCCCGGAGCATCCGGTGGTCATCAGCCAACATCAGTCGAATGGTCATCTCATGATTCCTTCGAGGTCTCGTTGCGGCCACATTGACCGCTCTCTCGCTATGAGGTCGTTCCCAACCCCCGAACCCATCGGTCGTCGGGGAAGCTTCATTAGGACTCGCGTCCCATAAACCTCACGCATTGTGGTAATCGGTATCAACTCAAGACCGCCTGGCCGAATTACGATCGGCTGGCAGCAAACACCGAATCACGGTGCCCCGACCTTCTTCGGAGTGAATTTCGAGCGTCGCGCCAACGCTCGATGCCCGCTCGCGCATGCCCATGATCCCGTAGCTGTCGATCCGTCCCGCCTTGCCCCCGGGAAACCCACGACCGTCATCGGCTATTTCGAGGGCCGCGGCCTCGCCGTCGCAACGCCATCTCACCGCCGCGCTCCGAGCCTGAGCATGGCGCTCGACGTTCACCAAAGCTTCCTGGGCAATCCGCCACATCTCGCGCTCTTGTAGCAACGGTAAACGGTGACCCGAGTCGGCATAGACCCGGATTTCCAGATCGGTCCGTTCCATCTGGCGAGCCGCGAACTGCTCGAGCACCTCGCCGATCTCAAGCTGATCGGACACGTCGGTGCGGAGGTCGTACAGCGTGTCTCGAACTTCTCCGATCACACCCCGCAGATCGTTACGGAGCTGATCGAGAGGCGCACCAAGATCGTCGCCCTTTTCGTGTTTCCCGGCAATGCGGTCCAATTCGAACGCCAAGTACGCCAACGACTGTCCGATGTTGTCGTGCAGGTCGCGGGCGATGCGGGTCCGTTCCTCATCGGCGCCAACGGTACGAAGCCGGCTGAACCAGCGAGCATTGTCGATCGCCAGCGCCACGGGTTCGACAAACCCATTGAGAAGTTCGATCTCACGGCGCCCAAAAGCCTTCGGCTGGCGAGATTCCACCGCGAGCAGGCCGATGACCGCCCCTCGCGCGCTGAGCACCGAGTAGATCCCCGAAGACGATGTTGGAGAGATTCCCGGACCGCGCTGGCCGCTCAGGTCGCCGATCTCGATCATTCGACTCGACGACATTGCCTCCATCAGCGGCTTCGGCAACTCGGTTGGACCGAGTCGATTCGGCAACGCCGCCCCTTCGCGACGGATCACTTGCCACGAAGCATCGGTGTCGTCGAAAACCAATATGGCAACCGAGTCGAACTCGACGAGGCCGCGAAGCCGGGTGACTGTCGTGTCGAGCACATCGCCGAGGTCGAGGGAAGCAGGAAGAGTTTGGGCGACCCGGTGAAGCGAGAACAAAAGCGCATTGGCATCGCTCAACCGGTCGAGTCGGTCGAGGGCCAGCGAGTGTTGACGGTCGGCTTCGCCACTGATCCGGCGGGCATAGCCGGCGACGATTCCGACCAGCACCAAGACTCCCGACCACTGCAACGAGATCCGCAAGTCCTGGAACTCGTAGCCGGCTCGGGCTGCATCGGCCAAGCTGATAGCCGCCGCGGCACCTATGGCGACTCGCAAACCGAAGCCGAAGCCCCGCGCAAACCCGGCCACCACAATGGCGGTCATCAAAGAAAATACGAACGGCGATTCCCAGTAGCCGGTAGCAGCTACCGCCGCGACATGAAACGCCGTTTCGGCCATGACCTCGAACAAAGACCGAAGACTGCCGACGTAGCGCAGCGGACTTACGGTGCGTATGACCGTGTAGCTGACTACCCCAATGCACCACACAACGATGTTCCAATCGTTGTGCAGAAAGGCCGCGGCCGAGAGAGCCAGCGACGCCGAGGTCATGATCCACCGGATAGCTAGGACAGCCGGTGCGAAGGTCGCGACACGATCGCCCCGCCCGGGGAGGCCGGGCCCGGCACTGTCGTATCCGTCACTTGCTCGGCTGATCCGCGACAATGGCCGCATCCAGGAACTCTGGCGCTGCTTGGGCCAACGCAGGCGATCGACGTTCGGAGGCGTCGGCTCAGCTGAAGTTTGCATCTCGCTCAGAGTTTCGATGGTTCCCTACCTCCCGAACCTTCGTGTTCCATCGGCGCGCGACCGAGAATTGGAAGGACTTGGCCAGGCAAAACGGGCGGAAAGGACTATTGGCACTTTGAGCTAGCCGCACGAATCAGCACGGGGACAGAGCACAACCCAGTCGTCATCGCTCCACGCGATCCTCCACCCATCGCCGTTCATCAATTCGACGAGAGACTTGTCGCGTGGCCATAGCACCGCGTCGGGGTCGTAACGCCGGATTATTTGCTGCCAACCGGGACGACCATCGAGCAAGGCGACGTAGTCATCGACGAGGCTCGGGGCGTGCAACTCGAACCGATCGTCGATCCACGCCGCGGGTTGGCCGTCGTAGCGCAAGTCGAGATAGTTGCCGACGAAATCCGGATGGATGACGTGGTGCTGCGCCGGCGACACCCCCATGTCTTCTAGAGCGTTGACGGCATCTATCGGGTACCGGTCGAGTTCGGTGTGAGGTCCGCGGATCGCGAACGCCGGGAGCAGAACAAGCAGAACCGTCAATGCGCCGGCCCCGAGGCGGACGGCCTCGGATGAATACTGCGAACTGGTGGACGACGTTTGGGTGATTCCTCCAGAAAGCATCGGAAGCACAACCAGCGCCGCGACCGGGATGTTACGTGCACTGAGCAAGGCCGCCGCCACGAAGACCAAGCTGGGCAGCGTGTCTCGCCAACCAGAACGTCGTGCCGCTACGACGACACCCAATACCAGCAACAAGAATGATCGACTCCACCACGCCTCAAAACTGCTGGCTTGCCACTCCGCAACGTGTCGCAACGTCTCCTGGCGGCCCAGCAGTTCGAGAGGAAAAACCAGCAAAGCAGGGCCGTAAGGGTTCGCCACCCCACCAAGAATCGAACCTCCAACAAGCCACTTGGCGCAACTGGCATCACGACGGGCCGCAACAAGATCCTCGACCGTTTCGTCACGATTCAGTTGGGACCCAAGCCAGCGAGCGGCGAGCAACACGATGCCCAGAGGCCAACTCCCATGGATGTTGACCCATAACGCGCCGACAACGCCCAACCACCACGGTGTTCCGCGACCATCAGACACCAACATCACAACCGCCAACATGACAAACGCGATCAGAAGTGGCCGCTCGGTCCATGTACGTAACCCGATTAGGAGAGTCGGCCCCATCAACACGACCCGGATGGCCACCGACGAGGTTCGTTCGGTCAGCTGCCAGGACAACCAACCAAGTAGGGCCGCAGTCGCCGCCATCAACAACCGAAGTCCGCCGAACCCGGCCACGGAATCGACCACGCCGTAAAGCAATGAGGCCAGCCAACTCTGAACAACAACGGGTTCGCCGGCCGACGTCCACGTGAAGGCATCCGACCGCACAATGCCGTGGTCGACCATCAGCCGACCGGTCGCGAGATGGGTCAAGAAGCTGTTGTCGGAGATCCGCTGCGCACCGATTCCCAGCCCGATCAGCGCGCTGGCGAGACCACCGACCGTTCCGGCCGTCGACCGTCTGCGTTGGCGACGCCTCTCGGCCAACATGGGGCGTTAGAAGTTGTTCGTGATACGGATGACCGCGGGGCCAAGAACGATCGTGAACAATGCCGGGAAGATGCAAAACACCATCGGAATCAGCATCTTTACCGGAGCCTTCTGGGCCTTCTCTTCGGCCAGTTGACGACGCTTGATGCGCATCTCCTCGGCCTGAGAACGCAACACCCGTCCGATCGAAACGCCAAACGTATCGGCCTGAAGAATGGCCAACACAAAGCTTCTGACCTCGGCGACCTCGATACGGGCGTCCATGGCTTTCATAGCCTCGGCTCGTGTCGAACCAGCCCGAACCTCGCCCAGCATGCGGCTGAACTCGTCTGAAAGGGGGCCTTCGACCGACACGATCACCCTCTGAAGAGCCTGCTCGAAACCAAGACCGGCCTCGACGCTGATCACCAACAAGTCAATGACGTCCGGCAAGCCGCGGAGAATGGCGGTTTGCCGTTCCTCTACAACCCGGTTGAGCTTGGCGTCGGGTCCCAACAAAAGAGCGAGAACGGTTAGTGCGGTTATCGCCATCTGGGTCTTGCCTTGAAAGGCCATCGGATTCCAGATGTAGAAAAACACGATCGCCGCGGGAACCAGAGAGACCGTGACTACCCGGATGGCAAGGAATCGGTCGATAGCTTGAGCCGACGGGCGACCGGACAGTACAAACTTGTGGCGCACGCCATCGACGTAGCCAACCGGAGTGAAGCGCCGACCAAGGCTCGTGAGGGCCCCAAGGATCGGCACCAGAGCGCGCTCAGCCAAAGGGTTGAGCAACTCCTGATCGCGCACATTTTCGACTTCGTAGTCGTCGAGCGCACGAAGCGACTCGCGAACAACGGACTTCTCGTGGGCCTGGGACGCAATCGCCCACACAACAAGCGCGATTCCGCCACCAACAAGGGCAGCAGCTATTTGGGGATCAAGCTCGAACACGTTGGCCTCAGATTTCGATGTTGATGATCTTCTTCATCCATGCAAAGCCAGCTAGGGCCGCAACGATGGACGAAACCAACAGCACCTTGCCCAGGCTGTCGGTGAAGAGAGTGTTGATGTATTCCTTGTTCATGGCCCACATCGCCATGCCCAACAAGATGGGAAGCACGCCCAAAACGATGGCGCTCATCTTTCCTTCGGCGGTGAGCGCCGCCACGTCGCGACGGAGTCGTTCGCGTGCGGTCATGGTCTCGGCAACGGTCAACAACAGCTCAGAGAGATTGCCGCCCACTTCACGCTGGATCTTCACAGCCATAACCGCCCAGGCAAAGTCATCTGACTCCATGCGCAGAGCCGAGGCGTCCATTGCGTCCTCGAGCGGTCGACCAAGTTGGGCCTCGGTAACGATTCGGCGGAGCTCTCCGCCCATGGGCTCCTCCACCTCGCGAGATACCGCTTCGACGCCTTGCATGAACGAGTAGCCCGCTTTGAGCGTTGACGACAGCAACTGCAACGTGTCGGGGAGCTGGGCCATGAATTTCTTCGTGCGGCGATTCGCTTTGAATCGCACGACCGCCGGCGGGGCGAGCACGCCGAGAAGTCCCATCATCAGTAAGCCCGGCACCGAACCCACCAAAACGAGACCCACCGCGAGCGAGCCAAGGACCACACCGGCGTAAGCGGTCATTGCTTCGCCGGCCCGCAATGGCATATCGGCTCGTTCGAGCAAACCCTCGGCTCGTTCCAATACCCCTTGGCGAGCGGCGAAACCTTCGGTGATCTCGACCGCACGCTTCATGAACGTTGTCTTGCCGAAACCCCCCGATTCTTCTTCGGGGGCGGCGGTGGCGCCATAGGGATCGGAGTAGGCCTGCAAGACGTCTTGTAGCCCGCTGGCGTCCTTCTGGAACAACATGGCGATCGAATATGCGCCCAACGCGGCGGCGATCGCGCCCAACGCCAGGCCCACCATCCGGCCGGTGTCTCCAGCAAGAAAGCCAAGACCCGGCAAGGTCGATGGGTCGTGCGGAGGAGGCGGTACCAACGCTCGACCCGATGTCACGGCCCGATTCGAGAACGACGCGTTGATAGTGAATCCGTCAACGGTCACCGCTATTTGTTCGCCGCCGTCCACTCCGTCGGGTCCAAATGACACCGCCCAGGTCGACCCGACAATTTGCGAAAGCGAGCTGCCATAAGCCGCCAATTCGGCTTGATCGGTGGTGAGTGCATAGGCCCCACCACGGCTGATATCGACGAGACGGGCTTCGGTTGAGGTCACGGTGTTACCGCCATGCACCATAAGAACAGCCGTGTCCTGGCTCAACACCGCACCGCGAGCCTCGCCGGGACTCGACACCGAACCAGCATCAACATTGCCGGTGAAGACGATCAGGTTGGCAGCACCGGGCACCGGAGCTTCGAACTCTTGTACTGCGCCGCGCACACCGTCCCACAAGAGGTTCGCGCCGGAGGCCGTAACCAGACCCTCGACCAAACCAATTGTGCGTTCGCGATCGGTGTTTAGACCTATTCTCAGGCGGGCCGCGCCGCCAGTGGTCCACACCGAAATCTTCTCGTTGGCGGGGGCTCGACGGAGGTAGTCGGTTGTCGCAGAGATAAACGAGTCGAGGAACTCCGAGGACTCGGCACTGTTATCGATCACGATCGAGGTCTGAACGTCAAGCGACGAATCGCTCAACGCAACCGGCGATACAGAACTGACGCCAACACCATCGACGGCGATATCGACCTTGGCCGGCTCCGACTCACTGCGGAGAACAAGAAATGGCTCGCCGGTTGCATCGACCATCAACAGGACAGGTGAAAATCCGGGGTCGGCCGCGTCGCTTTCTTGGGCCAGCGCCGGGCCGGCCACCGCCCCGAGAAGCAACAGCGTTGCCGCCCCCATACCCGAGAGCCATTTGCGGGCCGGGTGGCCAGAACGAAGACGGAGCGTCACTGCGCCACCATGCCCGCGCCGTTGGGCTGGAACGTTTCAGGCCCTAGGCGGATGCCTTCGGCGGTCAGCTTCTCGGCAAATTTGGGCCGGATACCGGTGGGCTTGAGGGCACCGCGGTAGCGCCCAGAGTCGTCGACGCCCGCCGAGAAATCGAACATGAAGATGTCCTGGAGGGTGATGACTTCACCTTCCATACCTTGCACCTCGGTGATGTGGGTCACGCGTCGGCTGCCGTCACGAAGTCGCGCTATCTGAACAATCACATCGATCGCCGAAGCCATCTGTTCACGGATGGCCCGAATCGGAAGGTCGAACCCCGACATGAGCGTCAGGGTTTCGAGGCGGCTGAGGGTGTCTCGCGGCGTGTTGGCATGCACTGTCGTCAAGGAACCATCGTGGCCGGTGTTCATGGCCTGAAGCATGTCGAGGGCTTCGCCGGCGCGACACTCGCCAACCACGATGCGATCCGGACGCATACGCAGCGAGTTCTTCACCAAATCGCGAATCGTTACCTGGCCCCGACCTTCGATGTTCGGGGGCCGGGTCTCCATACACAGAACGTGGTCCTGATGAAGTTGAAGCTCCTTGGCATCCTCGACCGTGACGATCCGTTCGTCGGTCGGGATAAACGACGACAACACGTTGAGCGTTGTGGTCTTACCAGTACCGGTACCTCCGGCGACAACCATGTTCAGGCGTCCGACCACGCAAGCTTGCAAGAACCGAGCGGCGTTGGCGTCGAACGTACCGAAGCGAATCAGGTCGTCGACTTGGAGCGGATCAGCCTTGAACTTTCGAATGGTGAGGAACGGTCCACCGATGGTCAACGGCGAAATAATGGCGTTCACACGAGACCCGTCGGGAAGTCGAGCGTCGCACATCGGCGTCGACTCGTCGATGCGACGACCGACCTGACCAACAATCTTGTCGATGATTCGGCGCAAGTGACCTTCGTCGACGAAAGTCACCGGATCTTTGGTGAGTTTGCCGCCCCGCTCGACGTAAACAGAGTCGGGACCGTTGCACATGATTTCCGAGACATCATCGTCGCGGAGCAGAGGGTCGATTGGCCCGTAACCAAGAATGTCGTCGGAAACGTCCTGGATCAGTTGCGCTTTGTCCGCCGCCGACAGTGGAGCTCGTTCTTGGGCAAGAGCGGCGTGAAGCTGATCGTGGACCTTCTTGCGCAGATCGTCTTCTGAGAGTCTGCTGTCGTAAAGAATCGGCCCGAGCTCTTCGATCAGGCTGTGATGAATACGTTGCCGCAACTCGTCGAGAACCGGATCTCGTCGACCGACGAGCCCCGCAGGAGCAGCCTTGGCTGCCTGGGCGGCGGCGGCCAGTCCTCCGCCCGACCCGCTCGAACCCGAAGTTCCACCCGCAGCCGGCGGTGGCTGAACATCAGCGGGCGCGGGAGTTGGCGAGCCGTCGGCACTTTGTTGTACTTCGTGGAGACGTTTATAGAGACTCATCGAACACTCCTCGGCCACCAACGCGGGTGGCGGTATTCATCGACCGTGAACGGATTAACTACAGGGCTACTTTTTGCGGCGACCCGACGAGGACTTGCTCGGGGCGAAAAGGTTGGCGAGCTCTTCAAGCGCTTTGGCGACCGCCGAACGTGGTGCGCTCTGGATGACCGGCACACCACGATTTACGGACTGCGGCACGACGATGTCACTCGGGATCAGCACGTCGGCAGAGACCTGCAGAGTCCGTTCGACCTCGGTGACGTCAAGCTTGACCTTGGAGTTGGCCCTGTTCAGGACAAAGCGGAGCTTTTCCATCGGGGTGTTGAGCAACCGCAGCGTCTGGAGCCCAATCTTGGCGTTCTTGATATTTGGGATGTCCATCCCTGCGATCAACAGCACCTCGTCGCTGACTTCGATCATGCC
>Ga0114933_10004206_pt1 | contig 13605 bp, 21 predicted proteins | sample 4SBtaG_FD_89691 | JGI IMG/M metagenome (GOLD analysis project Ga0114933, IMG submission 89691) | Deep subsurface microbial communities from Kolumbo volcano to uncover new lineages of life (NeLLi) - 4SBTROV12_W25 metaG | ecosystem: Environmental > Aquatic > Marine > Volcanic | place: Kolumbo...
ATTAGAATTTGTTAAATGGCTTTGAAGCCAACTTTACATCCTCACCTTTTACGGTCTTTCTACTAGCATGAGATGCCATATCGACTGCACTTTTAGCAATACTATCTGCAATCTCTTCAATTATCCTTCTTAATTCATCGGCTGATTCATCACTAACTCTTTCAGCTCCTGCTTTCTTTAGAATTCTATACATTGCAGATAATCCCAATTCCGATGATTTCATGAATTTTGTTTTAGTTTTTTCCGAAAAAAGATAATGAGTGAAAAAATATCACTAAGGAATCGATTTATACAGACTATTTCAAGAATTGATAAAGAAATGTCTTGGTATTTTGATTCTCACATACATTTGTCAGATCCTGCATATGTGCCAGACATAGAATTTATCTTAAAACAAATGGAGTTTTTAAAAATTAAAGCATGTTGTGTATCCATGGATTATAACAATTCATTACAAACTTTAGAACTTGCAAAAAAAAGTGATCTTGTTTTACCGTTTATCGGAATTCATCCGGAATGTGCAAGTGAAGAAATTGAAAAAATATCTAAATTAATTGAAGATAACCATCAAACTATTTCAGGAATAGGGGAAATTGGGTTAGATCCAACGTATGTTAATAATTCTGATGATGCCAAAAAACAAAATCATGTATTTGAAACATTACTATCTTATGCAGAAAAATTTAACAAACCTGTTTCGATTCATTCTAGAAAAAGTTTGGAAGATGTTTTTGAAATAATGACTTCATATGATACAAAACATGCATTGTTACATTGGTTTGATGGCAGTAAAAAACAACTTCAAAAAGCAATGGATATGGGATTTTTTGTATCATATGGCCCTGTTTTGATTTATGCAAATGATAAGCAAACATTACTATCAAAAACAGATGAATCTAAAATTCTTGTAGAAACTGATGGGCCCGTAAGGTTTTCCAGATGTTTTGAAATGAAATCTGGACAAATTAGCTTTATCCCAAGCGTGATTTTTTGTGCATCAAAAATTCTAGGTAAATCATTTGATGAAATGACATCTCAATTAGAAAAGAATTCTAATTCATTTCTTGGAATATAGGTATAAAATACCCCCCTCCTTTACACGTTCAGTGGATAGAATAAAACGACTTTCATATGAAGTTCTAGATGGACACAAATCCAAATTTGGTGAAGATTTTGCTGATAATAAAAAAGCCTTAGATCAAATTTCCATAGTTCGCTCAAAAGGTTTGAAAAACGAAATTGCAGGATATATTACAAAATTTATCAAAAAAGAGATTCGCGAAGAAAAAGCCAAACAGGCACGTATTGAAGCTTCAAAATCTGAACAACAAGTGGAAGAACAATCTGAAATTGAACTTACTGAAGATACTATTACTGAAGAAGCAACTGAAACTGTTGTTGAAGCAACTCCTGAAGAAGAACCTTCTGAAACTACAGAAGAAAAAACTGAATAATAAATTAAATATTATTTCTAGATTTTAAATTAGATAGATATGTTTTCTGTAAAGTTTGTTGGTGGTGCAAAAAAATCTTTTCCTATAGAACACTTGAAAATTGATAAATCTGATATTAGTATTCAAGAATTAATTAATTTATTATTAGAATTAAAACCTGAAGATACACCTAAACTTGATACTGAAAATGTTTTAATTGCAATTAATGGGGCTGACTCTTCTGCAATGGATGGAAAATCAACAATAATAAAAAATGATGATCTTGTTAGTATAATTCCAATAATTCATGGTGGTGTATCAAAAAAACTTACCTTTGAATTTTCTAAAAAACAAATACAAGTAATAGAGATTCAAGGTCAAAAATCTATGAATGCAAAATTCATTGATGAACTTCGTAAAAAATATCCAAAAATCATACTTCAAGCAGTTTCAAGTGATCTAATTTTAAATTCTTATCATTTAAAAAAAATCATTTCATTATCTATAGAATCTCAAAAAAACAATGTCATGCTTTCAAATAAACTTGAAACTGATATTTTAATGCGATTTGCATTATCTAATCAAATCTCTTATGCCATTAAAAATGCTGGAATTAAATCAAAAACAAATTTTATTTTAATTACAATTGGAAATAAAAAAACTCAAAGTTCCTTCTATGATGAATTAAAGCCAATTTCTGTAAATCTTTTTTCAAAAAATAATGAACTGTATCTAAAAAAACATTTCAAAATTACAAAAAAACACATTGATTCAATTTCCTCAAAAAATCCTTCAGCTGATATTTTGGTCGAGAAAGCAGCTGTTTTACTCTGACATACTTCGTTTTGTCTTTTCAGTACTAAGAATATCTGATTTTTTTAAGATAGAAATTCCTGTTCTATTTCCTAAAATTTCTATTAAGATAATTTTATCAGAAAATTCAAGGGATACCTTATTTTTTATTTTATCCGCTATTTTTGTGATTATTTCCTTACTGGATAAATCTGAATTTCTTTTTTCAATGGATATTCTGTATGTCTCCTCATCTAAAATTTGATTAGAGAGTTCTGAAACGCTTTTTTCTATCTCCTCAATTTTTGATTCAATTTCTTTCTGTATTGGTATTATTCTTTTACAATATCTAACACTCCATGGTTCATCTAACAACATTTCTTTAATTTTCCTTACAACTTCAACAGGATCTAGATTTGTATCTGCTGTTAAAATTCCTGACATATTTGTTATTGAAACTTTAAGATCAGAATCTCCAAATTCTTCTAAAATATCCTTTAATTCATCTTCAGTTTCTGGTTCAAGATGTCTAGGACAAGTGACTATCAAATTCATAATTGTGAAATTTCCTCTTTAGTTAAAGAACCTTCTCGAATAATTTTGATCTCTTCATTTTCTACTCCTATGATCGTTGATTCTCCTTTACTAGTAATTATTCCACCATCAACAAAAATATCAAAATCTTGTAAATTCTTGAAACAATCTTCTGGATTAGTATAGGATGAATCTCCAGAAATATTTGCACTAGTCCCTACTAGAAATTTACATTTTTTCAATAATTCCAAAGTACATTTGTGATTAGGAACTCTAATTGCAATTTTTTCCTCCAAACTTAATGATTTTTTTATTTCTTCATCTATTACTTTTAAAATTAATGTTAATGGCCCTGGCCAATATTTTTCAGCAATTTTTTTGGTTAATCTATCAAATTTAACAATTTTTTCAGCTGTTTGTATTGAATCTGTTAATACTGGAAGTGATTTTGTAATACTTCGGGATTTTATTTTAAATATTTTTTCTACTGCTGATTTATTATATGGATCACATCCTATTCCATAAACTGTATCTGTTGGAAATATTACAATTCCACCTTCATTGAATATTTGTACAGCTTTTTCAATTCCTACTTTGTCACAACTAACTTTCAATACATTCTCACCATTTTTTTCTTTAATTATCATTTACTTTTGATAAGTTTTTACAGTATGTTTTCAAATTGAATGTATGTCAACTACTGAATATGAGGATACTGATTTTGAAGATGATTTTGATGATGATTTAGATAAATTTGAAGAAGAAAGTGACTAGATACTTAACCCAAAATTATCTGCAAAATTTGTAAATGTATAATATGCTTGTAAAAATTCTCTTCCTGGTTCACTAATTTTATATTTGTTTGAACCTTGATTGTCTACTTTTTCTAAAAGACCTTGTGATACCAATGTTTTCAAAATTGCTGAAATTCTAGAATGTGAAATATTTGCTTTTCTAATTAGATATGTAACTGATGCTCCGTCCTCATCTTGTAAATCATCTCTAGTCGTTGCTAAGATATCTCCTATAATCTTCATATGTGTTCGATATTCAGCCATTTCTTCAATGAATAATCACTTTAATTTCTATGAGAGGACACTGATATTTTCCAATATACTAAAAAGATAAAAGAATTTGACAAATTTTTAAAATCTTAATATTTTGAGCCTGAATGAAAATTATTCTAAATCTTCATCAAATTTTATCCTAGTTAAGGGAACCTTGCTGACTGGAATAAACAAAGCTATCAATCCTCCAATTTTAATTATCATTGATGTTGGATATAGAATTGATTCGGGGAATACGAACGAATACCATCCTAAAAATTCTCCAAATGCTAATAATCCCAACCCTACAGATACAGAAATTGCTCCTTTATTCCTATTCTCAAAATAGGATAGCATTGTTTCAATTGCACCATATGCCAACAGAATAAATGAAACAGATCTGAAAATATGTTCTAATTGAACCGAAGAAACAAGAAATAGTGGAAATATACCTACTGACCTAAAGTAACTTGATTTTGGAAAAAATGATTTTATGCTATGTGAAAATGCAATAAAAAAATACCCTACTGTTTGAATTGCAATTCCTAATGTCTGAATCCATCTTTCAATATGTCCTGATTTCGTAACAAGATCCTCTACCATGTATCCTGACCAGATAACAAAAAATCCTATGCTAATTGAAAAAAATGCAATTGTTAATCTAAATAATGTTGGACTTCCAGTATTTCTAAATCCAATGTATGACATTATTCCAATTGCAAGTCCTACCAAAAATCCTACTAAATTAAGAATATTTTCTAATAAAAATTCCAATGATGATTAGAATTATGCTTTACTAATTATTTTAATCTGATGAATGATTACACTATTTTGTTAATCCCATTCATCTAATGAACCTGAAGTATGACCTTCTGTGCTACTTGCATAATCTCCCAAAATATCTGAATATTTTGATTCATTATGGGCTACAAATTTTACATATTCCCCATAACTCATATCCAAATCACAAGATCCACATTTTACAACAGAATAATCCATTGCCAACTCTGCATCTTCTTTGCATTTTGGGCATTTTATCTTCATGCCCACATAGGTCTCTGATAATTATTATTGTTTTACATTCAAAAAAAGATAAAAGGAGTTCTTTATTCTTGATTTTCATGAGTCGTACATGTACCAAATGTAAAAATTCTATTCCTGATAACGAAGAACTTGGCATTGTTGCAGCAAAATATCCTACTTGTAACAAATGCTGGGCTGAATGGAAAGAATATCAAATCATGGTAATGAATGAAATGAAACTAGACATGTCTATGCTTGATCATAGAAAATTATTGAAAAAACATGAAAAAATCTTTGTAGGTGTCTTATCTCCAGAAGGAGAAGTAATTGATTATTCTAATGAAGATAATAGAAAACCTGATGAACCCACAGGTGCCTAAAAATTCAGATGTTTTTTAGCATTTTCTGGAATCACTAACATTATTCGTTTTTTCGAACTTTCATCTAAATTGTTGATGATTTTTTTTATCGTACTTGCAAGAATTGATTTTTCATTTTCATCTAGTGTCAAGAATATTTCTAGAATGCCATCAATATTGAAAGTGATTAGTTTTTGTGGTGAACGTGCAACTTCTGTAATGTAAGCAGAAAATAATCCTTCTCGTTGTTCTTCAGATAATGTTGTTAAAATTTTTAGCCATGTTTTGAAAAGTTTTGAAAAATTTGGAAAAGGTATTGTTGGCCCTGCTTCTAATGCATTATTGATAACTTCCATTTGTTCAGGTTCTGATAATGAAAAGAATTCAATCATTCTTTTTTTCAAAATTGGATTTCTGAGAAAATCCGGTAAATTTGCTAAATTGATAATTATATTTCCAGCAAAATTTTCTCCAACCATCGATCTAAACAAATCAGTGTTGAATATAAAATCATGTCAAAACACTTTAGCTTAAATAAACGAAATAGACGTTGAATGATATGACATCAACTGTAGTTGTTGGAGGATTTTTTGGAGATGAGGGTAAAGGAAAGATCATCTCATATTTGGCAATTAAAGATAACCCGAAAATCATTGTGAGAGGTGGTGCAGGTCCTAATGCAGGTCATACAATCAAAGATGGTGATAAAGTCTACAAAGTAAGAATGCTTCCAAGTGGATTTTTAAATAAAAATGCCAAAGTAATGATTGGACCTGGAGTTGTAATTAAACCTGATGTTCTTAACAAAGAAATTCAAGATTTTGATGTAACAGGACGTGCGTTTATTGATAAACACTGTGGAGTAATTGAAGAAACACATCTAAGTAGAGATTCAAAAGGTGAACTAAAAGAAAAAATTGGTAGTACTGGTTCAGGAACTGGCCCAGCAAATGCAGACCGTGCTATGAGAGTTTTAAAACTTGCAAAAGATTTTGATTCACTATCTCCACTTATTGTAGATGTTCCTTTAGAGGTTAATTCTGCACTTGATGCAAATGAAAATGTCTTGGTAGAGGGTACTCAAGGAACATTTCTTTCATTATGGCACGGAACATATCCATTTGTAACCTCAAAAGATGTTACTGCCTCAGGAATCTGTGCAGATATTGGTCTAGGGCCAACCAAAGTAGATGAAGTAATTGTTGTTTTCAAATCCTATGTTACGCGTGTAGGAACAGGACCTCTTGACAAAGAACTATCTCTTGAAGATGCAGAAAAAAAAGGTTGGTCAGAATTTGGTACAGTCACTGGCCGTCAAAGAAGAGCTGCTGATTTTGATTTTGATTTAGCTAGGCGTGCAATCATGCTTAATGGTGCAACACAAATCTCAATTACAAAATTAGATGTACTTTTTGAAGATTGTGCAGGTAAAACTTCTTACGATGAACTAACTGATGATGCAAAATCATTCATTGCAAATATTGAAAAAGAATTAAACACGCCTGTAACAATTATTGGAACTGGTCCAACTGTCAATGATGTTGTTGATAGAAGAAGTTAGGCTCCTTTGTTTTGGATAAGTTTAATTTGTTAACCAACAGGTAATCCCTGTGGACAAGTTACAAACTACTACTGACAAGTTACCGCGTTACATACAAGTTCACTCTACTTTAGAATTTACTAGGCTCGTTTGTGCATTAGAACGTGCACCTAGAGTTTCATTTTTGCATGATTATGATGGCAAGAAAATTTTATCCGTACAAATGGATGTTTTAAAAGAAAAACCAATTGTATACTATACACATCTAGAAAACAATGGTCACTATCTTTGTTATGGATTAAAAGGAGGAAAAGAAGAATCTGAAATTGTTGATACCACATCTGATGCTAGTAAACTGTATTCTCCAATTGTTAAAATAAAATCTCTACCTAAAACACTACAACCTGGTAATGGTACATTAGATAGATATCAACCAATTCAATTGGAAGATATGTCGAGTCTTGCTAAATTAACTTGGGGTATTGAAGAAATTCCTTTCCCGCTGTTCTTATTTCCACATAATGATAAATGGCTAGTTGGAGTCTTCATGAATTTTAATGATGAAGGAACATCCTATTTTTGTCATGTTGTTTTAGACTCAGATCCACAAAAACCCTTTTTGAAATTCTCAACAGGAAACAGCTCCCAACCTACATTTGTTGAAAATCCATCCGAACATGGTTTTTCTTACATCAAAATAATAAAATTAAAAGACACTCATCCCTTAGTAGATTATGGCCACCTTCAAAACTAGACTTTCAAAGATCTCAAAAACTAATGGCAAAGTCATTCTTGCCAATGATTACGATCTATCTGTAAAAAATTTAGAATCAAAAACTATTCAAAATATAAAACAATTACATCCATATCTGTGTGGAATTAAACTAAATTTTCATTTACTTCTTCCTTTGAGCGGAAAAGAAATTCTAAAAATAAACAAAACGGCTCACAAATATGGATTACAAACAATTGCCGATATCAAACTAAATGATATTGGAAATACTAATAGAGTTACTGCTGAACATCTATGGAATTTAGGATTTGATGCAGTTATTGCAAATCCAATAATGGGTATTGATAGTCTAAAAAATCTAGGAAAATCTGCCCACAAAAATGAGAAAGGAGTGATCACGCTATGTCATATGAGTGCACCTGAGGCTAAATTGTCATATGATATGGAAATTAAAATGGGTAAAAAACAACAACTATACCAATTATTTTTGAATTGGGCCCTTACTGCAAAAGTTGACGGAATTGTAGTTGGTGCTACGTTTCCAAAAATTATTCAATACTGTTCTAAAAAGGCAGGAAAAAATTTGAGTATATTTTCTCCTGGTGTAGGAACTCAAGGCGGTAGTGCAAATGAAGTAATTTCATCTGGAACTGATTATCTAATTGTTGGTAGAACAATTTTGAATTCTAAAAACCCACTTGAAGTAGCAAAAGAATTACAACTACAAAGTTTGGGAAAGTAACATTTGTGCTTTAGTTAATACTGTTTTTGCATTATCAAATGTAGTTTTTTCCATCGAAGTGTTGTAATCCATCCATGTGTAATCTGTATGTTCATGTGAAATTTTAACATCTTTAGATTTTGTTTCAGCCAAGAAAAATACTACTTTTTTATGAACTAATTCTCCTTGATATTGAAAATTATACTCAATCCATTCTTCAAAATTATCTAAAAATTTTATATCTGTAATACCTGTTTCTTCTTCTGTTTCCCTTAGAGCTGTTTCTTGAATTGATTCACCTTTTTCCATTTTCCCCTTTACAAAATCCCAATGCCCTGAAGGATAATGTAAAAGTAGAAACATATTTTTTGAATCCTCCTTTCTAAATAATACAATTCCTGCAGATGTTTCTTCAATCATTTCCCTAATCTCCTCTTCCTTTCTTGATATGTTCTAATTGCCCTCATTAAATCTATTTTTCTAAATTCAGGCCAAAAAATATCCATAAAGACTAATTCACTATATGCACTTTGCCACATGAGAAACCCACTCAATCTTTTTTCTCCAGAAGTTCTTAATACCATATCTGGGGATGATTGTGGTAAATGTGATGTGTATAGGTTTGACTCTATCTCTTTTTTATTAATATCATCTACATCGAGAGACCCATCTTTAATTTTCCCTCCAATCTTTTTTACAGCATCTACTAATTCATTTTGTCCGCCATATGCAAGTGCAATATTTAGAAAATGATTATCATAATCCTTTGTAGCATCATCTAATTTTTTTAGAACTTCCTTAATTGATTCTGGAAGTATTTCTATTCTACCAATACCCTTTACTCTCATTTTGCTTCTGTGTATTCTGGGGTCATTGAGTAATTTCTCTAATCTCATTCGAATTAATTCGTATAGATATTTTAATTCATCATCATCTCTATCTAGATTTTCTGCTGATAGTGCATACAACGTAACTATCTTAATATCAAATTCTTCACACCAGTCAAGAAGATTTTCGACAGCATCGGCCCCTTTCCAATGGCCTTTTTTTGGCATTGATAGATGTCTTTTTGCCCATCTTCTATTCCCATCTAAAATTAATGCAACGTGATTTGGAATATCTCCATTCTGAATTTCGCTCTCCAGTCTTTTTCCATATATTTTGTAGAGGCCTGATAGCTGAAAAACTAAATCTTTGATTTTACTAATATCTAATCACCATTTGATGATTCATGTATACTTGAAGATATCAGTGTTTTTCAGAAATTCTGTTTATTGATTTACATTTCAATGATTTTAGTCTGAAATCATCTCTTGATCTTTATGTTTTCTATATTTTTTGAAGAGAATTGTAGCTGAAACCAACGTAGCTGCAAGTCCTCCTAATAGAGGTGGAATCAAGGTAAATGACGGATCATCGTTTATCATTATTTTGGTGAATTGTAATACGGTTGGATAAAGTGCCCCTAAAACAATTATTCTTAAAATATCACTAATCTGTCTTGGAATACCTCCAATCCAATTACTGAGTAATGTTCCTGCAAATATTGAGCCCATTCCAATCCACAAAATTGGTATTGCTCCCGACACAAATTGTCCAACTATTATTTTGTCTGTAATTATCGAAATGAATTGTATGTCCTCTCCAATTAATTCTGTATCAACTGCACTAACTCCAGCTGGTACTGATGAAAGAATCAGTAAAACTCCTGCAACCATTGTAAACATTCTGATAAAACCCATCGGTGTCGGTTTTGACCAACTTGACCATACTCTATCAATATCAAATGCTCTAATCAAAAATGCACCGCCTAAGATACTTACTAACACTGCAAATATTTCTGCAGTATACCCAAATACCGTTGCAACACCTCCTATTAACAAAAGAATTCCTGGAACTCCTAAAAAGAATTTTGAATATTTGGAATCATATGCAAGCATTTTCAAATATTTTCCAAAAACTGCATAAGAATACTCTACACTTCGACTAACTTTCATAACTACTCGTTGTACTGATACTACTGGAAGTACATTTTGAATAACTGGTATGACACTTTCATCATCTTCTCCGTCTGAAACAATAACTGCACCATTTGCAGAAAATTTTTCCAAAACTTTTCTTGTTTCAACTAAAATTTTCTCATCGGCTTGAACTCCTCTATCTTTAACACCTGCAACCGTAACCACTTCTACTTGGTATCCTTTACTGATCAAATCTTCATATGTTTTAATTGCTGCAAAAATAGAATTTGAATCTGCATCTTCTGGATCTTCTAAAGCTAATCTTTGAGCTGCCTCAATACATGCATCTCTACCAATGACTGGTGTAACAATACCTGCTTTTTCACCTACATCATTATCTCTATCAATACAAATAACTAGTAATTTGTTGGCTGTAGATGCATTGACATCTTTTTCAACCTTACCTGTATGCTGAGACATTCAAATTTTTATTACAGAATTGCTTTTTAACGATTTCCAACAAATATGAATAGTAAAATTCGGTTTTGAGGCTAGCCTGGTCTTGACTGATCAGAGATTTTGACAAATTCTATGGATTCCATTTTCAGTGAATCTATTTTTTCCAAAATGTCGCTGATTTCCTCATCTGTACTTCCATTTTCAATCATATTTGCTAATACTTTGGTTTCAATAATGTATGAGTTGAAAGACTTCATAGCTTCCATGTAATTGATGTAACTTGCTTGCCATTCTTCTGATGGTTTTGATGTTACAAATTCACTAATCTGTGTAGTTACTTGAGATGACGTTACTTCTGTAACTGCAATATAGTCTTGTGGAGAAATTTCTCCAGTTTGTAGATTCTCATATTCCAGTTCTATTGATTCTTCCAAAACTTCATGAATATTTTTTACTCCATCCAAATAATTTTCATAATCTGATACAACAAAAGTTGTTTCAACATCTTGTGGAATAATCCACATCAGAAAACTTACACCAGTAATGGCAGCTAAAATTATGGCTGTTACTGCAATTCCTTTTTTTGATGCCATTTTGTAATTTTACTATTAAGGAGTTTATAATTGGTAATAATTGATAAAATCCTTATTTTCTAACAATTGTTTGGAGAAAACCTGTTTTCACTCAATATTGTTCATAATTTTTTTCAAAATTCTTGCATTCTTTGAAAATATTGAAAAAATCACTTTTCTGATGCCTAAAACAATTTACGCACATCTAGTCTATAGTGAAATAATTTTCACAGCCTCTGCCTAAATACCACAAAGTTTGACAAATTTCATAATGGTTCAAGCATATTGCGTAAAATGCAGAGCAAAAAGGGATATCAAAGATCCCCAAGAAACTACACTAAAGAATGGACGACCTGCCGTAAAAGGTACATGTCCAACATGTGGTACTAACGTCTTCCGTATCGGAAAGATGGAATAACCTCAAACAAGGTCCACACGATTTCTCTTTTTCAAAACCCATATAGGGTCTACCATGCACTATTTTTTAGTGACCAAATCCGATTATGAAAATCTCCTTAAACGCATTCAGGATAAACTAGGTGATACTGATAAAGAATCACAAACTAGGTTTGAGCTTCCTGTAGTTGATGTGATGTGGGAGGGACAAAAGACATTTTTAAGAAATTTTTCCGAATTTCCAAAGGTATTACGTAGAGATCCTGACAAAGTTCTTCAATACCTCTCAAAAGAATTTGCAGTTCCAGCAGAAAGACTTGGAGATAAAGCAATGTTTGTGGGAAGAAGAGCACCTGATGATTTTACTAGATTATTCCAAATTTATGTAAAAGACTATCTTGAATGTCCAACATGCAAAAGTCCTGATACAAAAATCCTCAAAGAAAACAGAATATCATTTTTAATTTGTGAAGCATGTGGTGCAAAATCTACTTTGAAAGGTAAATACGCGTAATGCAATTCTCGGTCCGAACTACAAATTATCAAAATCAAGCAATGCTCAATATTTGTGATGTTGAGTTACTTGGCAAAAAAATTATTGAAGGAGATTTGACTATGCACATAAGTGAAGGTTACTATGGTGAAAGATTTGTTGAAAAAGATGAAGCTGAATCTTTATTGAAAAATTCTTCTATTATTAACATGGCAGGAAAAGAAACTATTTCATTGTCTCTAAAATTGGGAATTGGATCTGAAAAAGCTATTAAAACAGTTTCTGATGTTCCATTTTTAATAATATTTAATATGTAAAGTTGCTTGAATTGATTTTAAATCCACAAAATTTTTTTGTTTGTAATAGTAATCCCTTTTATCTAGTAGGAGTATTTTTATCCATTGACTGATATACTTAGTAAAAAATTAGAATCTAAAATAGATAATAAACTAATTTCCAAACGAAAACGAACAAAACTAGAAGATGGTTTCAAAAAAGGCAAAGTTGTCAATGAAGTTTTAGACAAACCTACTGTGATGACTTTATACAAAATGATTACAGATCATATTATTGCATACGTTAATGGTTCTGTTAGTGCTGGTAAAGAATCAGTTCTTTTTTGGGGTGTTGATGAAAAAGATGTTAGTGTAGCTTTGAAAATTTATCTAGTTAGTACTTCAAATTTTAAAAAACGTGAGCCATACATACTTGGAGATCCAAGATTCACTCATGTCAAAAAAGGAACAAAAAATTTAGTCTATCTTTGGGCAAAAAAGGAATTTCGGAATTTATCTCAATGTTTTGAAGCCGGAATTCCAGTCCCAAAACCCCTACACGTGACTAATAATGTTCTAGCCATGGAATTTATAGGAAATGATGGCGCTCCTGCTAAATCTTTACTAAATTCTGAAGTAGATGAAAATGACTATTCTCAGGCAATTTCAATTATTGAAGATCTTTACAAAAAAGCAAAACTGGTACATGGTGATTTTTCAGAATATAATATTTTCAAAACTGAAAAAGGGTTGGTTGTTTTTGATTTGGGTTCTGGGGTTGATCTTAGACATCCAAATTCACAAGAATTTCTTAAACGAGATATTAATAACATTGGAAGATTCTTTAAAAAACGAGGAATTCTTGTTGAAGATTCAGATAAAATATTTGAGGATATTGTAAAATGAGCTTTGAAAAATTAATTCGTATTCCAAATGATCGAATTGCAGTATTGATTGGTAAATCAGGTAATGTAAAGTCAAAAATTGAAACTGCTTGTTATGTAACGTTAAATATTGACGGTGATACTGGTGAAGTTTTTATAAAATCTGATGGCGATGTTGAAAAAATACAACCATTCAAAGCAATGGAAATTGTAACTGCAATTGGAAGAGGTTTTTCTCCTGAGAATGCAATGACTTTGCTTAAAGGAGAAAATGCATTACATGTTATAGATCTTAGAGAATTTGCAGGAAAATCTAATGCAAATGTTGAAAGGATAAAAGGGAGGATTATTGGAGAAGGTGGTAGAGCAAGACGTAATATGGAA
>Ga0114933_10004210_pt1 | contig 13602 bp, 17 predicted proteins | sample 4SBtaG_FD_89691 | JGI IMG/M metagenome (GOLD analysis project Ga0114933, IMG submission 89691) | Deep subsurface microbial communities from Kolumbo volcano to uncover new lineages of life (NeLLi) - 4SBTROV12_W25 metaG | ecosystem: Environmental > Aquatic > Marine > Volcanic | place: Kolumbo...
AACGAACAGTTCCAAACATATCATCTGCGATAGTAGACTTAGGTTAATTTGATATGAGAAATAAAATAAGTATTACATTACAAAAAGGTGTCAAAACTTAAGGGGTTAATCTATCCTCATACCGCACTTTGCTACACATTTCCCATACCTCTAGTACATTTTGTGTGTGAAAATCAGTTAAATTTAATGGTAATTTCATCATGTAATCGGATTCAGATTTCTTTGATATAATGCTAATGATTTCAAGTCTGATCTTCTTACAAATGTAAAACATGTCAGATGAATGCAATTAACATGTAGCCCGTATATTACCATGTTTTACTAATTTTTTGACATGGAAAATTTCAATAATTCATTGTTTTGTAAAAATTGTGATTGTCATAAATCATTACATGAAAATTTTGTATGTTTGAATTGTGGAGGTAAATGTAATGGCTAAAAAAAGAAAACTTCGTAAAGGAGATTATTTTCTTGGTTTTGGATTTCTTGGTTCCCTCACATTGTTATCGGGAATAATTGTTTGGAGTGTTTTGGTATGAAAGATATTATCCAGGAATATGGTAATGAGTACAAGGTAGTTATTGCATACAGACCTGATGAAGAATTACTTGAGAGATGTAAAAAAGAAGGCCATGACATGGTAAGAACAAGAATAATCAAGTGGTTGAATATTCATCAAGAAGATAAAACTAGAGAAAACATAACATCATTTGATGACACTTGTAAAGTCTGTGGGCTTGGCTTATGGTATGAGATTATTGAAGATGAGTACAATAAACTTTGGATTGTAAATGATAACAAATGTGATTTTGCTGTAAATGTTGCACTCAAAAACTCTAGGCCAGTTTACTATGAATTTGAGATTCCCACACTATCAATGCATCCTTCACCTACATGTACTAAACATCATTATCGAAATGAGTATGCTTGTATAATGGAGAATGGTCAACAAACACTTGACTCTGTGATTATAAGACATGATTTCAAAATTGAATACAAGGTAGGAAAATGCTCTAAATGTAGTCATGCACGAGTTACAATCATTCCAATATCTGTAAAAAACAAAAAGAAAATCTGTTTGCAGGAGAAAGACTTTCCAAAAGAATGGAAATCGTTTTCTATTAAGAGATTAACCATTCCAGAAAAAAAGCATCCAAAACAGATTGTTAAAGAAATGTATTGAGGATTTTAATTGTCAACCAACCTTAACATCGAAGAACCATTAAATTATGATGAATCAGTTCCTACATCCCCATTACTTCCTAAACCATTCTCTGGAAAGTGGTTTGATCTAAATCACTCTATGGCTTTACTGGCATTAGGTCAACCACGTTCAGGTAAGGGGAAGTTATTAGATTATTTCTTTGAGTTAACATGGAGAGCACATTTTCTTCAAATTTGGTTGCATTCTGCTTTAGGTGGGGAAAATTTGTTTACACCAATAAACAAAAATTGTGGTAAAAGAATTGAGAAAGAGATATCAGAGAAACCTAACAAAGCACATGAACTTCCTGCATGCAAATGTTACGAACCAATACCATCAATTTGGATAAAGCCGGATTATTTAGAAATTAAAAAAACTCCTAAAGAAAAAATAAAGATAGTATTCAAAGACTGGAATGAGTATCATCAAGCATATCTAAAGAATATTGTAAAAGAGTACATCCCACAATGGGAATGGAGGTATTTAGTTGATAATGACAAAGTTCCAGAGAAACCAAAGTCAATGTTACCTGTTCCAAAAGATGCATTGTTGAAAATCATGGACATAACACCTACACAGGAGCCTATGGATGGAAAGGGAAATATAAAAAATTATGATGAATTTACATCTCAATTATACAAAATTATCAAGATAGCAAAGAAAGAGAATAGGCCAATACTAAGTACTCCAGGAATTTATCCGTCCACCAATATAGGAAAAATAGAAAAATACTCTGTAATTGCATCAACATGTTCCTATCTGCAGTATGAATTATGTAACGACCCAATCATGAGAGTTGTTCCAAGAAAAACTGATGTAGAATTATCAGACAAGGACAAATCAAATCATAAGATAGCATTATTCTTCAATGAACTTAGAGCATGTGCTCCATCAGAAAAGTACATGGGAGAAAAACAAAGTACAATCAGCAAACGTAGAATATTCAATCTAATGCCAGAACGCAGACATATTCCGGTTTGGGTATTTGGTGATAGTCAAGACCCTATGGATATTCATGGACCTGTAAGGGCTCAATTCTCTCAATTTGTAGTATTCAAACGAATTACTTATGAATTAGCAGGAGCAGATTTTAGAGACTTTTTCAACATTGTTGACAAGGCATACATTGAAGCATTGCCAGAGATGGTAAACCCAAAGAAGGTTCCAGACGAAGTTAGACTCAATTTGTTATATCAACGTGGCCTATCAAGACTCCCTGAACTACCGGATAACTTCTATTGTGTTAAACTACCTACAGGAGGGTTCAGAATTCTTCCGGTAGCACATGCATGTTTCCATCATAAAGATGATACAGTAGACAACGTATGGGAATTGCTTGGGTTAGAGCAACCAAATGTTAGTGATCAAAAGAAAGAAGAGATGTTACTGACTTCAACCAAAAAGAAGACAATTAAGATAGACGAAGATGAAGAATACAACAAATTAATGCAAATCATACATGAAAAACTATCATCAGGTGAATACAAAAGCATTCAATCTGTTTATGATAATCTAAATGAATTAACTACCCATGATAAATTTTTGTCTTGGAGTAAAGGTACTCTTGGAAATCATTATACACAATACAAACAGAATTTATCAAAGTCCGAATAATTTCACGATAAAGCAGAGTATTTGTTCAAAAACAGCCTCTTTTCACGGTTTTTGAGGTAAATTTCGTGAAATTTTAATTGTCAAATAGTGTTCGCAAAGCACATTTCATATTTCACGATTTCATTAGATTCCCTATATGTAGGGGTTTTAGTGAAATTGTGAAGGAAATTTTTTGTTTTTTTAAAATTTTAGAAGTTGTAATAGAAACTGAATCAGTTTCTTTTACTGTAATCGATACGCCCTGTCATACACATGTGTAGTATCACCGAGGATTTGTCTTAGGCTTCCATAGAAGATAGTCTCATAGTATAGGTTCTATCTATACAATAGGTTCTTTGATATGTTCAATTGGATGTCTTGTTGTAATGTCCTATTGCTATAGGACATGTAGATTCTGATTGGGTTATTGTTGTATGCAGTTCTTATGAAAGGTGTATCTTTGAATCAAGTCTCTTATGATGTCTATCATTATATCATACAACTAAGAAATGTCAATAGATATGCCATAGTATCAATGATAGTCCTTTGCAAAGGAAGTCCAATAACTTTCCCATAAGTCATTTTCATTATGATGGATGAAAGGTAATTGATTTGTTATCCTGTTGACAGTATCTAATATCTCTCTGATGATCCCATGATGTACTATAGGTGTTTAGTAATCATTGATCAATTACAACATACAGATATTATATCCTTTCATCTTGACAGAATTGATTTACATCGACTTTGTTTTTTAAAATTGAAACATCATTATTTTATGCCTAGAGTTTTAGAAAAAACGTTTTTCAGTTTTAGAAAATAAACGTACAAACGTACATGCGTGTAGGTTAGTGAGTAAATAGAATATGGGTGGTATTTTTTATAATATTATCTCTAGGCATAAAAAAAGTAAAAAGATAACGTACAAACGTACAAAAAAAAGGAGTCTAGGCGTGTACGTTTGTACGTTTTTTTAACAAAATGAAAATCACGTTTTTTGTTTTCAGTTTACTTTTGAAGATACTAAGTTTCTAATCTAATACAGAGTTTGTTTTCAGTTTTGGTTGAGGTGGTTTCTCAATCATATTCTCAATCACATTATATCTTACAACAAAGCCTGCATTTGTTAACACTTTTCTCATTTGTTTAATATCAGTAATTTTACCTGTTTTTTCTTCAAAGTCATTCATTATACTAACTATGGTGATATTACTTGTATCACCATCTGTTCTAATCTCATATCTACTCTTCAAATAATCAATTTCTGGACTTGCCAATGATTCCCATTCATCTCTTACTGTTCTTGCATCTTCATATTTACAATCCGCATCAGGTATATTCAAAATCCAAGAGACAATTTTCTCACCCTCTTCCTCGACAACTTCTTCAATGAATGAGCCATTTTCAGGGTATGACTGTTTTCGAATATTATGTATCAATGACAATCTTCTTGTGTACATTGCATTTTTCTCATTCTCAGGTATTTTTGCCAAGTAATTCCCTGAAGCCCATATTTTCAATTTATTTTCAAACATTGTCGAATCCTGCATGAAGCCTCTCTCTGTTTTCATAGACTCGCCTGTCATTGTCTTGATTTGAGAAAAATCTTTCCATTCTTGTGGCAAGTCCTGTAAAACCAATAACCTTAATCCGTTAATCTTTGCTCGAATGAATCTATCTACTAACAACTGATCAAGTTCTACTGCCATTGCATATTCACCAAGAATTTTCACCAAAATCAATAATGGGGTTGATTTTCCAGTACCAGCCTCACCATGAATTACAGATATTCTTGAATCAAGATAACTCTCCAAGATTGCTTTAAGGCCTGCCTTGATTCTAGGATATTCTTTTTCAGGGACATTACCAAACATCACTTGAAGAAATTTTGTTGGTTCATTCTCTTTTGATAGTGGCAAGTAATTGTAATCTTTAAAACCCATATCTGCAATCTCATCGGATTCCACAAGTTCTTTTGTTATCTTATGTCGGACACCATCTTTGAATACTATGATAGTTTTGTTAGTTTTTGGCATTGGTTCTGCAAGACCTTCTAATTTGAACAAAACAGATTCATAATCTGCTCTTTCCATTTCAGGATAAGTTCTTTGCAATTCTCTTTTCAAAGTATTGTTGATCTTTTCCAAGAACCCACTACAATTTTCAAATATGTCATGTGTATCAACATCAGAGAACATTTTTCTATCTGCAATCATATCCTTTGCAATTTCTGTTCTATCGATACTACCTTTTTTCGGTCTACCTTCTTCTAATTTTTTATTGTTATCATAAACATCCTTGATTTTTGTTTCTATGTTAGAAAAGGGCCTACCTGAAAATGAATTACTTTGTACCCACTTGTCATATACAATTCTAATTTTTTCTATTGCATCATTTTGACTTAATCCATCTGTATTACATTGTAACGCACATTGAAAGAAATAATCATTTGATGTTCCTTTTGTAGGAATCAAACCTTTGAGAAATCTATCCCTATAATTCTTGTAACTACTTCTTGAATTTCTTTTATTGGATTCTACCTTACATTGTTGACATAATTCATCAATAAATTGATGAAAGTCAATTCCTTTAGCATTCCATAAAACCTCACTGCCCCTATTCTCATATGTAACAAGTTTCTCTATATCTTTATCAAAAACCTGTGAACCAACACCAACACAATAATGATCATATCCCTGAATTTCAATAATTTTTTTTTGTTGAAATGAATAATCATACAATTCAACTTTTGAAATATTGCCATTGAGACCAATTACAGGGATGTGCCAACCATGTGGACTTTCAATTACCATGTAACCTTGTTTAATCATATGTTCAGCAAAAGTTCGATACTTCTCTTTATCATCAATATCAATTATGGCATTTCCATTCCCTTCAGTTGGTAGAACGCCATAATTCTCTACATCTCTTATTGATTGATTAGGAATTGTTTTTGATGCCTTGTATCTATAATCTGCAACTTTTTGATTCTCTGCAATAGGGAAACAGTTGAACTCATGTTTTCTAAATAACTCAATATAATGTCCTTTTTTTCTTTCTTCTACAGTCATTATCTAAGCACACCAACCTGAACTTTACAATGTGGACATTCGAAATTTCCTCTACGGTCCTCATCAAAGACTTTCAGACAACTAATGCAGAATAGGCCAGAGTAGTATCTTTTCTCCATACTCATTTTAGAATCACTCCAAATGATACCATCATGATTATGCCAGAAAGGACAAAACATAGAATCAATGCATAGTTATCATTCCATTCCAGGAAGGCCATTAGTTTTGTACCTCAATTGACTTGTGATTGTTGATATCATCATGTAGTTTTGCAATCTCATTTGATTCAAATGATAAATTACATCTAAAACAAAACTTAACCAATGTTCTCATCTCCAAGTATCCTTCTTGCAACTGATTCTCTACACAAATCAGTGAAAATATTTAGAACTGTGAACCTTCCGAGATCATCAAATGGCATAACTAAACCAATGTTCTTTAAAACAGCAATAACATCATCTGTGGATTTCTTGATTACGTGACTTCGGAAAAAGTCTTCACGTCTACAGGGTATTTTTACTTTGTAAATATGGCATTTAGGTAACAAACAAATCCTACTATTCATTTTTCCAAATCTCCAATTTTTACCTCTGAAATTCTGTATTTCTGAAATTGTGGTAATTGACTACACGATTTACATAATTTCCATTCATCTTTTTTCTGAAGACTTCCAGTATCATATTCAACCATTATTTCCGGTTCATGTTTGCAAGAATTCATTTTTGTAATTCCTCCAATTTTTCTATTTGATTTTCTTTTGACTGAAATTCTATCAAAGTCAATGTTTCTAAAATGTCATTTAAAATGGAATTTGATTTGTGAACTGAAGAGACCAAATGTTTTGCCATTCCACTATAACTTCGAAAAACTTTACAATTCCAACCATTTTTTTCTTTCAGACACAAAGGACAATATTCTCGAATAGGAAGATAATCATCAAAACAATTCTTCAACCCCATTCTTTGTAGTACTCTCTTTCTTTCTTCTGGAATTTTAATTGATTTAACATATCTATCATTATACTCCACATTGTATTCTAGCAGAGTCAAAACAAATGAAAAAATACTTCTACTCCGTTTATAAGCAATAGATTTTCTAATCAAAATAGAACTCCTATGGCATCAATCATTGGGTTTTCTGAAAGAGTGTTGGTTTGGTACCCAACACATTTTTTTTCTAAATTATTAGAATAATAGAATAGGCCTGCATTATCTGCAGAACCTACCCTGATGCCAGAAGCACTGAAAGAAGTTATTGAATGTTCAATTATCATTTAGAATCATTTTCTCCTATGATTCGTGCATATCTTTTCAAAAGTTCCTCTAGTGAATCATCAAAATCAGCACTCTTTGGATGATTAACCAATTCTTTGACCATCCTCACATGTTTGGATTTAATCAATGGTCTAACAACTTCAGACATACCAGTACTTAGTAGTACATTGTTAAATATAGGAAAAAACTAGTATTATTATGATTAAACCTATATCAATTACTAAATCTCAGGCACAGAGAGGCAGGCCACCTACCACTCAATTACAAATTATGGATATCCTAAAACAAGAATCTAGTATCCCTAGTTCATCTAATTTAAAAGAAGAAACGATAAAGTCAACTGAACAGCCATTATCGAAGACAGAAATACGTAACGCAATAAATTACCAAAACTGTCTAGAGGGTAATAGGACTGAAGAAATCAAAAAAAGAAAGAAATCTAAAAAATGTCCAAAATGTGATAGACATCATGAACAATCTTGGTTTAAAGATATTTCAGATAATGTAGAATTGTTATGTAATGATGGTCGATTAAGAAAAATCCAATTAAATAACAAAACAGGTTATGAGTTAACTGAAGATGGTTTAAAATATATTTTAACTACAAACCAGTTACTTACAAGTGAACAATTTTGGAAGATTGTTTTTAGATATTTTAAAGTAGATTCGACCATAGAACGCGATATTTTAGATTGGATGCAAGTATATTTTGAATCATATCATCTAAACATAGTTGAAGAAAAACTTCTTCCATCCCATTTCAACATATTACTAAAACTGTTTAACGATTTAGAATACCAACAAAATAAATTATTTAATTCCACAATATTCACAGAAATAATAGATCTGATTGGACATGATAAAGTAGGTCTTTCTCTAAATCAATTAACTCATAAATTAAAATCTACTAGTAATTTAAAATTTGAAAAATATTTGAACAAACTATTAGTGTTAAAAATAATCAAACCTTCTTCTAAATCTTACAAAACTGTTTACAGTTTAACATTTCCTGGTTTGTTATTTTTACTTTACAATTTTACTCAAGTTAATGATTTAAGTAAAAAATCATCAATAAACAAACTTCAAAAACTTATTGATGTAAACCATTCAATACTGCCAGAAATATTCAAAAGTAGTTTATTGCAATCGCTAGGAATTGACTTGGTTCAAACTGTTAAAATCCTTGTTGAAATATACTTTCATAATAACTTGGAGAAATTACAACAATCCAAAAACTATGATGTTTATTCATTTTTAAAAAGAATGCAAGAATTGAGACAACTTAGATATTCTAATCAAATTCACGAACATTGTTACTTAGGTATGAAATTTTTACAAACTCATCTTGATAGGATATGTCCAAAGAAAAAAGATTTCAAAAATATACGAAATGGTTATGACAATCACGCCTTAATTGCGTTAGAACTTTGGGGCCAAACACATGTTGAATTTAATGATTTTTTATCAAATCGTGATTTAGTAAAATTACAATATTTTGTAAGTAAATATGAAAATTTAATTTCTTTTATAGATGAATTGTCTGTATATGTAGATGAAATTTCATTGGATTTAGACAATGAAAGTTATGACGATTCTTTACAATATTTTATAAATTTACCAGATTTCAAATTATATAATTCAGAACAAAGAATTCAGAAACGAATCCTTTTTGATTTTTATCTTGCTTATGATACACTCCATCCTGAAAAAAGTAAAAAATTCTTTTCTGACAATCCAAAGATCAGTGATAGTTTTAACAATGAAATTAAATCATTAATGGGTTTCAATCAAAATTATTCTAAAAGAATGTATGACATATGCAATATCAAAATGGAGATGAATTGATGGAAGACAGATTTCTACCTGATGAAATATGGGGAATCATTGCCGTAGTGACCTTAGGAGCATTCAGCTTATGGTGTTGGAAAGTAAAAAACAGACTTGTAGAACACAATAAGGAGAAAGAAGCCTAATGTACTATATCACTATAGTTCAATAGTGAAAAAGGAAATTATTATTGCTATTTCACATATTCAAAGAAATGATACAATCTTAAATAGTAAAAAATGTTTATTCCATCATGCCTATTGAACACATACATCATCATTACCACCATAAATCGAGAAACAACTCTGCCATTACCGAAAAAGATGTTGAACAATCAAGAAGAAACAGAATCAAAACGAAAAAACTAAGTCCAAAAGAATATGCAGAGTTTGCAGAAAAAAGGAAGAGAAAAACAACAGAAACAGAAGAACAGGAATAAAATTCAAAATTATAGAATAATTTTCTAGGGATTAACTACTGTAGAATTTTCTCTTTTTTCATCACGAACATCTTGGTCTACACTGTGTTCATCAATTACATCTTCTTGATTGAAACGTACTGCATTTTCACCCACAAAAATAATTGAACCTAGTTTGAAATTGAACTCTCTAATCATTCATCTGGCCTGACAAGTCTAATAGATGCTCCCTCTCTCCAATTCTTGTATCGTACCCAATCTCCTCTTGTAAGTGCTCTGCCTTTGAGTATCAATTCTTCCTCATTCCATTCTCCTACAATCTCAATTTCTAAAAATGCGATAACTGCATTTCTGATTGAAGGTTGTTCATTCATGATGTTATTCAGAAATACTAATTTTTAATTGATTTCATGCCTGAAATTGATTGGAAACTTTCATGCAGGCTAACATTTCATCCAGAAAGGTAGGTATTTTCAAATCCATTTTCCCAAATTATGCCTGAATGTACTTCAAAGTTGAAAAAGACCAATTTTCAAAAAAACACTTAATCTTACTAACCTCATACTTGTAACATGGATGGACATGTAAGAACATGCACAGTGGACGGATTAAATTTAGGAGAAGCTAGATTCAATTGGAATGATCAGTTAATCATATTTCACAATAAAGAATCAGATGCAAATTCATCAAACATTCATGTTTTGATTCCAAGTCCTTTCGTACTTCCAAAACCCGAAGACCCCATGACCAAAGAACAAAATGAAGGACAAGGCTATGCTTTTGAAACCATTGCAATGTTTCTGGCCTGTTATCATCTCTCAAATGATTTGAACATGCCCAAAATTATTACAAATACTTGGGCTTCGATGGATTTATCAGCAACTGAAAGTTTTGATAAAGTAAAATTTTCAGGGATTATTTCTCAATTAAAATCATCATTTGATAATGTTATTTCTGTTGAACATACATTAGAAGCATTAGAAAATACTAAACCATTATTTGACAAATTGATGAGTATTCCAAAAAAGATTAGAGATCCTTTGAGTGTTGCACTGATAGTATATCATAAATCAAAAACATCGGATGAAGTATTCACACAATTTTTAGATTTAGTAACAGTGTTGGAAACTTTGTTTACAGAAAATGATGGAGAAACAAAATACAAACTGGCATTACGTACCAGTATATTCTATGAAAGAGATTCATCAAAAAGAAATGAATTGTTTGAAAAATTAAGAACCATCTATAGAGATAGAAGTGATTTGATTCATGGAAACAAAATATCACTAAATCCATACTCTGTATATCATGAACATTTTGAATTTCTACTGCCTATGGTGTTTATGATTCTTAAAAACTACATAGGCGTATTATCTGAAGATATGACAAAAAAAGACATCATCAAATTAATTGACAGAGAGGCTTTAGGAGAATCTCAATAATTCCAATTTATTCTTGGATATGTCGCCTGAAAAGTTCTTTTCATTAATCGTTGGCGTACTTGTTGGATTATTCATGTTATTGATTCCTAGTCCTATAGATATTGGAGAAACGATTCTACTGCAGATTGCAGACTTGGACCTATGTAAAACTGATCAATGTGTTCAAAATCAAAATAATTTGTTAAGTACATATAATTTTGCAGGAGGAATCATTGCCCTTCTATCTTTTATTGGATTGTTTGTAGGCTTTAGAAGTTCGTAGTTTTCAAACAATTCATTTCTTATTTTTGAAAATAGTTGCTCTAACAGAGGCCACTTTGTCAATCACAGTCTGTTTTTGAATTCTTAAAATAATTTCACATTTCATACACCAGTAAACAGATATTTCTCTGTCTGGATGATGCCTATCTTTAGTTGAAATTACTGCATCATAAACCATCTTCTTGTTAGAACCACAATTGATACAGTAAACATTAGGGTATCTGGCCAAAATAATGTCTCTTAGAATCTTCCAGGAGAAGTATTTCTTCTTACATTAATTGGTAATTGTTTAGGGAGATTACGTAATCCTCTAAACTGATTCCACGCATCTTCAAACTCTTTAGTCAATTCATTATTTTCTATGTACTCTATTTTCTCTCTAACAACTGAAATACATTTTTCTTTAACTGGAATCTCTCGAGACATGATAGTATCATAGAGTATTGGATATTGTTGTTGTTGGCCTACTGCCCACCTTATGAATCTTGAAGAACTACCATTCAACGGATTACCACTAATTGTTTTTTGATTTTTTTAGATTCGTAATTTCTTTTTAGAATATTTTTGTACTGTTCTGATTGCCTATAATTTTGCATATGGATTACACTACATTCTCTAGAACATGTCTTTCTGATTGATGTTGATTTTACTGTAAATTCTCCTAATGCACAAATTATACATTTTCTTGTTTCTTTCATCTAGAAAATTCTATACTCTTATGCTAATATACGGACAGGGTTGATTCTATTTTTTTGAATCTTGTCTTTCAATGTATGCCATGATTTTTTCTTGGTCTTTTTTAATTGATTCTAGTTCTATAGTGCTTGATGCCTTTTCTTGGTCCAGTTTGTTTTTGAGTTCTTCAACTTCTTTTGTTAGTACATCTCTTTCAGTGTCACCGCTAATGTATTTTGTAAAGCCTGTAAAGATATTCAATGTACTTGATGCCTTCATGTATTCTGCTCTGATTTTATCAGGATATAGAATTGCTTCTTTTTCATAACTGTCTCTTGGCATATGTCCTATCAAATGGTTTGATGCATATGATGCTACACCACATGAATTCAATGTAGATTTTAATAAGTCACGAAGTTCATGAGATACCTTTTCATTTTTCCTTCCAGATTTTATCTCAAATGATTTTTGAATACCGCTTCTCTCTGCTAGTTTTGTTATTAGTTCTGAAATCCATCTATTTGTTGTCGGTTTCAGTTTAGAATTGAGAAATATTGCCTGTCCTATCTTCATTGGATTGCCTGTCTTTTTGAGTCTCCAATCAAGTGTCTTTTGTAATGCAATAATCGAATCCTTGTCAAGGCAACAAATGTGAGGAAACCCTACCTTAATTCTAGTGACATTGATAGGAACTGGACATTTTTCCAAATCCCATGAATCATGTTGATCAGAACCAAAATACTTGATTAGTTGTGGAAATGCTTCAAAGTTGAATCTATCAGCAAATGTAGAGTTATCCATTCCACCCTGAAATTTACAAATTACTACACCTTTCTCAACTATTGATGGTTTTCCAGTTGTTAGTAATTCCATCAAATCCTGCAGAGTCAAAGTTGAAACATTATCTGCAATCATTTCTGAAATATCTTCATGGTCAATGGAGGTGTTAAATGAGATATAGATTGGTGATTCATTTTTATCAAAATATGCCCTAATGGAGTAAATGATATTTTCCATGTAATGTTTTGATTTATGTGAATGTTGGTGTGAATCCATCAAGTATTCTTTAATGATTCTAATAATTTCAATTCCTTTATTACTTGATTCTTGATAGGCTTTTAGCAAATCCTCAACAGTGTCGAGTTTGATTTTTACATTTTCTATTCTTTGTAGATTTTCACCTACTGGAATTATTTTAGAAACTGTGATTGTTTTTCCATGTAGCCAGTTGTTAAAATGCCATAGTGTAATGGAATAAGCCTTTCTAGTACCACCTCCGGAATGTTTTGTTTTGGCCTCTGGATTTTTGAATTTTGTTTCTTTTAGTTGTCGTCTCATATACGATACAGTATCTAATTCACAAAAATTTTCAAATGATATTGCATAGTCAACTACTTCTTTGATGATTCCTATCTCTTTGCCAATTTTCATCATATGTTTGAAAACCTGTCTAGTGGATTGCAGGTTCTTTTTCTTGGTAATGACACCATCATATTTTTCAACTAATTCAACTAATCTGTACTGTTTGCCTTTCTCTAATTCTGAGAGAACTGTAAAGACTTGTTTTCTGATAGGGATACCATAGTCTTTTTTTGGATCAAAGTTTTCTAAAATTTCTATGGTCTTCCCCTGTCGTTTTTCTAGTTCTAATCTCTCCAATCTATTCCTAGAAATATACCATAGTTAAAATAACTACCTAAAACTAGGGGGTTAGTCTATCAACATCTCGAGGATAAAATGTAACATCTCGAATATTCTCAGTTCCAGTTAGAGCCATGATTAATCTCTCAAGACCAATTCCACATCCAGCATGAGGAGGAACACCATAATCAAATGC
>Ga0114933_10004211_pt1 | contig 13599 bp, 13 predicted proteins | sample 4SBtaG_FD_89691 | JGI IMG/M metagenome (GOLD analysis project Ga0114933, IMG submission 89691) | Deep subsurface microbial communities from Kolumbo volcano to uncover new lineages of life (NeLLi) - 4SBTROV12_W25 metaG | ecosystem: Environmental > Aquatic > Marine > Volcanic | place: Kolumbo...
AATAGACAGTAGTACCATCCTTTGGGGCTTTTAGGAGGACAAAAAGATGAGCATTCATCATAGATGCGCCAGGCATGTTTTTAACAATAACGTTGGGATTACCATCGAGGGTAGATTCGAGATGTTTTGCAAGAAGTCGTCCAACCGTTGTGCCACCAGCAGAAGCATCAAGTCCCATTATTAACGTTACCGTCTCACCCTCATAGTATCCCGAAGATACCGCAGGATTTTGGTCTGAGGAAGTTGACTCCGAACTGCAACCTGCAATCGAAAATACCAAAGCAGTTGCTCCTAGCATCACTAGAAATTTAAGTAGTAGATAACATTCTTTAATCACGATGGTTTTTCCCTCATACCCAAAACGGCCAACAAATTTAATTAAACCCACTTTATACTAGTTTAGTCCAACGCTAAAACAATCATTCAAGCAACCGAAGAGGTTCTGTATTCAAAGAGATTGAAAGTCTATTCAAATTTTCACATAAGGCGTCAGGTATTGGTATACCAGATTGTTCACGTTGACGTCGAATGTTTAAGCTTCTCTCACCCGGCACTCTTATCTCATCAAAACCAGGTAACTTAGAAGAGGCTCGCATACTACGAATCACTTCATCCACATTTTTTTTAAACAAACTTACATCACCAAAACATTCGATAGATAACGCTACAATGAACTGACCTGTATTAGTAAAAGATTTTGAATCAGCATTAAAATCAATCACGTTTTTACCAAAGGCAGCACCATTCAAAGTTCCAGCAAGCAGGCCAAATACCAAGGCAAGACCATAGCCCTTAGGTCCACCGATCGGCAATAGAAAACCTTCGTTCGCTTTAGAGGGGTCAGTCAACGGGTTGCCTAATTTATCAATCATCCATCCTTCCGGAATAGACTCGCCCCTCTGCATGGCTGTTTTTACTTTACCGTAGGCTGCTACGGTAGTTGCCATATCCAACACAATTGGTGACTCCTCTTGGGCGGGAATGGCTACAGCGATTGGGTTAGTACTTAATAACATCTCAGTACCACCCCAAGGTGGAAGGTGATTTGCACTTCCAACAGCCACATAGATACCGATCATGTCTTTTTTTAAAGGCATCTTTGCATAAAGTGCAGCAGGACCAGCATGGTTGCTATGCCGAACACCAACCCAAGAAATGCCATGTTCAGAAGCACGATTGATGGCAAGTTCCGTCGCATAGTGCATAACCAAATGCCCAAGTGCATTATCTCCATCTACCACTGCCATAGCACCCTTGTCTTCAGCAAGGCTTATGTTGGGCTGAAGGTTTATACCTTTATTTTTAATACGCTCAATGTATTGTGGTAAACGAAAGACGCCATGGCCGTCAGAGCCATTTACATCCGCTTCTGACATTAGTTCAGCAACGATTTTTGCATCATCCTCAGGCACTTCTGCTGCTATAAGGCATCTACCTATAAATAACGCTAGCTGTTCAACAGAAACAAATTGCATATAGAAGTTAATTAGTAATTTATTAGCAAGAAAAAGAAAACTCTCTGAAATTCAAAGAAGCGAATACCATGCGAGTCTATTTTTCTATCTAAGAGCTAATGAGTGGTTGACTCAATAAACTCCAAAAGCTCAAGTCCTACTTCCTCATTAACTGAGTTTAGACTCATGATATGAGAGACATGATTATGCCCTTGGAACTGGGTAAAACGGGGACAGTCTTGATATTTTTCACATAGCTTGGAATACATCATAGCTATGGGTGCCTCAATCCAGGGGGGATCAAATTCCGCGCTCCACATAAAAAGTGGAATCTGTGGTCCATAATAGAAATCAACTAACCCTAAAGGAACAAGCGCATCACGTACCTCGGGGTCATCACCGTAATAGTCTCTTTGCACTTGCGAATCACTGCTTCGAAAAGAAGCGGAACTCAATAGTGCTCCACTTACACCGGGCCCATCGACAAAATGAAATGGCTCATGAAAAAGATAACTCGCCACAATTCGCCCACCAGCCGAATTCCCCATCACAAAAAGTCTCTGAGGATCGCCACCATATTGCTCAATATTTTCCCGAAGCCATCCCAGAACATCTCGAACATCTTCTGGTCCAGCCGGCCAACTAACCTCAGGTGCAAGCCGATAGTTTGCATTTACACCAATCATGCCATTTCGTGCAAAGAATGTAGGTATATTAGTTAGCATCAAATCGGTACTAGCTAGAACCTTATTCCCTCTAATTAAGGCACCTCCATGAAAAAATACCATGACAGGTAGTAACTCTTCTGACTCGCTCTCTGGAGTTACTATATCCATTACCTGCAGCTGATGAGGGCCATAACTAATATCAGAGACAAGCGTTACACCGGATCGGTCAGATGCATTATGTAATTCAATAAATAAATCAGTGGTTGCTACATTTACTTCGCCATTCCACTGCTTGCCAAGCTTGGCCACACCCTCGTGCACCTTTGAATAAGTTTCCTGTTCGGCAGCATAACCATATGGAATTGTTAGGCTGAGCACAAAACTAGCTAATAAAATACTTTGTAAGCCAATAAATCGTGTAAAGACGCCCATCAATGTTCTCCCTAAAAAATCTATGCAAGTTATTTCGGTCGTGACATCGTAAAAACTTCATCTACTACCGAATAATCTAAGTACCCTAATCTTGCAAGCGGTCTTAGTAAGACAGGGTCAATGAACCCATTATCCTTTATCGCATCATCCATAATATGGACACCAACAACCTCCCCAATGACCATAATATTGTGATCATTAGATGTTGCAGCAGGTAATTCAACCGTCTTCCATGTCTTACATTCGAGATTGATTGGAGACTCTGCAACTCTTGGTGGCTTTACGACCATAGAGCTGGCTTTTGTTAAACCTGCCAGATCAAACTCATCCTCGTTACGATCTACATGTAAGGACGAACGGTTCATCTCTTCATGAGTTGCCCAGGTCGAAAGATTGTAGACGAACTCTCCAGTTTCACTGGCATTAAGGGCGCTGTCCTTTGCCCCTCCATCTAAGTGGGCACCATTTGCTGAAAACATAAACATCGGCGGATCAGTACCGACCAAATTCGAATAACTAAAAGGTGCTAAATTAGCATTGCCATCCGAACTAATCGTCGAGATCCACCCAATTGGTCGTGGAACAACGCATGCTTTTATAGGGTCACGAGCTAATCCATGACCGTTCTTGGGCTCATAAAACATTTAGTATGACTTCTGTAGCTAGAGCCCGAAGATTGTTCGCAAACCCAACCAGGAGAAAAAAACCAGCACGCCAATTAACGCAACAGAAGTGATTGGATGGTTTTTATACTGAGAACCTACCCAATCTGAACGACCATTCCAAATCAAAAGCGCAAGTGCAAGAAACGGAAAGAATAGCGCTCCTGTAATCGTATAGAATTTTTGAACTTGCTGGAAACCCCAGAAAAGGCCAATCATTGGCACAATACCAAGAGCAATCATAAATCCACGGTATGGCAGCCCATTAGTATCTACTGGCTCTTGCACTGCTGGATCAAAAGGCTTAGTTATCAAACGCCAGCTATCTGCAAATAGGTATGGAATAGACTGCCATACGCCTAGCAAGCTACTAAAAACAGCGCCAAAAGCGCCAATGAGAAATAGGGCCCGGCCCCACACACCAAGAGGACCCTCGAGCCGATCCGCTAGACTTACGAGTAACGTTGTACCCTGACCTTCAATAACTACTGTGCTGCCTACTATGACCATGGCAACCCCAAAAATTGCCGTCATTACATAACCAGTCCCTAGATCAATACGGCAAGCTGAAAGTTCATCCACACCGCCACGTCCTTCTTCCCTTAACCAATAGCCATAACACATGATTGTCAGAGTACCTCCAACACCTCCAATCAAAGCTACGGTCCAGGTCAAACCAATACCACTAAAATCGGGAATGGTTGGTACAAACAAGCCCTGAACCACTTCACTTGTTCCGGGCCAAAGTGCTATCGCAGTGACTACAACCGTGACAAACATAATCGCGATACAGACGCCCATAACCTTTTCAAACAGCTCGTACCCTCCCCGGAGCACCAAACCAAGTCCAATAAGACTAGACGCCATACCGAAAACTATTTTCCCCTGATCAGGATCCTCAAATACTGGAACTAGTGCTACTAGGGCTACGCCAACCGCACTCATCTGAGCGGATCCAACAAAAAAAGAAAAAAGTAACAAATACGGCAAGAAAACCCAGATAACTGCTGGTCCCATCTTATCAACCAACCCCTCCAAAAAGGTGTTGCCAGTAACTAGCTGCCAGCGAGCAAGTCCCTCAGTGGTCACAAACTTCATGAACGCGCCAACTACCACTGCCCACAGAACCGCAGTACCCAATAAGCTTCCGACAAATGTACCTGTGGCTAAATCGCCACCACCTACTCCAGTAGCAGCTAAAAGCAAGCCAGGTCCTATGGCAATAAGTTTTTTGAGTTTCATTCCAACCTAATATCTAATTCTTTTTTTTCTACTATAGGCCATCACTAACTTCGACATTCTCCGGTTTGAGCTCAAGCCCGGAGGCTTTTGCTTGTTCTTCTAAAAGCACTGCAAAGTCACGACCGCTGTGCCCAGCATCAATAGTACTTTGTACCATATCCCGAGTAAGTTGAGTGACTGGCAAAGGCACACCGAGTTCCTCACCAGCTTTTAGACCAAGATCTAAATCCTTTCGTAGGAGTTCCGGAGTGAATGTAGGCGTCATATCTAGATTGACAAAGGTCGGTGTCTTATAACGAGAAAACATTGCGCCCATAACACTGTTATTAATAAAATCAAGGAAAGCATTGCGGGACACGCCGCCCTTTTCTGCAAGTACTGTAATCTCCGCAAGAGATTGGGTGTAAACACCCAACAAAAGGTTATGGCAAATCTTCACCATACGTGCCAGCTCCCCTTCACCAACATAGGTGACACCTCGTCCGATCGCATTAAGGTAAGGCTCAGCAATATCAAAAGCTGAACGTGGGCCAGAAGAAACAATGGTCAATTTTCCAGATTTAACAACCTTGCCATTACCGCTAACCGGAGAGGCCAACATATCGACACCCAGTTCAGCCGCTTGTGCACGCACCTGAGCTGATGCCCCCTCAGATACGCTTGAACATTCAACTAATAATTTGGGAGTGGCATCACCTGTGAGCAAACCATTTGTACCAAAAGTCACAGCAACAAGGTCATCTGAGGTTGAAACCATTGTAAAAACAATATCACGATCACCGAGCTCGCTCGGATTATCTACCACCTTTCCACCGAGCTCCTCTAATGGCTCCGCTTTACTACGTGTCCGGTTATAAATAGAGACATCACAACCAGCTTCAAGAAGACGCTTGGCCATTGGGTAGCCCATACGCCCTGCACCAATCCAGCCTATCGTGTACTGCTGAAGCAAACTATCAGAATTACTCACTATTAAATCTCCAACTTTTAATTTTCAAATATACGTATAAGCACAAATAATCATGTTTTACATAACGAAAACAACTAAATTACAACGGCTACCACTCAACTGCTATGTACTTAGATTCCATGTATTCCATCATTCCTTCATGAGAACCCTCTCGACCTAACCCGCTTTGCTTGGTCCCACCAAATGGTGCTGCTGGATCTGATACAAGCCCCCTATTAAGGCCAATCATTCCAGCGTCTAATCGCTCTGAAACCGCCATCCCTCTTTCTAGATTGCCAGTATAAAGATAAGACACCAAACCATACTCGGTATCATTTGCTGCCAGAATAACCTCATCGTCATCACTAAAAGAAATTACCGGGGCAACAGGCCCAAAAACTTCCTCCCTCAAAATATTCGCATTCTCAGGCACTCTACCTAACACGGTAGGCGGGTAAAAATGACCAGTTCGATCCAATGGAGCACCACCTGTAAGAACATCTGAGCCTTTACTCTTTGCATCCTCTACTAAGCGATCAATATCTTTAATGGCCCAAGCATTCACCATAGGTCCAAGCTCAACCCCAGGCTCGAGGCCTGGCCCCACTTTCATCTTTGCCATAGCTGAGGAAAACTTCTCAGTAAATTCCTCATAAATAAGCTCATGAGCATAAAACCGATTTGCAGCAGTGCATGCCTCTCCACCGTTTCGCATTTTAGCGATCATGGCGCCTTTTACCGCCTCATCAATATCGGCATCATCAAATACCAGAAAGGGCGCGTTGCCTCCCAATTCCATTGAACAGTCTACGATACAGTCAGAGGCTTCTCTTAAGAGACTACGTCCAACTTCAGTAGACCCAGTAAATGATAATTTACGCACAAGCGGGTTATGCAAAAGCGCACTGACAACTTCACCCGAACGCCGTGACGGAACCACATTCATTACACCTGATGGGACCCCTGCCTCTGCCAGAATTTCAGCTATTAGGAGTGCAGTCAAAGGAGTGTCTGAGGCTGGCTTAAGAATGACTGAACAGCCTGCTGCAAGAGCTGGTGCAATCTTCCTTGTCGCCATCGCCGCAGGATAGTTCCAAGGCGTAACAAGCACACTTACGCCAATTGGCTGATGAACCACAACTATTCGATTATCACCCGATGGTGAGGCCAAAATCTCCCCATAATTTCTAACGGCCTCTTCCGAATACCAGCGAAAAAACTCAATCGCATAATCAGTCTCTCCATAAGCATCATTTAAAGCTTTGCCATTTTCTCGAACGATATACTCAGCAATTTGCTCACGCCGGGAACGTAACAATTCCCATCCACAACGAAGAACTTCAGCTCGGTCACGAGGCTTTCTTCCTGCCCATTCAAGACCTGCCGCATGAGCAACTTCAACAGCACTCGTGACGTCATCAACAGAAGCACTAGCCACTTTCGCAATCGTTTCTTCAGTTGCAGGATCATCAACTGCGAAGGTTGCACGATCGGTTGCTGGGACCCACTCGCCCCCAATAAATAGATCTGTTTTCATAATATTCTTAGTAGTAGTTAGACAGCTAAGGCTTTGCTTAGTACTTATTTGCAATAAATAAGTCTTGAGCAGGAAATAAAGTGATAACTCGGCAACCGTCTGGGGTTACAACCACTTCCTCTTCAATTCGTGCAGCACCATTACCATCGGCCGCAGGACAATATGTTTCAAGGGCAAAAACCATTCCCTCCTGTATTTCGAATGGGTTATCAAATGATACAAGACGACTAATAATAGGTCGCTCGTGTAAGGCAAGCCCCACGCCATGCCCGAACTGTAATCCAAAGGCCTCCATCTCATTAGCGAAACCAAATTCCGTTGCAGCCGGCCACTTCGCAGCAATCTTATCGGTAGTAACACCAGGCCTCACCATATTAATAGCAACATCGATCCATTCTCTGGCGCGACGATAGGCATCTTGTTGGGCCTCTGTAGCCAGACCTACATTGAGTGTCCGGTAATAACAAGTCCTATAACCCATGTAAGATTGTATTATGTCAAAAAAAGCCTGATCTCCAGGTCTATACATACGATCTGTGAAATTATGGGGATGCGGACTACAACGTTCTCCAGAAACTGCATTTATAGCTTCAACATCATCTGACCCATTTTCATAAAGCAACTTGTTAGCAAGCGCCACCATTTGATTCTCTCTAGCACCAGGCTTAAGTGCTTCAGCAATTCCCTGATAGGCACCATCAACTATGGCTGCAGATTGATTTAATAATACTATTTCATCCATGCTCTTAATCTGCCGAGCATCTAGCATCATTTGCTGGCCATCCCTAACCTCTATCCCAGCTGCCTGCAAGGCAAACATCATAGGTGGCTCACAGATATCCACTCCTAATGGCATATCCGCCACGCCCTCGACCTGCAATAAACGTTTGATTTCCTCAGCGGCCTGCTTAAATAGCCCTGCCTCCTCAGCAACCGAGCCACGCAACCCCAACATACCTGCCTTACAGCGATCCGGATCTAACCATGGGGAGAACAGACGATGATGAGTTGCAGCCGAACCAAAATCCCATAGATAGGGTTCAGAATTACCAGTAAACAATGAGTAGCGGCATATTTTGTCTCTGGACCATTCGCCAATAACACTGCTAGTAATGTAACGAATATTATTATTATCGAAACATAAAATTGCGCCAAGCTCAGAATTTTTTAGGGCTGAACGAGTACGTGCAACGCGATAATCACGTAACCGATCAAAATTAACGCGTTCCTCAAAATCGACCGACATGGAGCCGGGAGCAGCAATCGGCCTATCCCAATTCCAATTTGGAGACATCTCATTCGTTGTCATAATTTCCTCATTATCATCAGTTGGCATGGTTATTTATTTTCTAATGCTGATGATTCTTTACAGATTAGCCAGCTCAAACAACCATGCTTTTTCTAGTGGCGGTGGGGACGAGCACCATGGCTATGACAGGTCTTACCTGTAGCCAACCGGGGCTTTTTATTATTTGGCCTAATACTTTGAGCCAGTGTGGCACGACTGCATCCGCATGGAGTGGCTGCGGCTAGAGACTTATTAACTACTGTACTTCGACGAATAGGCTTTCCCATAACTGCCAAACCACCAGTTATAACCCGACGAACAGGATCACCAGTCTCGGGATGAACCAAAATTCGTTCATCATTCATGCCCTGGAAGACCTCGAAACGTTCAGGCACCTCGTCTCCCACAGGGATTGATTCATAAACATACGTCGGCATCAGATTTATCCTGCTGTTTTAACGTGTCTAGTGTAGCTCAAAAAATGTCAATTAATTAAGAAAAACTCAAAGGTCCTAGTTGCTCGGGGCCCTAGTTACTCGAGTTAGAAGAGTTCATAACAACTAACTTAACCATGCCCCATAAAACAGCCGCACCGCAGTAACAAGCAATACAACCCTGATTAATATGCCAAAATTATCCGGGTGAATGAAATGCCTCAACCATCTTCCAACGGGAACAAAAAGCATAGCTGGAACTACAGCAATTAAACTTTGAATCAACTGTTCGAGGGGAAATGCTCCAAATACCGTAAGCATGGTTATATGCCCAAACCCCAGAAACATAAAAACTGATGAAAATGCAAAAACATAGGTTCTTGGCCCTACACCCAATGCATCTACATACGGCACAAGCACGGGGGCACAAATTCCTGTTGCGCCCTGGAGTGCCCCACAAGCAAAACCTACAGGAGGAGCAAATTTGCGACGTGATTGTTTAGATAGTCTTAATTCCGGATGCAAAAACCTTAATGCTAAGTAAACAAGAACCCATATAGAAAGTACTGTTGCTAAAAAGCGCCCGCTAGAAATATAAAGGACAATGGCGCCTAGCCCCACGCCAGGAATTCCAGCCAATAGCATGTATGGCAACTCAGGGATTTCATAATAAGTGTCCCGTTCTTTCCAAGCCAACCAAGCATTAGTTACAAGCGTAGGAAACAACATAATCATCACTGCATCCTTAACACCAAGGAAGCTTGCCATGATAGGTACTGCGACAGCCGGCAAACCTAGGCCTGTTATGCCCTTAGTTAGACCACCAGCTGCAAGAGCTAATGCAATAATCAGCCATGCATCTGAAGTTAATTCAACCAAAACAAGTGCTCACGTAAAAGGCTCTCCTAAAATTGAAGGCTTCATTTTTGAAAGGTTCTATGGGGTGATTGTCGTAATACAACAAGAATTATGTGGCCATATAGCTTGTCACTATATACGCTAAGCCTTTCAGAATCTGGGATAATATAAAATAATAAGGCAGACGATCGAAAAGGAAACGTCAGTTGGCCGATAACCACAACAAGGTACGACGCATGTATAACCTAAAAAAATTTCGGGGAGCCGTTCGAACTGGCTCCTTAACAGCAACTGCAATGGTTCTATGCGCCTGCGGTGGCGCGATGGATGGAGGCCAGATGGCTGAAGAAACGTATGTCATCAAATTTCCTCATGTCACAGCACCTGGAACACCAAAAGGCCGAACTGCCGAAAGGTTTAAAGAACTTGTGGAAGAACGATTTCCTGACAAAGTTACGGTGGAGGTCTATCCCTCAAGCCAGCTCATGAATGATGATGATTCTCTCGAAGCATTGGCTTTTGGTGAAATTCAAATGATTGCTGTTTCACTTTCAAAATTTGATCGATTAACCCAAGCATTTCAGATTTTTGACCTTCCATTCCTGTTCCCAGACCTCACTACTGTTGAAGCATTTCAAGCTAGTCCAGCTGGTCAAGACCTACTAAATGTTATCAGTGACAAAGGTTTTTTAGGTCTCGCTTTTTGGCATAACGGCATGAAGCAGTTCTCAGGACCCATGCCATTACGTCTGCCTGAAAATGCCGAGGGCCTGAAGTTCCGAATTATGGAATCGGATGTACTCCAAGCACAGGTCCAAGCGATCGGAGGAAATCCTCAAAAAATGGCTCTAGGGGAGGTCTATCAAGCTCTTCAAACGGGAGCGATTGATGCACAAGAGAACACCTGGTCTAATATTTTTTCATCAAAATTTTTCGAAGTTCAACCATATGTAATGGAAACCAATCATGGTTATATCGGATATTTCGTGGCAGTAAATCCAGATTTTTGGCTTTCTTTGCCTACTGATATACGAACAGGGGTAGAAGATGCTCTTAACGAAGCCACCGCGTGGGGTAATGCTCAGTCAGAAGAAATAAATCAGACTGCAAGAAATAACGTGGCAGAATCAGGCCGTAGTGAAATCGTAAACCTTAATGATGAAGAGCTTTCCGTATGGCGTGAGACAATGGCACCAGTATGGCAACAATTTGAAGATCAAATTGGCGCCGAACGAATCGCTGCTGCTGCTGCTTTATAACTTAGGCGCTAAACACTCGATGTCTATTGGATCTCTAATCCGAAATACCATAAACCGCCTGGAAGAAGCCTTCATGGCTATTTCACTTGCATTCATGACGCTGCTAACTTTTACACAGGTTGTACTGCGTGAATTTGGTGCGGGGTGGGTATGGTCCCTAGAAGCTACTACTTATACATTTGCTTGGATGGTCTTAATTGGTATGTCTTATGGCGTGAGAACTAAAAGTCATATCGCTGTTGACCTTTTTGCAAGGAAACTGCCCCCTACAATACGCCGAATAGTCGCATTGGGAGCAGTTGGACTCTGCCTGCTTTACTGCGGCTTCATGTTTTATGGAGGAAGCATTTTTGTGGACCGATTAATCACGCTTGGAAACAATGCGCGCGATATCCCTTTGCCTCGTTGGCTTCTCACGGGAATTATGCCAGTCGCCTTTTCACTCCTTGCATACAGATTTTTAGAACTTGCCTGGGCAATCAATAAAGGTACCGAAACTGGACTAACAGCAGATCATAGTGCTCACCACAATAATAAAGATGGTACAGAAACATGAGCGCGCTCTTTTTGCTAGCAATTCTTTTTGTCTGTCTAACCGTTGGTATTCCAGTAGCAATTTCTCTAGGACTTGCCAGCATATCCACGATCCTGCTGTTTGCAGACCAAAGTCTTTTATCGTTAGCCCAGAGATTCTTTCACACGATGCAGATCTATCCGCTCCTTGCGGTACCGTTTTTTATTTTAGCGGCAACGTTCATGACCACCGGTGGTGTCGCAAAACGTATGATCGATTTTGCTAATGCCCTAGTTGGTCATTTTCGTGGTGGTCTAGCTATGGCAGCGTTACTTGCCTGCGCATTTTTCTCTGCTGTTTCTGGTTCTGCGCCAGCCACAGTGGTAGCTGTAGGTGGGGTTATGATTGGAGGCATGATCAACTCCGGCTATACGCCGCGGTTCGCCTCAGGTGTGATTTGTAATGCCGGTACATTAGGGATTCTGATTCCACCATCATTGGTAATGGTCATCTACGGGGCTGTTACAGAGTCTTCTATAGGCAATCTCTTTATCGCAGGTATGCTGCCAGGCCTAATATTAACTCTGGCAATGATGGCCACGATTGCAATAATTGCTCGGCGACAGGACCTGCCGCGCCAGCCACGTGCAACATTGAGTGAATTACTTCGCGCAGGCTGGGAAGCGTTATGGGGATTAGTTCTTCTGCTGATCATTCTAGGTGGGATTTATGCTGGTATATTTACACCGACCGAGGCAGCAGCAGTTTCTGCAGTTTACGCGTTTTTAATAGCGGTTTTTATCTATAGAGACATACGCTTCAAAGATGTACCCAAGGTATTGACGGAGAGCGCGAAGACAACTGCGATGCTCATGTTCATTATTGCAAACGCTTATCTGTTTGCGTTCGTCCTTACAACAGAACAAATACCCCAAGCAGCATCTGAATGGATTATCGGACTAGGTCTGCCGCCATGGGGATTTCTTATAGTTGTAAATATTCTCTTGTTGGTATTTGGCAACTTTATGGAACCAACATCCGTAGTTCTTATTCTTACACCAATAATTTTTCCAATTGCAACTCAGATGGGCATAGATCCAATTCACCTGGGAGTTATGATGGTGCTGAATATGCAGATTGGGCTGGTAACTCCACCTGTTGGTCTAAATCTATTTGTAACAGCTAGTGTTGCTAAAACTCCTATGGAGGAAGTAATCAAAGCAGCTGTTCCATGGTTAATCGTACTTTTTACCGTATTAATTCTTGTGACCTATATCCCATGGATATCCCTGATAGTCCCAACCCTACTCGGGGTCATATAAAGCCTTATATAAATTTCACTAACTTTAAAGATCAAAAATATTAAATTAAAAAATACAGCATTAGCTATAAATCACTAATCACTATAAAAACTCTACGTTGAATAAACCTATCATTAATATGGCTAGACGTACGCTAATAGGCGTAGGGTATTTGGCGTTCACATGCCGCATGTTAATCCCCGCTGGATATATGCCAACGGCTTGGGGTGAAGGGGGACCGATAACCCTTTGTCCAATGGGAGCTCCATCTTCACTTTTATCCCAACACTCTGATCATGATCACCATGGTAGTGAAGATAGCCCATCTCATGATTTACTTTGGGAGAACTGTCCACTTGGTGCACTGGCTGATACAGCCACTTTCATACCAAGCTTTAATTTCTTTATCCCGCAGCTTCAATTCACTTCAAAAACTGCGGTAGCACATGCCAGTAGCAGTTCATCATTTTTCCTTGGGTTTAAATCTAGGGCCCCGCCCTTTCTTCGTCGTTTGAGTTAAATAATTTTTATCTGCCATCTCGACAGTAATTGTTGCGTGGCAGCCTACAAAAAAACCAAACAAACGGAGAAAACTTATGTTTTTGCGTTTTATGATTTTTATCATAGCGTCAAGCTACACATACCAGAACACCTATTCTCAGGGTGTACATCGAGCTGATAGTCACGCGCCGATAAGCGTTATGGGAGACCACTACCATTCAGCTGGTGAGGTCATGTTCTCTTATCGTTATATGTCAATGACTATGGAAGGGAGTCAAATAGGTAGCAGTAAAATCTCATCAGACTTAATTGCTACAACAATACCTAACCGATTCTCATCTATGGACGGCCAACCGCCAACCCTGCGAATCGTACCCACTAAAATGACCATGAATATGCATATGCTAGGCGCCATGTATGCGCCTGCTGATTGGATAACGCTCATGGCGATGGTTAACTATTTAGACAATGAAATGCATCATTCGACCTATAAGGGCATG
>Ga0114933_10004213_pt1 | contig 13598 bp, 12 predicted proteins | sample 4SBtaG_FD_89691 | JGI IMG/M metagenome (GOLD analysis project Ga0114933, IMG submission 89691) | Deep subsurface microbial communities from Kolumbo volcano to uncover new lineages of life (NeLLi) - 4SBTROV12_W25 metaG | ecosystem: Environmental > Aquatic > Marine > Volcanic | place: Kolumbo...
TGCCAACGCCGGTGCCAAGGCCGATGCCAAGGCCGATGCTTCGTGCGATGACGAAGAGATCGACGCCGTCGACTTCGAGATCGGAGAACACGCAACGGCGACGCTCTCGTTCGAGGACGCAGAGGACGCGACCGAGGAGCTGACGCTCGACGACGCAGAGGACGCGACCGATCAGCTGCCCCACGAGGCCGACGCCGGAGACGAGGCGACGAGCGACGTCGAGATCGAAGTGAACGCCGATACCCAGACGGGCATCGAGTTCGAGATCGAGATGGACGCGCCTTCGGAAGCGCCCGCGACGGACGACGACGACCGGCGACGCGATCCACGGATCCCCTACGACCGCCGCGTGGTCGCCCTCGGTGAGGAAGCCGCGCGCGTGCTCGTCGGACGAGATCTCTCCCACGGCGGGATGCGCATCGCCGCGACGGAAACCGTCGACGTCGGCGATACACTCCGCGTCGCGCTCCACTGCGGCACCGAGCTCGAGCCGCTGGTCGTCCTCGCGACCGCGCTCCGAGACGACGGCGAAGCCGGCATCGTGCTGACCTTCCCGGAGCTGTCCGACGGACAGCGCGACCATCTCGAAAAGATCATCGCGAGCAGCAGCCCCATCCAGGCCGGCAGCGACGACGACTTGAACGCGCAAAGCGGCTCGGTCGTGATGGGCGAGATGCTCGAGACCGTGTCGAAGTCATCGGATGACGAGGTCGATGGCGACGCGGAAGCGCGAGATCCGAATGGCGAGTCGGGACCGGTCGAGTCGGAGGACGAAATCGAGGCCCACCTCGACTCAATCTTCGATACAGACGAGACCGTATAGGATCCCCGGCAGCCCGAGCGGCCCCTCCCCGTCCTCGTCGAACCACTGCTCCTCGAGCGCATCCGCCGCAGACGCTCGCCGGAGCGCCGCCGGAGATGGATCGACCTGTCGCGCCAATCGCGCGACGCCCCGGCCGTCGTCGAAGACGCGCTTCTCGATTCGGCTCTCGAGGGCCAGCGCGAGTGCCAGGCGACCGTCTCCGAGCGCCGATGCCTTCTGGTCCTCGGCGCGCCAGGTCGGGCCGGAGATGCCCGTGCCGCAGATGCGACCGGGCTCGTTCGGGGCCTCGACGAGCCAGTCCGGGGCGTCGGTTCCCGGCAGCCCCGAGAGATCCGCGTCCGGCCAGCACGCGAGGGCGTGAACCTGGCGCAGGCGCGCGCGGCCTTCGACGCCGGCATTCGTCTCGGCGAAGAGCGCGGCGATCCGGGCGTCCGAGAGCACGCCCGACAGCGACTGCGTCGTCATCTCGAAGTCACCGCGGCGTCCGCTGCCCGTGACCGACTGGACGTCGACGGAGAGCGAGCCGGCGGCCAGCGCGTCGATCGCCGCGACCCGCGCATAACGGATCGCGTTGCGCGGGTTGAGGGTCGGACCGGACGAGCCGACGGCGCAGCGGTCGGGCGGGGCGTCGACCCAGGCCACGATCGGCCGGGGCGGATCGAAACGAGCGGCGGCGGAGGGCCCGCCTCGGTCCGCGCCGGCGCACGAAACGAAACAAGCCACGAGTCCCAACAGACTCGTGGCTCGTTTCAGCATCGTTCGACTCGGAATCTCGAGGGGAGGGATCCGGGGGACCTAGTAGTCCTCCATCTCCTCGTCGAGCTCCGCGAAGGACTTCTTGGCGCGGGACTCGATGAAGGTCCGGAGCCGATCGCTCATCTCGTCCATCTCGCGAACCGAGTTCTCGAAGGCCGCGACATCGAGGGCGACCAGCATGTAGAGCTCGTTCGAGGGGGACAGCCACTGGTCGGTCTGCTGGGTGCCGTTCAGCGTCGCCTTGGACAGCGAAATCGTCGTGCTCGAGAACTGCTCGGCGGTCATCTCCGACTCCCCGTCGGTCACCTGCTCCTGGAAGTCCTTGACCATGTTCTTGACCTTGGTCTCCAGCGTGCGGCTGATCTCGGCACGCGCTCGGGAGGTGGCCTTCTGGCGCGTGATAGACATGTTGCCGGTGAAGCGCGCGTTGCCGACGCCGCAGATGCGGGCGCCTCCATCGTCGCCCCAGTAGGCGGTGCAGCCGGAGAGCACCCAGTCGGGGGCGCCTGCGAACTCGCTGGGTGCGACCTCGTCGGGCGCCGTGACGCCCTCGCCACATCCCGCGGTCGCCATCACGGCGACGACGGCCGTCGCGCCGAGGAAGAATCGAATCATCCGGTTCTGGACACGCATCCCGTGTGCCTCCAAGCCCTGTTGGCTCATCTCTTGCGGCCGGGACCCGCTTCCGGGATCCATCGGCCACCCATCGTTTGCGCGCTACGTGCCACGAGGTGCCGTGCGGGTTCCGCGCCGGCCCTGGTCCTCGATCTCGCACGCCGACCGCGTATGCTGCGCCCGGTACGTCGATCGCTTCTCCGATCGCTCCTGCCGGGGCGCAGGGTCGCGGGGGACATCCCCCCGGCGGCTGCTGGGATTAAGTAGCGTAATCCCCGAGATAGGTTTCACTGGCTCTCGCGCTTTTTCCGACGAAACGCGCGTTCCCCGATTCGGCACTGACGACGACGTAGGGGCTGGCCGAAGGCCTTCCCCCTGTCCGGTCCGATCCGATCTTGCCCGGCTCGGCGCCCGCCCTCTTCACCGCTCCGCCCCGGAGGTTTTCCCCACATGCCCTCGCGCCCTTCCACCCTTCGATCGCCCCTCCGAGCCGTCCGTGCCTTCGTCGCGTCGGCGGCGATCACGACGTGCTTCGTTTCCAGCGCGACGGCAGCGGCGCCGGACTGGGTGGAGCAGAACGGATTCTCCGAAGCGTATCCGACGAAGCGGTTCCTCGTCGGCTTCGCCCAGACGACGGGTAAGGAAGACGCGGTCGAAGCGGCGAAGCAGCAGGCCGCCGCGGATCTCGCCCGACAGGTGTCGGTGCAGATCGAGTCCAACGTCGTCGACGTGCTGCAGGAGCGACAGGGGAAGATCGAAAACGAGCTGACGAGTCAGATCCGCGCCACGTCGGACGTCCGCCTGGAAGGCATCCGCTTCGAGACCCACCGCAAGCGCAAGACGGTCTGGGCGCTCGCCGTCCTCGAACGACTGCCGGCGGCCCAGTCGCGTCGCCGTCTGCGCGATCGCGCGATCGTGGCGACTTCCCAGTGTCTCGACGCCGCCGCCAAGGAAGAAGAGGCCGGCCGGGCGCGACAGGCCCTCGATGCCTACCGCGGCTGCCGCCGCTCCCTCGACGAGGCGATCGAACACGAAGCGGTCGCGTCGGCGCTCACCCGCGGCGGTCTGCTCGGCGAGGACGTCGGCCCGACGCTCGCATCCCACGCGACGCGGATCAACGCCCGCGTCCGCGCGATTCCCCACGAAGATGCCCGCTCGATCCGCGGTGCAGCCGAAGCCCTGGCCGTCCAGCTCGGCGATGCAGGCATCGGGCGCGGGGTCCCGCTCACCGTGGCTCCCCTCCTCTATCAGGGCCGCGACGTCTCGAGCCCCTTCGGTCGCGAGGTCGCCCTCGCCCTGGAGTCGGCGATCGGCCGAACGAACGCGGGTCGCGCCGCGAGCGCCGACGCGATCGTCCTGCGCGGGACCTATCGCGAGCAGGGGGACGGGTTCCAGATCCGCGTGAACGCGAAGGAGGCCGCCACGGCGCGACTCGTGGCGAGCGCCGAGATCGTGCTCGCCGCGGGCGGGATCCCGGACGGCATCGAGACCCGCCCCGCGAATTTCGAGCGCTTCGCCGCGGACGCGGACAAGCTCGCCGGCGGCGAGGTCGTGTCCGGCGACCTCCGCGTCGAGGTCCGGACCGACCGGGGCGCCCGGGGCATCGTCTACGACGAGGGCGAGGCGCTCTCCCTCTATGTGCGCGTGAACCAGCCCGCCTGGATCCAGCTCATCTACGTCCTCACCAGCGGTGACCACGTCCCGATCACCCAGGAGTGGTTCATCGACGAGGAGAAGGTGAACCAGCTCGTCGAGTACCCCGCGAGCTTCGAGATCGTCGCGCCCTTCGGTGTCGAGATGATCCACGCGATGGCGTCGAGCGAGCGCCCCCCGAAGCTCGTCACCCGGGCCAAGGTGATCGACGGCGAGCGCTACACCGTGATCCCGGACGGCGCCGATCAGGTCGTGCGCACGCGCGGGATCGCGCGGCGCGAGAAGAAGGAGGTCGCGGAGCAGACCCTCACGCTGACCACGATGCGCAGCGCCTATTAGTCACACGGTCGTCGGACACGCGGATCGTGCGCAAGAGCGCTTCCCTTCGGAGACCCATTCGCCCCGAAACGCGATCCGAGTTGCGCGTTCGCTGCCGGTCGACTTCCTGACCTCGATGTTTCGATGAGATCGATCGGGCATGTGACAGAACGCACTCCAGCGGCGTCTGGGTCACGTCGATGTCGAACTCGTCATGAGAACAAGACCGACTCGACCTGGCCACCGCGGCGGTTTCACGCTGATCGAGCTGATGATCGTGGTTGCGATCATCGGCATCCTCGCCTCCATCGCCGTCCCGATGCTCGCTTCGCAGCAGCTCCGCACGAAGAGCACCGAAGCGAAGACGAACCTCGGCGCGATTCGCGTCGTCGAGGAGGCGAACTTCGGGGAGACCGGGACCTACCTCGCAGCGAACGCGGAGCCTGCGGTGGTTCCGGGCGGCTCGCCGGTCGTCTTCGACACCGTCGGCAGCGACTTCGCGCAGCTCGGCTGGTCGCCGGAAGGGCGCGTCTACTTCTCGTACGCCGTCGTCGCTTCGGCGGACGCGAGCGGCTACACGTCCGACGCCGCCGCGGACCTCGACGAGAACGGCGTGGTCCAGATCTGGGGCTACAAGAAAGCCGCCGGTGACGGCAGCTTCGTGAACGGTGGCCTCGGTTGTGACCACACCAACCTGATCGCCGAAGTGCTCGGCTCCTGCATCTCGAGCAACTCCGTCTACTAGCCCCCTCGCGACCGCGTGTTCGCGCGCCCGCCCGGAAGGTCCCCGCATGAACGCCGTCCCCCTTCTCCGCGGGTCGATTCGTGAGCGCTGAAGCACAGCTGGATGCGGCCACGGACGGTTTGCTCGACGACGAGCAGATCACGCCGCGACTCGAGCGCCTGCGGTCGCTGCGTTCCGCCTGGGGCGTGCTCGCACCAGCGGGCCTCGTCGCCGACGCCGACGAGATCGGCGCGACCGGTCGTGCGCTGACCGACCACCTGTCGGCGATCGTGAAGTCCCACAGCGACGTCTCCGACGCGGCGCTCGCCGGGATCGACAACCTGCTCGCCGAGTTCGAGGCCTCCATCCGCCACGTCGCGACGAACGTGCCGGTGTCCGCGCTGCGCTCGGCCCTGCCCGGCCTCCGCGACGAAGATCGCCGCGGACTCTGCGATCTCCTCGACCTCCTGATCGGCGACACCTACGGAAGCGAGCGCGACATCGCGGAACGGATCGGCGCGATCGACTACCTCGTCACGCTGCTCTGCACCCATGGCGCCGAACGCGGCGCGGTCCGTTTCGACCCGGTGACCCTGACGGAGCGGCTCTCGGCGCTGTGCGCGCAGCACGACGCCCCGGACGATCCTCGCCTCGCGGACGTCGAGGGCGAGTTCTTCGCCGCCGCGAACCTCGACGCGGAGGAGCTCCGGGAGGAACTTCGACAACGCACGCTGCGGGGGCGCAAGGTCGAGATCGGCGCGCTCTACTTCGCGCCGAGGGTCCTGCGCGCGATCGTCACCTACAACGCGGCGCTGCTCGCCCGGGTCGCGGACGAGCTGCTCGAGTCTGCGGACTGGGGCGCGATCGACGAGGCGCCGTCGGCGGCCGCGGAAGCGACCTCCGTCTTCGACTCCGAGCCGCTTCGCGCGCTCGCCGCGGCGGTCCATCGCCGGCTGCGTGAAGAAGCGCAGCAACCCACGCCGATCGACCGGATCGCCTGGGCCCTCGACTTCGACTACCTGGCGCCGAACGAATCGAAGGCGATCGAGAGCGGCGCCCTCGCCACGCCCGAAGACCCGCTCGGAACCGTGGTGCTGATCGGCCTCCTGTGCCGCTCGGTCGCGGTCCTCTCGATCGATCTGCAGGACGCGGGCCTTCCGCCCGACCAGTTGACCGGCCCCTGGGTCGACGAGCTGAACGCGCTCTTCCAGGAAGAGATCAATCGCTACATCTCCGACGACGCCTACAAGGTCGCCTGCGCCCTCTCCGAGCTGAAGAACAAGTTCCTGCTCGAGCCCCTCGCGGACCACCTGCGCGGAGAGCGCGCCGCGGAGCGGGCGGCCAAGCTGCCGCCTCCGCGCCCGCGTTCGCGTCCGAACGAGGAACCGGCCGCCGAGGAGCCGAAGCGCGAGAACGCGCGGGAGCTCGTGCGCGAAGCCCTGACTGCCGACGACGAGGAAGCCGACGCAGGCTTCGACTTCATGGCGATGCCGTGGGCGAGGATCGGCCAGGGCGTCGTCCTCGCCGCTGCCCTGCTCGCCGGCGTCTGGTATTTCCTGCAGCGCGACGTGGACCTCGACCGCATGAACGCGTCCCAGCTCGCCCAGCTCTCGCCCTACCTCGAAGCGGGTAAGCGCGACGGCGAGGGCGCCGGACGCTCCTTCGTCGGCGAGATCGCGGACGCCTGGCTCACACTCCCGCCGAGCGAGCGTGAGATGATCGCCGAGGATCTCGTGGAACGACTGCGCGCGCAGGGCATGCAGCAGGTGATGATCTACGACGGCGATCGACGGGTCCGCATCCAGGCCCTCGGCTCACAGCCGACCCGCGTCCTCTAGCTCACGTCACCGAGCTGTTCGGCGAGGGGCGGGGCCAGCTCCTCCACCCACGCGAGTGCGCCGCTCGAGCAGACGTCGCGCCCGGCGCCCGCGGCGTCGCAGACCGCTTCCGGCACCGCGCAGAGGATCGCGACCTCGGTCTCCTGCGACCCCTCGGCCCGCGGACGCCCGACCGCCTCGACCCAGAGCGAGAGCGGCGGTCGGTCCGCGACGTCATAGAAGCCGCGACTCGCGATCTCGGCCTCCCCCGTCGACAGCGAACGACCCGGTCGGAAGAGCAGCCACCGCACGCCGCTCACGCCTCCCACGGCGCCCTCCGTCGCATCCGTGAGCCCATCGCGCCGCGCCGCATCGAGCTGCGCGAGCAGCGCCTGCGCCGACGCCACGGAAGGCGCTTCGTCGAGCTCTTCGAGCTCGCTGCCGTGGAGTTGCACGAGTTCCTCGTGCACACGCTGCAACGCCGACCACGGGGCCTGGACGACGAAGCGCGCACGCTCGTCGAAGCGTGCGCGCTGGTCCGGATCGAAGGCCGGGAACGGCGTCGGCGATTGCGTCCGGGACAGCAGGTTCGCCATCGCCTGCGTGTCCGCCCGCGCGGGGACTAGAAGTTGTCGTAGTCGTCGAAGAGATCTTCCATCTCTTCGATCGACTCGTCCCGGCGCTCGGTCAGCTCGGCATAGGCTTCCCGGACCTGCATGAGCGATTCCGCCAGATCGTTCTCGAGGTTCGGCACGCCGTACATGCGCGTGCCGTCCGGTGCGACGAACTCACGCGCTTCCGGCTCGGGCGGCGGCGGCGGCGGCGGCGGCGGCGGCGGGGAGGCGAGGATCGGCGGCTCGGGCTCGGCCAGGGGCTCGGGCGCCGGCTCGGCGAGGGGCTCCGGGGCGGGCTTCGCCAGGGAATCGTCCTCCGCGAGGCTCGGCGGCTCGGGGGCGGGCTCGCTCGGCGGTGCCGGCGCTTCCTGGGGCGCGGGCTCAGGCGCGGGCGGGGGCGCGCTCCGGGGGACCGGCGTCGGGACGGGCGCGGTCGCCGCGGCCGAAGCGCGGGAGACGCTGCTGACCCGGCGCACACCCTGACGGTTCACCCAGGCGAGGGCGACCGAGCTGCGCAGGGAGTAGTTGAGACCCTCGAGCGGAAGTCCCTGCTCGTTCACGCGGCGCACGAAGGTGTTCACGCCGACGAGTCGGGCGTGCTCGTCGAGCAGCGGACCGCCGGAGTTGCCGGGGTTGATCGCGGTGTCGGTCTGGAAGACGTCCCGCGACTGGTCGCGGCGCTTGCTCGAGACGGTGCCCGTCGTGAGGGTCCACAGACCGCCGCCACCGGGGTGGCCGATGGCCGCGACGTCTTCGCCGATGTCGACCTCTTCCGAGTCGCCGACCGGCAGCGGTCGCAGGTCGGCGGGCGGGTTCTTCACGCGCAGCAGCGCCAGGTCGAGGGCCTTGTCGCGGGCGACCACGTCGACGAGGTACGGCTTCGTCAGGTCCTTCTGGTTGTCGCCGGAGATCGGGTTCGGCTTGAAGTAGACGACCAGGTTCGAATACAGCCGGTCACTGTCGGCCTTCGCGATCACGTGGTGGTTGGTCAGGACGAGGCCGTCGCGGGTCAGGATCGAGCCCGTCCCCGAGCTGCCGGCGCCGTTGTCCTCGAATCCGAAGATCAGCACGACGGAGTTCGCGGCTTCGCGGTAGACCTTGGCGGCCGAGAAGGCCGCAGCAGGCGCCGCGGCCAGGCACAGCGCGAGTGTGAACAGGACGGGGGTCAAAACACCCGCGAAGCGCGAGGCGCGCCCCAGCCGGTTCCGGTTCCGTTCATCGAATCGCATCGCTCACCTCTTTCCTTCGTTCTCAGTCGTCCGCGGGGGATCGGGTCGCGCCCGAGGGATCCGTCGAAGGTCGATCGGGAGATAGCTCCCCTGCCCCCGAGGCGCACGACCGGAGGCGCAGGCATCCGGGAGGAATCGGGCTGCATCCGGGTCGATCGGGAGTGCCCGATGGGCCGGCGCGAGTTCCGTCGCGGTCGGGCGGGATCAGTCCTCGCCCGCGTCCTCGAGAAAGGCCCGGATCTGCCGGTCGAGTTGCTGCGCGAGATCACGCTCGCCCGCGCGGCGCGCCCGCAGGCGCGCGCTCGACGGCTCGGGGTGACTCTCGGCGCCGCTGGTCTCGACGGAGATCATCGCCGGCGCGCGCTCGTCGGGGGTCCCGACTTCGGCGGAGCCCTCGTAGCGATATTCGACCCACTCGGTGCCCCGCTCGACGCGCGACAGGCGCAGCCGCGCGTCGATCGGCAATACCCGCGCACCGTCGGCGGGGCCGACCTGGAAGCCCAGCTTCGACAGGTTGCCCGCGATCTGCTCGCGGAGCTGCGGCAGCGGTCCGATCACCCGACGCGTGCGGGCATCGACGTCCGCGGTTCGCACGACGAAGGTGAGGTGCGCGAGCGCCTGGGCCGCCTCGCCCCTGAGCTGGCCGGTGGACACGGATCGCTTCGGCGCGCATTGCGTGCCGAGCACACGACTGCGCGCCTGCAGGCGGTCCAGGGCGGCGCCGACCTCGATCGCGTAGACCGAGGCGCGAATCGCCGCGAGGGGATTCGCGGGATCCCGCGACGTCCGCACGTGACCGTCGAGCTCGGTCGCGAGGTCGCGCCCCTCGGCGCGGATCCGCAGACATTCCTTGTTCTTCTCGAGCGCGGCGAAGGCCCAGATCTCTCCGGTCCGGGAGTCGCGCCAATGCAGCGGGACCTCGACGCCCTGCAGCTCGAGGTCGGTCGTGATGCGCGTCGCGTCGAGCAGGTCCGAGCTCGTGCTGGCCTCGCCGTCGACGACGTTCTCGCGGTCGATCAGCTCGACCTCGGTGTCGACCTGCGCCGCGAAGACCCGGGTGAGCTCGCCCTTCGCGGCGACCTGCGCGGCGGCGAGGTTCTCGCCCGTGCCGATCGCGGCGACGTGGGTCCTCGCCGAATAGCCGTCGGGGCGCGCGCCGTTCACCCAGCCGGGCGCCGCGCCGACGCCGGCACAGCCCAGCGTCACGAGCGACAGGCCGAGGGCCACGATCGGGATGAGTCGGAACGCGTTCGTCTGCATGTTCATCTCACCGTACGCAGGATCAGGAAGCGCCGACCGCCGGCGGGCACTTCGACCTGGGGAATCGTCCGCGACTCGACGAGCATCGCCTGCGCGGTCAGGAAGTCGACCTCGACGTCGTGTCGCCCTGCCGGCAACACCATCGACGACATCCAGATCTCGTCGGGCAACGTCGACCACACGCGCTTGTCGGCCTGCTCCGTCGCGAAGCGGCCGAGGGTGCCGAGGAGCTGGGTCCCCGCCACCAACAGCGCCTGGTTCTGGTCGCCGTTCGACGCCTGTCGCGCGGCCTCCTCCGCGCCCTTCTGGATCGCGAACTTGATCGCCGCGCGGGCCACGCTCTTCGCGTAGATCCGCGCCTTGCGATCTTGGAGGTCCTTCACGGCGATGGCGCCGATGTCCTCGACGAGTTCCGGTCCAGTGATCTGTGTCGCGCCGGAGACGCGAGGTTCCATCGCGGCGATCGAATAGGGTCGGCGGACGTATTTCGGGAACGCGACGGGCACGACGTCGACGCCCCGCACCGTCGAGATCACCGTCGTCGCCTGCGCGATCTGTTCGCGGGCCCGATCGTCGGTCGCGAGCTGGAGCGCGAGCACGATCGCCCAGGCCTCGTTGAAGGGCACGACGATCATGTCCTGCTCCTTCACGGGCGCGAGACCGTTGTAGTGGAGCAGCACGAGCTCGCCGTGGCCGTCCGGAATCTCCCGCGCCAGGCCGGCGCTCCCTCGGTCGCGCAGGTCGTCCTCGGCCCAGGGCCCGAGCCGGCCCGCGACGCGCTCGGCGTTCGGGAAGAGCGAGTCCGGCCGACCGACGGAGAACTGGTCGGCGTAGGTCACGTAGGCGTCGAGGGCCTTCTTGTAATCGACGAGCGCCGCGTCGTACTCGCCGCCCTGCTCGTAGAAGAGCGCGCCGAGGTAACGTGCGAAAGCGTCCTCTTGATAGACGTTCTCGCTCGTCGAATCGACCTGGAGCTTGCGCAGGTAGTCACCGAGCTGTCGGATCTCGACGAGGGCGGCGTCCATGTCGCCGAGCTGCTCGTAGTTGAGCGCCGAGAAGAGATAGATCAGCGTGCGCTCGAAGTTCTCGCCCGCGTAGTCGAGGGCGTAGTCGTTGGTCATCAGCGAGATGCCGGTGCCCGAGACGCTCGTCGCGTAGAGGTCGTTCGCGACCCGCTTCGCGGTCTCGAAGGCGGCGTTGCTGTCGGCGTACTGCCCGTCGACGTGCAGCAGCATGCCCCGCTCGAGGAAGTAGAGGAGCCGGTTCTTGCCGCGGTAGGCGCGCTCCCGCTGGTCCTCGACCGTCTGGATCGCGGTCGGATAGTCCCCCAGGCGCATCTGCGCCGCGAGCTCCTGCTGGACGGCGCCCGTCGAGGCGCAGCCGATCAGCGCGCAGAGCACGCCGGCCGCAGCCAGGAGGGAGAGGGGACGTCGGATCATGGTGCGCGGTCCTGCGAAGCGGGGGAGGCAGGTGTGCGCTAGAAGCGGTATTTCGGATTCCGCACCAGCTTCTTCAGCTTGTGCTGACCGATCCAGACCTTCTCGTTGGTCTCGAGGGCGATCAGCTCTAGCTCGACCTGGTAGAAGCGCACCTCTTTGTTACCGGCGGCGTCGATGATCGTATTGATCCCGCCGATCAGCATGAAGTCCGCGCCGATCTCCTTGCCCATGCTCTTGGCGGTCTCGATCGTGGCGTTGCGCAGCTGGTCGAGGCGCTCTTCCCGCATGCCCTCGCGCTCACCGCTCGACGCGACGACGCGCACGCGGCCGGAGTTCACGAACGCACGCTCGAGGTCCTTCGAGAAGGTCCGCGTGTTGATGTGCTCGCTCGACTTGTTGCGGACGGCCCCCACGATCACGGTCGGTCGCTCGCCGGTTCGATCGCGCCAGTCCTCGATCCAGTATCGGGACAGCGAGTCCGCGATCATCTCCTCGGAGACCTGCTGGCTGTCGACGTCGTTCCAGAGGCCGGACAGATCGATCTGCTCGTCGACGGCGGTCCGGGTGACCTGCGTGCCCGACGCGCAACCGACCGCGAGGCCGAGCACGACGAGCAGCGCGGCACGGAGGGCGATGCGGCCGCGGGCGTGCCCCCGCGCGGAGATTCGAAAGTGAGGAACGCGCTGCATCGGAACTCTCCCTATCCTCGTGTCGTGACCGAAACGGCCGGCGGATCGGATGATCCAGATTCCGACCCCCGGGGTCAACGGCCGAATGGATGACCGACGACACCAACGGGCGTGCACTGAGTGCGTCGAAGGCGGTGTCGGGTTCCCGCAGACGACACCCGGCGATCCGCGGGTCGAGGAGACGAGTGTGATGGGGCGATCGCTGGGGCGAAAGACGATGACGGTCCTGACCGGGCTCGCCCTCGTCGTGGCGTCCGGTTGCGCGTCGAACGCGGCGACTTCGCGTTCGCCCTACGCGTCCCCGCCCCCGCGCGAGGCCTCCCTCGATCGCGCGCCGGGCTGGCTCGTACGCGGATGTCGCGCCTGGTTCGCGGACCCGGCCCGGGACGAACGGGTCGTCTGCGGCATCGGCTCGGCCCCGGCCTACCGCGACCGCGTCGCCGCCCGGGAGACCGCGATCGCCCGCGGGCGCGCGGAGATCGCGCGCAGTCTCGAGGTGACGATCGAGAGTCTCGTGCGCCTGACCGAGCGTGGGGCGAACGACGTAGACGTAGAGGACGGTGTAGAGGACGGCGAGCTCGAGTCGATCGTCCACCAGCTCTCGAGCACGTCGATGCGCGGCCTCCAGGTGACCGACGTGTGGCGCGCGGACACCGGCGAGACCTACGCCCTCGTCGCCCTCGACGTCGAGCTCATCGCGCAAACCGTGCGGGACCACCCTCGCCTCGCGGCGAATGCCCCCGACGATCTCGCCGCGCGAGCGGCCGCGGCCTTCGCCGCCTACGATCGCCAGCGCGCCGCCGCGGCGAAGGAGCTCGCTCCACGCCGCGGAGAAGCTCGTTAGTCCCGTCGAACCTGGCCGGAGGCGACCCGAGAACGACATGCGCTCCGACGAAATCGATCAGGGACGTTGAACGTGCGATCCGACGCGATCGATCAGGTCATCAGCACCTTCCTCGAGATGCCCGCTCGCGTGAGCTGGAGCGGCGCCCTCGCGGACAGCGCCCGGGGCCGCTTCGAGGATGCACGCCTCGAGCTGGCGGGCGTCGCGGTGCTCGCGCTGCCGGTCGATCGGCTCGTACTCGAGGCGCAGCACTTCCAGTTCGTCCCCGGAATTCCCGCCCGCTTCGAAGTTCAGGGACCACGGCTCGGCATCTCGATCGACCAGCGCCAGATCGACCTCTGGCTCGAACGGGCGCGCGCCCCCTTCGAGCTCCGGCTGACCGAGGAGTCGGTCGAGTTCCGGATGGACGTCGCAGGCTTCCCGGTGAGTCGGGCCGAGACCGAGCTGCGGATCTCCAGGGGCTGGATCGCGCTGCGCCCGAAGCGACAAGAGATCCTCGGCGTCCGCAACCGACTCGCGAGTCTCTTCCGGACCTACCTGCCCCTGCCACGACTCGCGCCCCAGACGCGACTGACCGGGGTCGAGCACGCCGACGGTGCGATCCGGCTGGTGCTCACCCTCGACGACTTCGAGGACGAGATCACGCCCGGACTCGTCGAGCGGGTGCAGGAGCGATTCCTGCCCTTCGCGAAGCCGATCGCCGACTGGTCTCGCGGACCTCGGCGTTAGATCCTATGAGGCATGGCCCAGAAAGAAGGCCGCTACCGTCGACTCCTTAACAAGCTAGAGAGGAGGGACGCTTTGTCCACGACGGTAA
>Ga0114933_10004216_pt1 | contig 13590 bp, 12 predicted proteins | sample 4SBtaG_FD_89691 | JGI IMG/M metagenome (GOLD analysis project Ga0114933, IMG submission 89691) | Deep subsurface microbial communities from Kolumbo volcano to uncover new lineages of life (NeLLi) - 4SBTROV12_W25 metaG | ecosystem: Environmental > Aquatic > Marine > Volcanic | place: Kolumbo...
GAATCTGAATAATACTTAGGGATTACTTTTTCTTTGTTAAAGCATCTGCAGCTGCTAACACTTTTTCTGTGTGCGTTTTTGGAGAAACTTTACGGTCGATCCATGCTATTTTCCCATCCCGAATAAGGAAACTTTCTCTGGCGCATATCTTTGGTGTGAAGAGTTTGACTCCAAAAGCTTTTACTAGCACTCCTTCAGTATCGGCAATTAGTGGAAATGTGTAATTATTTTTGTCTTTGAATTTCTTTTGATCTTCAGCTTTGTCCATGCTGATGCCGATGACCTTGATTCCTCTTTTTTTCAAAGATGACATGTTATCCCGCAAACTGCAGGCTTGGGCAGTTCATCCCCCTGTATTTGCTTTCGGATAGAAAAAGAGCAGGGTCGTTCCTTGCTTGTAATGCTTAGCAAGATTAATGGCTTTACCGGTTTCGTCATTGACGGTTGGGGCTGGAGCATTGGCTCCAACTGCAATGGAATCTGCGGCAGTGACTTTAGGGTGTATAGATAGAGCAACGAGTATTATAACTGTTTTAAAGATGAGTGGTGCTTTTTTCATTATTAGACAATTTGTAGAATTTTCATCCCTATAGTAAACAAAAAAATAACCTTAAATATGAAATCCATTAAAGCATCGTGAAAATACGGTTTGAGGCACGTAATTTTTTATTTAAATGCTATGTTATCTTTCTTTCTATTTCCTGTGAATTGAATCAAGTTTATTTGGAAAATTAGATCTTTGATTGCTATTATTTTACTTGTGCGGTTACTCCCAATAACATTTTTTTTCTGTTCTCTCTTATTAGTTCAAGGTCAAGAGGGTTCCGCTCCTATTGAAGGTATTCGGAATAACGATTCAAGATTACATGCCTTGATGGGTGGAGTTGTGGTTAGTTCTCGCGGAGATCTTAAAGCGAATATTATTCTTCGTAATGGTCGCATTGATTCGGTTGGTCAAAATGTTATAGCTCCTGAAGGGGCTAGAGTATGGGATATGGAAGGTAAGCGTATCTATCCTGGTTTTATTGAACCTTGGTTAGAGGGGGAGATGGCGGATAAATTTACCGGCAGCCATTGGAATAAGAAAGTAATGCCTGATCGAAATGCGGCATCATTGATAAGTTTGGATGATGATAAATTAAAGTTGATGAGAGGCATGGGTTTCAGTGTTGCTCATACGGTTCCAAAAGATGGAATCTTTAGAGGTAAGAGCGCGATTTTTTTACTTCGTGATGGGAAGAGAGGGGATCAATTGCTGAATTCATCAGTGAGTCAAGTTCTTGACTTCGATCATGGTGGTGGAGGATATCCTTCATCTTTGATGGGATCCATTGCTTTGGTGAGACAAACTTTATCTGACGCAAAATGGTATCATGAGGCAATGGCGAAGCATCTCAATGATCCGTCCAGTTCTTTGCGGCCAGCGCACAGTCGAGCCTTAAATGAATTAGAATTGGGTGACAAGTTCATGTTCATAGCTCGAGACGAGCTTGATTATGACCGTATAAAAACACTCAAAAATGAATTTAAATTAGATATTGTTGTGAAGGGTAACGGATATGAATATCGGCGGCTCAGAGCATTAAAGGAGTTGGGATGTAATATAATAATGCCTTTGAATTTTCCTGCGCTTCCTTCAATTGACGACCCGACAAAAGCTTTGGATTATTCACTTGAAGAACTGCAGCATTGGGAATTTTCCCCCTCAGGTCCTGCTTTAGTGTCTACGAAGGGATTGAATTTTTCTTTTAGTTCACATGGTTTGGATGATCCATTAAAAAGCTTCTGGAAGAGGATTCGAACTGCAGTTAAGCGCGGAATGGATCCTAATGATGCGCTCCAAGCATTGACCTCAATCCCTGCCAAGACACTAGGGATAGATGATCGGTGTGGAGATTTAGTGGCTGGGAAATTTGCAAATCTTGTAATTTCAGAGGGAGATCTGTTTTTGGATGATCAATCAAAAATACATGCGACTTGGGTTGATGGGATTCCTTACCTTAAGGAATTGAGTCCGGAGTTGAATGTTTCTGGCCGTTGGGAAATTAGTGGTTTTGGAGACAAAGCGTCAATTGTATGGGAAATACCTGAAGGTAAAAATATCAAGGTAAAATACGGAGATGGTAAAGAATTTTCTGGTGAATGGAAATTAGGGAGGCTTCTTCTGTTCCCACCTTCAACAATCTTTGGAGGAGAAAAAGGTAATGCTCGTTTGTCTGCATCCTTCAATTATGAAGAGAAGACTTTGAGCGGAGTAGGAGTACTATCATCAGGAAAGACGCTTTGGTGGAACGCTAAGCGTGTCGAAGGAATTAAAGACAAAAAGAAAAAAGAAGAGAAGGAGTCAGAAATTGGAGATGATGTGCCTGAACTTGAGTTTTCTTCTTATCCTGCTGGAGCTTATGGTGTAAGAAACCTTCCTTTAAAACTTTCTGAAAGGGTTCTTTTTAAAGATGCTACAATTTGGACTAGTGCTAATCAAGGAATCGTCAAAGAAGCTGATCTATTAATTGATAAAGGACGGATTGTCTCCATTGGAAAGGATCTTGCTCTTCCTGAGGGAGTCAAAGAAATAAATGCGGCAGGGAAGCATATCACTCCCGGACTAATTGATTGCCATTCCCACAGTGCTATTAGCAGGGGAGTGAACGAAGGTACTCATGCCGTTACTGTGGAGGTGCGAATCGGAGACTCTCTTGATCCTACGGATATTTCATTGTACCGACAACTTGCTGGTGGTTTGACGACTGCAAATTTATTGCATGGCTCAGCTAACCCTATGGGGGGACAGAACCAGGTTATTAAATTGCGTTGGGGCGCGGATCCTGACGGCCTAAGGTTTGTTGGGGCCAAGCCCGGAGTCAAATTTGCTTTGGGTGAAAATGTTAAGCAATCAAATTGGGGTGATAACAACACAACTCGTTATCCTCAAACTCGCATGGGCGTCGAGCAGATCATGAAAGACACCTTCATTGCTGCTTCTGAGTATCGAAAAGATAAAATAAAAGCAGCTAAAGAAAATCGCCCCCATAGAAGAAATTACCGATTAGAGGCGGTTTTAGAAATATTAGATGGTGAAAGAATTGTTCATATTCATTCATATCGGCAAGACGAAATATTAATGTTTGTAAGGCTCGCTCAAAAGTTTGGCTTTGTTGTGGGAACTTTCCAGCATGTGTTAGAAGGATATAAGGTAGCTGATGCTATTGCTGAGATTGGAGCAGGAGGTTCCACTTTTAGTGATTGGTGGGCATACAAATTTGAAGTCTATGATGCAATTCCATATAATGCGGCTTTGATGAGCAAGGTGGGGGTTGTTACTTCATTTAACTCTGATGATAGTGAGCTTGCATGTCGGATGAATGTTGAGGCAGCAAAGGCAGTCAAGTATGGTGAAGTTTCAGAAGAGGAGGCCCTAAAATTTGTTACCATTAATCCTGCAAAACAACTTCGGATTGATAGTAAAGTTGGCTCATTAGAGCCAGGAAAGGATGCTGACTTTGTTATTTGGAATGGGCATCCACTCTCTACTTATTCTAAAGCTGAGCAAACTTGGATCGAGGGGATGATTTATTTTGATATTGAGAATGATAGAGTGTTACGCAAAAGAGCCATCAATGAAAGAACGAGATTAGTGAATAAAGTAATTTCGCAGAAAATTAAAAATCCAGAGAATGATTTTAATAATGATAAAAGCAGTAATTTAGAAGAAGAGACTACTCAGTTATCGAAAAGGCCGAGATGGTTACCAGTAATGTTAAAGCCTTGCACTACAATTACTAGAGGATTGTATCATAATGGGAAGAGTTTACACACCTGTACTAGTGGGAAGTGCTGCCAGTCTAACTAAGATGAGAAACTGTTTTATATTGCACTTAATATGGTTGGGGCATTTGGCAATTGCATTTGCGAATGACAATATTCCATCGCCGGAACCGACGGGGACATTAGTTTTTCGTGGGGCGACCATTCATCCTGTCAGTTCTGATTCCTTTATTGGGTCAATGTTTATTGAAGAAGGGAAGATAAAGAAGATCGAAAGAGCTGATTCTGATAAGCCAATCAAAGGAGATAAATCAGTGAAAATAATTAATTGTTTGGGACGGCATATCTATCCGGGGATGATTGCATCAAATACAGTCCTTGGACTCACAGAAATTAGGGCCGTTAGAGCAACTAGAGATATGATTGAATCTGGAGATATTAATCCGAATGTGAGGGCTGAGGTTACAGTAAATCCCGATAGTGAATTACTGCCGGTTACACGAAGTAACGGAGTTCTTCATGTTTTGAGCGTGCCTCAAAGTAATGGATTAATTGCTGGGCAGTCAGCCTTGATGAAGCTAGACGGTTGGACTTGGGAGGAAATGACAGTAAAATCTTCTGTTGGTATGCATATACGCTGGCCTAATATTCCTGATCCTGGGAGGGCTCTAAACGCAAAACAGAAGAAAGCTCTGACAGAAGCTTCCGATAAGACGAAATTGCAATTAAATAGGCTTGAAGAAAGCTTCAATAGAGCCAGAGCTTATTTAAAGGCAAGGAATGTAGGAGGCTCATTGCAAAAGACGGACTTGAGATGGGAGGCAATGAAAGATGTTTTGTCAGGTTCTGTGCCGATATATGTTCACGTTAATAGATTATTCGAGATTCAAGAAGCTGTTAAATTTGCTATTGAGCAAAAGGTAAAAATTGTAATAGTTGGAGGTTCCGATGCTTGGAGAGCGATCCCACTGTTAAAGAAACATAATGTTCCAGTCATTATTAGTCCTGTAAATTCTCTTCCCGGACGGCGTTGGGAGGATTATGACACGCCGATGGTCAATCCAGTTAAACTTCAACGCGCCGGTGTAAGATTTTGCATCTCGGGCCGTGGAAGATCTATGGATGCGCCTCATGAGAGGAATTTACCTTATCAGGCTGCTAGGGCAGCTGCATTTGGATTGCCTAGAGAAGAAGCGCTAAAATCAGTGACTCTTTACCCGGCGCAAATTCTAGGAGTTGATGACAGGCTCGGATCTCTAGAAGAAGGAAAAGATGCTACTTTCATAATAACTACTGGAGATCCTTTAGAGGTAACTACGAAAATATTTGATGCTTACATTGGTGGGCGGCCAATAGACATGTCGAACAAGCAGACTCGATTATATCAAAAGTATAAAAAGAAATATCTACAAAAGAAATAGAGATTAAGTGCAGTTCTAATTAGAGTGAAATCTTTTTACATTCTGCATTTGATTGGGACCCCTTTTCAAGAATCCGCATGCATTCGACGCCATCAGAGAAATTTGGATGTATGGGTTCTTTATGTGCAATTGCGTTTAAAAAATCTGCTGTAGCGTGCGCAAAGGTGTGTTCATAACCAATGATATGACCTGGGGGCCACCAATTTCCTGCATATTCGTGGGCTGGATCTGTTGCGAGAATTTTTCTAAAACCCTGTTCTTCTTGTGTGTCAGAAGATGAAAAGTATTCTAATTCATTCATTCTTTCTAGATCGAAAACGACGCTTCCTCTGCTACCGTTGATTTCAAATTGATTTCTATTCTTTCGTCCGCTGGCATATCGTGTGCATTCGAATGAACCTACGGCACCATTTTTGAATTCAACTGCCATCAGTGAAGCGTCATCGACAGTGACTTCTTCCTTATTTGAATCGTCCGATGGGCGCTCATTAACAAACTTTGGTTTAATGCAAAAAATTGATGAAATTTCACCAATGAGATAACGTGCAAGATCAATGCAATGCGAGCCAAGGTCAATGTGTGGTCCTCCGCCCGCATACTCACGCTGTAATTGCCATCTCATTGGCGCCTCAGGATTGGCAAGCCAGTCCTGTTGATAAGTGCTTCGCCAATGATATAATTTGCCGAGTTTTCCATCTTCAATGAGTTTCTTCGCGAGCCTTACTGCAGGGCATCTTCGATAATTATGATTGAGGTAATGTGTTATGTTGGCTTCTTCTGCAGATTCAAGCATCGATTCAGCTTGTTCTAGATTCAGGGCAAAGGGTTTTTCACAGAAAATATGCTTACCATTTTTAGCGGCAGCGATTGCCATGTCATGATGCAGATATGTTGGAGTTGCTATGTCAATGATGTCGATATCGTCTCGAATAATAACATTTTCCCAGTCAGTTGAGATTTCTTCCCATCCCCAGTTATTGGCAAATTTAGCAAGTTCATTCTCATTACGACCACATGCGACTTTCAGTATTGGTGTAGCATTGAGGTCAAAGAATTTCTCTGCTTGTTTCCAGCCATTCGAGTGAGCCCTTCCCATGAATTGATGTCCTATGATCGCAATGTTTAGAGGTTTGGGCATAGAGTTATTGTGAGTAATTAAATTATTTAAATAAAGCCGAGTTCAATGAGAATTGTTATTTTGTGTAATAAACTTCTGGGGGGATTTGTTGAGAGTTTATGTTTGGCCCTTCATAGGAAACATCTAGCTTCTGATCGCCGCTATTCTCAAAGAAGGTAATGCTAATTGGATGCATTCCTGCCCTTAGGCGTATCAGGCCAACCGCGCTTATCACTCCATGGAGGCCATCATTATCCACAAGAAGTTGATTTCCTATTGATAGTTGACTCCCATCATCAGATGAAAGCTTAAAAGTGTATAGGCCTTCATCTTTAATTTTTATAAATCCAGTAAAGCGCAATCCGTAATCTTCACCGTTTTCAGAAACGAAAGCTTGTTCTGTAGGAATTTTAACAGTGCCTTCCTTTACTGTTTCTAATGAATTAAAGTCCGGTAATTTATTCCATTTGCCAGAAAATGCTTCGAAATGTATTCCTGGTTTCATTCCTTCTTCAGGTACAGGCTCTAGCAGTTCTAATTCTGATAGGGTTAGACTTAACGTTGCCTTTTCTTTTTCGCGGATGTATTCGATTTCGAGCGTTTCTTCAGGGCCCTTATCAATTAGGGCGAATAAATATTCAAACCCATTTTTGATTAAGGATTCATCAATTTTCGTTATGATGTCACCTGTAACTAATCCCGCTTTTTGTGCAGGTGATCTATCTGCTACTGATAAAATCTTAGCAGTTGATTCATGCATATCAATTTTGACTCCGATCCAGAATCCGTACCGCAATTCTGGGGATAGCATTCGTGGGAAAACTTCCCGAATTCTGTCGATGGCGATTGCAAAGTTTATATTCTCTGAGCCGAGTTGCTTTGATGTGATGGTTCCTATTTGTTCCCCTAGCGCATTAATTAAAGGTCCTCCGGAATTCCCACCGCTCACGGCGGCGCTAGTCTGTATCATCGAAGGAAGGAATGCTGCTCCTGTAGAAGTGGAGCGATTAATGCCGCTTATTATTCCTTTGGAAACTGAATGATTTAAACCTCCAGGGTTTCCAATCGTTAAGATTGGTTCGCCAAGCATTAGATCATTGCTTCGGCCGATTGGAAGAGGTTGCAAAGGGCTCTCGGTATCAATTTTTATAATTGCTAAGTCTTCTGAGCTCATTTTGGCAATTGTCTTAAATGGTAAAGGGGGTTTTCCATATAAAATTGCATTGCCTTGTATGATTCCACTTATGACGTGCTCATTAGTTAAAAGATAGCCTGATTCATGGATGACAGAGGCGCTTCCAGCTTGCACGTTGTAGACTCCAGGCGTTCCTGATTCTTTAAATGTCTGAATGGAGGCGACCGAAGGGAGTGATTTTTTGATGATCTGTACGGTTTTAGTGATCCGTTCTGGAGCCGGATCTGTTACTCCTTCCTGGCCTAGACCCCAAATCATGCATGTAGTGTGCACAACAAAAAATATGAGGATTTTTTTTGTGTGAGAGTGACAGTACATAATTTTCTTAGGGAATTAGATGATTCTGTGAGGTGTGGATTTGTATATTTTACTTCTTATTACGATTCCTTTTGTGTAATTCGTCAATTGCACTTTGTTCAGCTTTTTCATCAAATTTAGGGTTTGGCTGGGTTGGGACGGGTGCCTTAACCTGATGTCTCCATTTGCGTAGGGATGAGAGCAAGGACGAAACTATTTCAGGTTGATCAGTTGAAAGATTCTTTCTCTCACTAATATCATTTTCCAAGTTGAAGAGTTCGGTCCGTCCGTCTTCGAAATATTCGCTGAGTTTCCATTTTCCTTTCCTAATTACGCCGCAGGGTCGTGCTCGGAATAGGGGGTCAGGTTGTTCATTGTATCTTTGATAGCTTTGCAAATAGGCTGGGAAGTGCCAATACAAGGATCTCTCCCTAATTTCTTTTTCTTTCAATAATGGAACTAAACTAATTCCATCCAAGTTGTGATTTTTGCTGATTTGTCCTCCTGTGATTTCGCAGATCGTGGGGTACAGATCTACTGCCGTGATTGGAGTTTCGCACTTGGATCCGGAACGGACTACTTTTGGCCAGTTTATGAAAAAAGGAACGCGTATCCCTCCTTCGTAGTAAGTTCCTTTGTAACCTTTGAGCGGATGCATTGAGGTAGCGGGTCCGTATCCTCCATTGTCAGAGTAAAAAATGATGACTGTTTTTTCTTTTATGCCTAGGGAATTAAGGGTGGTTATAATTTTCCCAACTCCATCATCAACACTCTTAATCATTGCAGCCATGGTCGTATCTTTGTGCAATTTTCCAGAGGGTTTATTCTCAAAGTATTCCTTGTCTTTGTTCTTTGCTTGGATTGGAGTGTGAACTGCAAAATGGGTGAGGTATAGTAGCCATGGGAGTTTACTTTTTTTATTGATGAACTTAATAGCTTCTGAAGTGAGAGTGTCTGTTAGATATTCGTTTTTATCGACCTTGGTGAGTCCTTTAATTTTCCCATGTGGCGGGAAGTATCCTTTTGGTGGGCTTCCTGATTTGCTTCCACCAATATTAAGATCAAAGCCATGAAGCGTGGGATCGGAACTTAAGTGCCATTTTCCAATGGATGCAGTGGCATAACCAGCTTCTTTAGCGACTTTAGCCCAAGTGGAAATCTCCGGACTTAATGTGTTGGTCCCGGCAATGTGAATGAGTCTGCGGTATACTGATTTCCCCCTTGGTCCCGTTCCTACATTATATATTTTGTGACGGGGGCTGTATTGCCCTGATAAGAGACAGGCTCGAGAAGGAGCGCAATTAGCAGCACCTGCATAAGCGTTTGAGAAAACCATTCCCCCCTTTGCCAGGCTATCTATGTTAGGAGTCTCATAAAAATCCGATCCAGCGTAGCTAGTGTCCCGCCAACCGAAGTCGTCGAGGTAAATGAATAAAATATTAGGCTTATCCTCTTTTGCTTTTGACAGTACAGAGAATAAAAGAAGAAAAGATGCAATTAGGCGCATGTATAAGATCGAGCTTTTATAGCTCTTTTATCTTAATATTGCGCCACTGGACTGTTAAAGGTCCTGCATTTTTTCCTATGCCATGTACCTGTAAGCCAATTAATCCTGTTGAATGTGTTTTATAGATTGCTTCATCGGTTAAATCTTCAATTTTATTGCCGTTAATCCAAGTTTGAATTCTGTTTCCTTTAGCAATGATTCGGTACTTGTTCCATTCACCATCTTTGAAGTGTTTGTGGGGCTTGAGACGTTCCTTTGGAGTTAACCAACCTCTTCCCGTTGCCTCACCATAGACATATCCTGCTTCTGCACCATTTTGTCCGCTCGCTTCAATTTCAACTTGGGGTCCATTTACGCGGCCTCCATATTTGCTGGAAGGGTTCTTTAATTGTGAACGAATCTGAACTCCGGAATTGAGTTCATTATTACATTTAACTTCGAATTCGAGTTCAAAGTCAGAATAACTTTTATCAGTACATAAGAATGTGTTGCCGCTCCCTTTGGCAGTAGTTCCTAATATCGAATTTTCATGAATTTTGTAGGTGGCGTAACCACTTTTGATTGACCAGCCATCTAAGTTCTTAGTGTCTTGATCGAAGAGAGTTGTAAAAGATTTATTTGGTATCCCTTTTATTTTATCTTGTTCGAGATTTTTTGATATCCACTTTGCAAGGGTTGAACTGCCGTTACCATAACCTCCAGGAAGAGGTCTAAAGTCTCGAGTTTGAATCTTAGGTGGATCGCCCCAATGCGCCGGGAATTTCTTTTTGTTAAAGGCTTCGGCGGTGAAGGTTAATAGAATCAATCCGAAATATGACAGGCAGAGGAGAGTTAGAGTCTTCATTTTATTGTAACAATATTAAGCTGTAAATGGTCTTTAGGTCTATCTAGAAAACATTTCAATTTTGGGAGTGGATAGGCGCAGAAACAAATGTAATTATCAACTTATGCAAATTACCATATTATAAGTAAAAATTATTATTTTATTTAATTGTATTATGCCGCAACCCTCATCTGATAATCAACATGAAGAAGCCGATTTGTTTTTAGGTGAAGAGGCGACTTCATTTGATGGCCTGTCTGCCGCCAATGAAAATTTTGAGGACAATGAGGATGCTTTAATTATAAAAAAATCAAAAAAAATAGATACCGATAGGAGTTTAGATGACACTGAAGAAGTAAAGATTTACAGAGGGAAGGTGTCGGATGATGAAGGTACTGACGCAGTCTATGGTGATTTAATAGAATCGATTGATTCTAATGGTTCTGGTAAAGAATTGAATGATTCTGAAGACCTTAATTTGGGTGTAGATATTTTTAGTTCTGTGAAACTTCCCATGGGGTTGGTTCTTGAGCCTCTATATCAGAAAAAAAAGAGTACCTTTAAATTTAAAGCGATAGTGTTTATTGCGGTTAGTCTTTTTGTGTTCATTGTTTTTTTATTATGGGGTGGAAAAAATGATGAGTCTGGTGACTCTGACGCTAATTCGAGCGGGTCATTAAAAAATTCAGCGGGTCACCTTCTAAAACCCTTAATCCCTATTGAAGGCGAAAGTGCCGCAGACATTCAATTTCGCGTTAGAGATACACTTGAAAAGTTTTTTGGAGTCACGAATAAAGAAGAGCTGTATGGCGTCATAAGAAAGAACGTGAGCACTTTAGATCGGGTGGCTGATTATTATTCAAGGAACGAATTTTTAGTTCCCAGACTAAATAGTGTTGATTCAGTTTTAAAATTTGAAGACCCATCTAATTTTTGGATTGCAAATATCACAGTTCAAGATCACATCCGAGCCCGCTCTGTAATATTGGAAGACTCTGATAGTGGGTTCCTATTGGATTGGGAGGAGTTCGTAAGATACAGCCCTATGAGTTGGAAGGATTTTATTGATAATAAGAGCCTAGAGGCAATTAATTTTCGCGTTAGGGCAACTCTTGAACTGAATCCGGGTTTTGCGTTCCCAGATAGGTCAAAATGGACATGTGTTCGCATAGATGACTGGAAATCAGATGATATTTTATTTGGCTACGTGGCAGCTGGAACTGAATTGTCACAGAGAATTAAAAAAGTTTTATATGATGAATGGCAGAAAGATTGTGTCCTGAGGCTTCAGTTCCCAGAGGATGCCAAGGGGGGAATTAATCAAGTGCACATTTTAGATTTAATTAATGATAGCTGGGTTGAATTTGACTAATTGGCCTGGTTGTGAATAATCTTTTATATCTGGAATAACTGAGGCTTCATTATTTTAGTTTATAAATTTAAATCACTTAAATAAAATGGGAATTGAAGATTCGGCAGTGATTAAAGGAGACCCCGTTAAGCAATTTTCATTAATGCTGGAAAATCGTATCGGTGCTATGCACTCGATGATTAAATTATTGAACGATTCAAAAGTTTATGTGCTTGGTTTTAGTATACAAGATTCATTTGATGTGACTATTCTTAGGCTGGTTGTTAGTGATCCAGATCTTACTGAAACGCTGTTTATCGAAAGGGGAATTCCTTATGTTGTTAATGAGATTGTTGTTGTCCAATTGAGCGAAGGGTCGACTTCTCTTGCTCCATGCCTTGCGGCTCTGTCTGCTGCCGAGACTAACATACATACTAGCTATCCGCTCAATATCAGTGACGAGGGAAGGTCCCTAGTGGCTTTGACTGCAGAGGACGCAGATTTTGCTTCTGTGGCTCTACAGAATGGCGGATTTAAACTTTTATTTCAAGGTGATTTGAGCCGCTAGTGAGGTCACTTATAGAGTTGCGATTTTCGCCACTTTATGTGCCGTTTTTACGTGGCCATTTTTTTTGGCGGCCTTTCGCATGGATAGCCACTTCGCACCGTTCTCCTTTAATATATTTTGAATTGTTACGTCTAGATTTTCAGGGTTTGTTGTAATTAATCCTGCTCCGTAATTAGCAATTAATTCTGCGTTACCTTCTTCTTGTCCAGGTATCATAGAGTCTATGATCATTGGGCAAGATGAGGCGAGTGCTTCTTGAACTGATGCGCCTCCGGCCTTGCCAATTACTAAATGATGTTTGTTTAGCAGTTCAGGCATATTGTTTGTCCATTCTATGATTCGGGTTTCATTGTCTGCTTCAGTATTGACTGAGCTTCTTAACCTTTGCGCATGTCTTCCTAGAACGATTGTTAATGAGATGTTGTAGGCTGAATCTTTCTTTATTTTATGAAGTGCCTTGAGTGTTTTTTTGACGTGTTTTGTTTTTGCCGATGGAGTATAGAGTATTTTAAATTGGGTTGGCGTTTTTCTTTCCATTGGATTTGATGAGTAATTTTCAAATAATGGAGATACCGGGAATCCAGTGATGTGAATTCTTTTTTCGGGGATTCCATTTTCTAAAAAGAAATCAGCCGAGATTTGATCCAATACTAGAAAATTTCCCGAAGTTTTGTTCAGCCATGCTCTATTGATCGACTTTGAGTCAGTTACCATAGTGATAAGTTTGAATGGTAGCGGCTGAGATCCAAAGATTCTCTCTATTAGATTTCCGTACAAAGGATAAGTGCTTATGACTGTTTTGGGTTTTGTTTTTTGTAGGTAGGCAGCAGTGCCACGGGTGACGGTAGGCATCAAGTCAAAGGACTCGTCTCCAAATGAAATGTTATCTGCTATACGGTATAACTGTTTCCATATGCTAGGATATCGAGTAGTAATAAATCGGTAACCTTTGGTTAGGCACTGCATTATTGATGGGTGAATTGTATTGAGTAGATCTAGGGCTCCGCTATTGGGAATCTTTAAGTCGTTTAGTGCGGTAACAATGTTTTGAGCGGCGGTATTATGGCCATCACCAAAGGATGCGGTTAATACAGATACAAAATTATCTTTTTCAAAAGAATCCACCCCTTTATTTACATTTTTCTTTAAGTTGTTCCGTCGACTCTGGGGCAATGTATCTATCTTAATTGTTTAAGGGCAGAACTAATAGACCTGACTAATAATTCTGCATGGATTTTTGTACAAACAGAATGCTATTATATTATCTATGAATGTCGATGGTAAAGCTTACCGAACGGTTTGGGCTGATAATGAAAGCTCAAGTCTTTCTGTAAAAATAATTGATCAAAAAAAGTTGCCGTTTTTCTTTGAGTTTAAAGAACTTTTATCTGTCTCTGATGTAATTAGGGCAATCGCTGATATGCATGTAAGAGGAGCTGGATGCATTGGTGTTACGGCAGCTTACGGGATGTGGTTAGCTGCTAATGAGAGTCGGGGAGATTTAATTCAAGACTCGATCAGTCCCCAAAATCAATGCCGTTAATTA
>Ga0114933_10004217_pt1 | contig 13587 bp, 10 predicted proteins | sample 4SBtaG_FD_89691 | JGI IMG/M metagenome (GOLD analysis project Ga0114933, IMG submission 89691) | Deep subsurface microbial communities from Kolumbo volcano to uncover new lineages of life (NeLLi) - 4SBTROV12_W25 metaG | ecosystem: Environmental > Aquatic > Marine > Volcanic | place: Kolumbo...
CCTCGACAGGCGCTGCGAACGGCAGCGCGCTCGAGGAGCCCGCGGCGGACGAGGTGGTCGAGGCCCTTGAGCAGGTCCCGTCGGAAGCGGTGGCGCATCCGGGCGACAGGGAAGAGGTAGTCGAGGCGGGTCGGGACCCACCGGTCGTCGTCGATGTGCAGGCCGCCGGCGCTGACGAGGGCGTGAATGTGGGGGTGGTAGTTCAGCTCGCGGGTCCAGGTGTGCAACACAGCGACGACCGCCATCCGGGCCTCGAGCCGGTCGCGGCCCGCCTCGGTCAGGACGCCGGAGACGACCCCAAAGAAGAGACCGTAGAGGGTCCGCGGATTGCGTCGGAACAGCGCCCTGAGCTCGGAGGGAAGGGCGAACACGACGTGGAAGTGGGGCGTCGGGAGCATCCGGCGCTCCCGGAGCGCGGCCCATCGGGCCTGGGCAGCGCCTTGGCACTGCGGGCAGTGGCGGTCTCGGCAGCTGTTGTACAGGACAGCTTGGTGGCCACATCCGTCACAGACGTAGCGGTGCCCTCCGAGCGCCTTGGTCCGGCAGACCTTCAGCCGAAACAGGACGCGCTCGGCCTGGAGACTCGGGACGCCACGGCGAAGCCACTCCGACCCTCCACGCCGGAGGGCCTCGAGCAGCGGCGACGAGCGCCCCGGACTGCAGTCCGGGGAGCGCATCGCCTCAGAAGTCCAGGGGACTCACGGTGTTCTGGATGTGGTCGTCCTGGACACGCAGGTACCGGACCGTCGTGCGGATCTGCCGGTGCCCGAGCATCGCCTGGATGGTGCGCAGGTCGGTGCCCGCCTCGAGGAGGTGCGTGGCGAAGGCGTGACGGAGCGAGTGGAAGGTCGCTCGGCGCGTGATGCCCGCGCGCTTCATCGCTCGCTGGAAGTGGGTCTGTACCGCTCGGGTGCTGACCGGTCCTTCCCGTCCGGGGAAGAGCCATGGCGAGCTGATGCCACCGCGGCTCGGCCACCACGCACGAAGCTCGGCCAGCAGCCGGCGCGAGAGCATCACGACCCGAGAGGCGCAGCCCTTGCCTGAGCGGACGTGCACCAACATCTTGGCGCTGTCGATGTCTTCGGGCCGAAGGGCTACCGCCTCGGCGATGCGCAGACCCGTCCCGTAGCCCGTGAGCAGGACCGCGCGGTGAAGGGGCGTGGCGGCCTGGTCGACGAGCCGCTCGACCTCGGCCCTGGTGAGGATCTCAGGCAGGTGGACCGGGACCTTCGGGTAGGGCAAGCCCTCGATGACCTCGAGCCGACGGACTGTGTGCCGGTAGAAGAAGCGCAGCGCGGCGACGTGCATCTTCCGGGTGCTCGGTGATGCACCCCGCTCCTCGAGAGCGAGGATGAACGCGCGCACCTCATCGACCTCGAGCACGTCGGGCCCACGTCGGTGGAAGGCGGCGAGGTTGTGGACCGCCCGCAGATACGACTGCGCGGTCTTGGGTGAGTAGTTCCGCAGCCGCAGATCGGCCGCCATCCGTTCACGTAGCTGTCCCATGAGGACCTCCTGTTCATGCCCATGAGCGGGCACCAGGACACCGTGGTCTCGGACGGCCCGATCAGCCCCTACGAACGAGTCCCCGCGAAGCGGGTTTGTTCAACGCCGGGTCTGCCGCTCGGCCTACCTCTGGTCGTTGCGCTTCAAGTTTGAACGGCGTCCGGGGCTGGGCGGGTGAGACCGCCTCAACTTCCCAAAGTCGGAAGTTGATCGCTGTTCAGCGGGGTGAGACGGCCTGAACTTCCGGTTTGCGGAAGTTGGGGCGTGATGACCGCGTGGTCTCGTGGGCCCCGGGCCCCGGCGAGCGGAACGCCCGGAGGTTGGGCGTTCAGCTTGTTGTTGTGGCTCTCAAGCCGGTGAACGCGCCGATTTACGGGCATTCCGCTCTCGTTGATGGCCTCGCTCAGCACGGGCCTCGGACCTCGGCCATCTCGGGCCCCGGTCAGCTCGGGCCTCGGGCCTCGGGCCTCGGGCCCCGGCCATCTCGGGCCCCGGCCAGCTCGGACCCTGGTCTCTCAGCCGAGCCCGAAGTCCGACGTCCGACGTCCAAGTCCGAGGTCCGAGACCCCGAGTCCCCGAGTTTCCGAGGTCCGAGCCCCCGAGGTCCGAGTCCCCGAGCCCGACTCCCCCACCACCATCAATCCCCCTATTCCTCCTCCTCACAATCAATCTCCGTCCCCAACACACACTCGACGGGAGTCCCACCGTCCCAACAAAACGTCTTGCAGTGGTCGAAGTCGTCCCCGCTCTCACTGATCCTCCAGACCTCGATCGGAGCCGTGGTCTCCTCGCTGTCCGGGTCATAGTCCAGCTCGCCACTGGCTCCGCTGACGTCGATTCCCTGCGACACGGAGAAGCGGGCCTTCACGTCGTTCCAATAGGTCGGGCGGATCAGGATTTCGGTCCCATTGGACACCCGCCGAAGCCCCTGCGCGATGCCGGTCCCGTCGATGACCCCATTCCTGTAGAAAGACCAGGCCGTGCCGTAGATCACCAGCCACGTCGCGTCGAAGGCATAGGCCGTGTAGACCGAGTCGTCGGCCTTGTCGCCGGGGTAGGCGGCGGCGTAGGCGCTGGCGAAGGTCTCGTAGACCAGCCCGCTCGGGACCGAGGGGCGGGTGCCGCGGATGTTCGAATACAGAGCAGAGTCCGTCAATTCGAACAACTGGTCGTCCGCTGCCCCATCCGCCAGGAAGATGCCCACGTCGTCGTCGCGGAACGCGCCGATCTCGCCGGCCGCGTTGATGAATGCGGCGATGTCCGAGATCTCGCTCGAGATGAAGAAGACCTCCTGGATCTCCGGGAACTCGACCATCAGGTCGCTGGCGCCCTCGGTGATCTCGGTGGTGGTCGAGAACTCCTTTCCGTGGGCCTCGAAGTTGTCGCCGGACTGGAAGGACTCCAGAAAGACCTCGGCCAGCCCCTCGCCGTAGGGGCCGGTCTGGAACATCACGCCCACGGTCTTGTTGTCCCGGGACTTCATGTCCTCGGCGACCGCCACGCCCTGCAGCGAGTCCGGCGGGGCGGTCCGCCAGAGCGTGCCCGGGTCGTCGTCCGTCTTCGTGCCGCCGTCGATGTTGATCAAGGCCGGCGACGTCGCCGAGGGGCTCATGATCACGATGCCGCGGTCCGCCGTCGCGTTGTACGTCTCCTGGGTCTGGCTGCTCGTCGCCGGGCCGATGATGCCCTGGATGCCCAGCACGTCGACCATCCACTGTGACGTCTCCCGCGCAGCGCTCGGGTAGTCCAGGTCGTCCAGCGCCGAGTTCTCTTCGTAGCTGCACTCGACCAGCGCGTACTCGGTGTCGTCGATGCCGCCCTCGTCCGAGACCTGCATGACCGGCAGGCGCGACGCCTGCACCTCCGCACCGTCGGAGGAGTGGTCGAACATCGACCCCAGCAGGATGTGCTCGGAGTAGTTCTCCGGCCGCACGAACAGGTCATCGGGCCAGGTCGAGGTGCAGCGCGGGTGGGCCTCGGTCGGCTCGCACAGACCGACCTCGCCACAGGTCCACAACAGCCCGAAGGCGTCGCGGCAATCGCTGTTGTCGACGCAGTCCACCTGGTCGTAGCGAGAGAGGCTGCACCCCAGCACGAGCCAGATCAAAAGCTGCCCTCGAGCAACAAGCCGCCCGGCGTGGGGGCCAGGGTCGCCCGACCGTCCATCACCAACACCACCACGCCGCCCGCCGCCGCCGCGGTCCCGAGCACGAAGCCCACGTCCGCGATGATCGCCGAGCGCTGGTTCGCTTTCAGCTGGGAATCGGCCGACGTAGGACAGATCGAGTCGACGCACAGCGTCTCGAGCTCGGCGCCTGCGACGCGGCTGCGAATGCCCATCGCGGTCCCGGTGCCGAGCGCGGCCACCCCCACCCCGATCAGCCCGATCGGCAGGAGCTCCACATCACGGCTGCCACCGCTCGAGACCACCGGGTCGGGCTTCTTCTCTGTCGAGGCCGAGGTCGTGGTCGTCGAGGAGGTCGAGCCGCCCTCCTCGATCATCCGCCGCTCGATGTTCCTCAGACGACGGTCCAGCACCTCGCGCTCGCTCGCCGGGGCATAGGCCCGGTAGCGGCCCAGCGCCTCGATCGCGGCCTCGTAGTCCCCGGCGCGCTCGTGGGCGTTCGCGATGTTGTAGAGCAGCGCGTGGCGGTTGGACAGCCGGTAGGCCTCGTCCCAGGCGACGATGGCGTCCTCGTAGCGACCCTCCTCATACAGGATGGTGCCGTTCTCGTAGAGCTCCCGGGCACGGGCGTCGGCGTCCTGTGCCAGGGCGCTCCCCGTCAGGAGCATCAGCAACGCGAGAGTCAATCTGCCCAGGGATCCTTCAGGTCGGAGGCGGGCTTCACGCTACCCCAGTCGTCATCGCCTTGCGTGGTGTCGGCCTCGTCGTCGGATCCGGTGGTGTCGATCGGCGGGTCTTCGACCGGCTCCTCGACCTCCTTCGTCGTCCCCGAGGTCGTCGCTGCCGTGGTCTCCGTCGCGGTCGTCGAGGGCCTCTTCGGCGAGGTCTTCGTCGAGGTCTTCGACGAGGTCTTCGGGCGCGAGGTCTTGCGCGTCGTCGTCTTCGGCGTCGTCTTGGGCGGAGGCGCTTCGACCTCCACGTCCACGACGTCCTCGACCGGCTCCTCGTCCTCGACCGGAGCGACCAGGTCCTCGACCACCTCGTCCACCGTGGCGGCCGGCACCATCTCCTCTGGCGGCGCCTCGGCGGTCGGCTGGAGAGCCAGGAAGAAGCCCACACCGAGCGCGGTCATTGCCCCGAAGCCGAGCAACAGGACCACGACTGCCGCGATGATGAAGTCGCGCATCGGCCGCTGCTGTTCACCGGAGGGCGTGCCCGTCTCGACGTTCAGGGTCGGGCTGGAGGGGGCGTCCGAGACGCTGTCGGAGACCGGGGGCGAAGGGCGCAGCGGCCGGGACTGCGAGCCGGACTCCTCGAGCTCCGGAGGCATGTCCAGGCGTCCGTCGGTGAGCCCCCACTCGAAGGAGGCGACGCTGCCGGTGAGCTCGCGCTCGGCCAGTCGCAGGGCCTTCTCGAGCTCGGCCATGGACTCGAAGCGGTCCGCCGGGTCCTTCTCCAGGCAGCGCATCACGATCCACTCGAGGCTGGTCGGGACGTCGACACCGGGGGCGACGCGCGCAAAGGAGGGCGGGTCGGCGTGGGCCTGGGCGTTCAGCACGGCGAGGGGGTTGTCCCGCTTGAAGGGCAGCGTCCTCGTCAGGCAGGCGTAGAGGATGATGCCCAGGGCATAGACGTCGGCGCGCGCAGTGACTGGATTCCCCAACACCTGCTCGGGGCTCATGTACGCCGGGCTGCCCAGGATGTTCCCTGCGCGGGTCACTTGCGACTTGGAATCGACCGCCTTGACCAGTCCGAAGTCCAGGACCTTGACGAACTCGTCGGGGCCGTGGACCGCGAGGAAGACGTTGGCGGGCTTCAGGTCCCGGTGGATCACCCCCTGGCCGTGGGCCTGCTCGAGCGACCGACAGATCTGGCGCACGATGCGGATCGTGCGGTCCGGAGGCACCGGCCCCTCCTTGCGGATGAGGTCGTTGAGCGTCCGCCCCTCCAGGAACTCCATGGCGATGAAGTAGACGCCGTCCTCGGTGCCGTAGTCGAAGATGCGGACGGTGTTGGGGTGGGACAGACGCGCACAGACACTCGCTTCACGGAAGAAGCGCTCGCGGAAGTTGCCGTCGTCGGTGTTGCGCGCGTCGAGGTGCAGGACCTTGATGGCCACCGTGCGACCCAGCGGCGCTTGCTCCGCCCGGTAGATGCGGCCCATGCCGCCCTGGGCGATGCACTCCAGGATGCGGAAGCGGCCCGCCAGGACCCGGCCGATCAGGGGATCGACCAGTCCGGACGTCTGCTCTTGCTCGATGGGGGTGTCCGCCATGCCTTGGGCAGAGGATCGCCCACGATCGGCCTCACTTCAAGCCGGCGATCCCCGAGCTCCGCCGAGGGTGTATGAAATCCCCGACACCAGATCGGTGCATGCGTGACCCACCCGCGACATTTCGGTCGCAGCCCCATTTTCCATAAATCGTTAGAATTCCAGAGGAAAAAGAGTTGGCACGGGGCTTGCTCTATAGGGGTGTGCCAGGCGGCGGAAGCCGGTAGGCGCCAGGGAACCCCTGGTGATCCCGTCGAGAGAATTCCCTCTTGGCGGCAGTGTTTCGGTGCCCACTGGACCTGGAGACGGGTCCCTACCTACATCCGCTGTTCATTCTGCCCCGCTCGAGAATGGTCTCGTGCGGGGCATTTTGTTCCTTGGTGTCGGCGCCCGCCTACAGGGGCTCGATCAGCCCGCGGGCCTCGGCGCTCAGGCGCCGGGTCAGCGTGTCCAGGGCGGCGACGCCGTTCTCGACGTGCTCGGTCTTGTCGACCGGGTTGTACCAGCGGAAGTAGTCGCGCCAGGTGCGGGGATTCAGCGTGAGTCCGCTGCGCGTCAGCTCGATCAGGAAAGCGTCCGCCTCGTAGACGGCGTGGAAGTGATCGACCTCGCAGCCCAGGGCGCGGAAGGTGCGCACGAAGTGGTTGATCTGGATCACGCGGTAGGGCCGGTGGGGCATCGCCTCGGCCATCTCGTAGGCCATCGCCTTCAAGCGCGCGTCGTCCGGGGGCGGCTCGTAGACCCCTCCCCAGGGCGTCTCGACGTAGCCGCCGAAGGCGTGAAGCGAGACGAAGGCGTCGGGCGGGGCGCTCTGCGCGAGGGCGTCCACCGCCTGGGTCTCGGGCTGGGACAGCGGGGCGGGCGAGGTGGTGTAGTGCCGCTTCGTTCGCGGCAGCTTCGACCAGATGACGTCGCTCTCGCGATGCACCGTCCAGTCCCGGTTGAGGTCCACCCCGTTCGCGTTCGAGCGCCGGTAGCTGCGCACATCCTCGGCCAGCAGGTCCTGCTCGGAGCGCCAGCGTCCGTCCGGGTTCACGATCGGGATCACGGTGACGCGAACCCCCGGAGGTGGGTCCGGCGCCAGGCCCTCGAGGTAGGCCACCGCGACCTCGGCGCCGATCCACTCCAGGCTGTGCAGCTGGGCGATGATCAACAGCTCGCGGGTGGCTTCCACCCCCGGGTCCTGGACGACGAAGCCCCAGATCGGGCGCTTCTCGACGGAGCGACCGACCAGCACGGCGCTCGCGGTCTCGTGCTCGACGACCCGGGCGAGCCGCTCGTACAGCGTGGCGGAGAAGTCCCAACCCGCGGCCCGCTCCGGGTGCTCGGACGGTGCTCGACGCTGCGCGGCCCAGTCCGTGAAGACCGGATCACGAGCAAAGGCCAGACCGCAGAGGAGCGCCAACACGCCCCTTGTCTATCGGAAGAGCCCCGCCATCGCGGCCCCGTTCTCCTGGCCGAGCTCGATCGCGCGGAGCACCCGTTCCTCGGCCGAGGCGCCGCAGCGTTCGCGAGCCAGCGCGATCATGCGCTCGGTCCCGAACGAGGGGTCCTCGTGCAGCAGTCCTACGAGCTGCACGGGGAGCGGCGCCTCGGCCTGGTGGTGTGCGGCGATGGACTCGCCGAGGACCGTGGGGAACTCCCAGTCGGCGGCCAGCCATCCGGCGACCTCGGCATGATCCCAGCCGAACTCGCTGCGCTCGGCGGTGTCGAGGTCGACGTCCCCGGCGTGCCATGCCCTCAACACCGCGCCATAGTCGGGCTTTTGGTGGGCCAGTACGGGAACGGCCATGTCCTGGAGCAGGCCGGCCGTGAAGCTGACCATGCGCTGCGAGGGGTCGAGGGCGTCGGCCAGGGCCTTGGCCGTGGCGGCGCGGACGGCCGCGGCGCGCCAGAAGCGGCGGGGGTCGTAGCCATCGGCCGGAGCGTTCGGCAGGGCCTCCTTCACGGCGACGCCGAGCACGATGCCCTCGACGCCCCCGCGGCCCAGCAGGTTGATCGCGTGGCCCACGTCGCCGGCCGGTCGGCGGAGTCCGAAGGCCGCGCAGTTCACGGTCTTCAGGACCTTGACCGACAGGCCGGGGTCGTTGGCGACCAGGGCGGCGATCTCGCGGGTCGAGGCCTCGGGATCCCGCAGCTTGCGCAGGATCTGCATCGTGACGGCCTTGAAGCTCGGGAGCTCGGCGCCGCCCAGCTCCTCGCGGAGTCGGCGCTTGGGGTCGAAGGCGCTCTTCAGTGCAGCAAACATCTCACTGGCCTCGACTCGCCATCTTGGTGGCGAAGATGCTGAGCAGGCCGCCGAGCATCACGTACCCGATGACGACCTGGATCATGACCACGGTCTGGCTCAGCACATCCGTCGGCAGGGCGTCGCCGTAGCCGAGCGTCGTGAGCGTCACGACCGAGAAGTAGAGGGGGGACAGCCAGGTCTCGTCCGACCCGAAGTCGATGGCCACCAGGCTGTAGATCGCGGCGAAGACCACCGCGATCAAGGCGGTCCACAGGCCCCAGCGCGCGACGCTGCGGCCGCAGTCCGAGGTCGCCTTCCAGACCAAGTACACGGCGGCGTTGGCGCGGCTCTTCCGACGGAACTCCCAGAGGTAGTTCTGGTCGATGGCCTCGCGCCGGAGCAGGTAGGCGCCGCAGAAGTCGGCCTCGCGCAGGTCCGCCCCGACCCAGTCGGCCGAGGGATAGCCCCGCACGCCGCGGAAGCTGGCGCCGCGCATGTCGGCCTTGTTGAACACGGCGTGGTCCACGGCGGCGTCTTCGAGGTCGGCCCCGGACAGATCCGCCGAGGTGAAGTCGGCGCGCTCGAGCTTCGCGTTCTTGAGGCGGCACTTGCCGAGGTCGGCGGTGCGCACGTCCGCGTCCGCGAAGGTCGCGTCGGTGAAGCTGGCGCCTCGGAAGCATCCGCCCACCAGGTTGGCGCCCGTGAAGTCGGCGCGACCGAAGCCCGCCCCGGCGGCCTTGCACTGGGTCAGCTGGGCCTTGCGGAAGGTCGCGCCGGTGGCCTCGACCCCGGAGAGGTCGGCCTCGAAGAGCGTCGCCTCGCTCAGGTCCGCGAGCATCAGGGAAGCCCCGGACAGGTTGGCGCGGGACAGGTCCGCCCCGCGAAGGTCCGCACCGGACAGGTCGACGCCGCTCAGGTCGGCGTCGACGAGCCAGGCGCCTCTCAGGTCGTCGACCTCGCCGGCGCGAATGCGGTCGATCCCATCCATCTTCGGGCAAGCCATCGGAAACCTTCCTCGGACAGCCCCTCGGATCAGTCCGCGCCTCGCTGAAGAAACTCCGAGATCACCCCGGCCCAGCTCCTCGGTCGATCGAAGGGCAAGGTGTGCCGCCCATCCTCGATGAGCACCCACTCCGCGCCGATCGACGCGGCGGTCCGCCGGCCCATCCACGGCGGGAAGAGCGGATCGTGCGATCCCCACACACAGATCGTCGGCACTCTCGGCGGCGCGATCCCTCGAAGCGCCAGCGCGGTCCTGCGCATGCGCGCGGCGAAGTCCGGGTCCGAGGCGATGCGTCCGACGTGGAGCGCGGTCAGCACCGGCCCCCGCTCGGCCCGAGCCAGGTAGGCCCGCCCCGCGAAGAGCCGGTAGAAGATGCGGTCGAGAGGGGGCAGCGCCGCGACGACCGAGGTCGTCCAACCCCAGGACAGCGCCGTCGAGGTCAGCGCCAGCCGCCGCACCCGCCCTCGGTGGGCCAGGCCGGCGGCGACCAGACCTCCGAAGTCCTGGCCTGCAGCGTCGACGACCCCCAGGCCGAGGTGGTCCAGCCAGGCCTCGGCCCAGTCCAGGGTCGCGTCGAGGTCGACCTGCTCGGGGTTCGCGCTCTCGCCGTAGCCGGGCAGGTCCGGCGCGAGCACCCGGCCGGGCAACAGCGGCATCGCGTCACGAAAGAGGAGCGAGCTGGTGGGCACGCCGTGAAGGAGCACCAGGGGCTCGCCTTCGCCGGATTCCCGCCAGGCGGTCTCGATCCCGCCCACGGACGCCGTCTGGGAAGGGATCAGAAGTTGTCCTTGCGGGCGCGCACCTCGCCCAGGACCTCGGCCGGCGAGGCTCCGGTGAGCCCCACCGCGGCGGCCACGTCGGGGTGGTCTGCGCGCACGAAGGGGTTGGTCTCGAGCTCCCGGCCCAGGCGATCGGGGACCGTGGCGATGCCGCGCTCCCTCAGCTCACGGACCTCGTCGATGCGCTCCAGCAGCGCCGCGTTGCCCGGCTCGATGGTGACCGCGAAGCGCAGGTTCGACTGGGTGTACTCGTGGGCGCAGTGGATCCAGGTGTCGCCTGGCAGATCGCGGATCCGCGAGAGGCTGGTCCACATCTGCGCCGGGGTGCCCTCGAAGAGCCGCCCGCAGCCGCCGATGAAGAGCACGTCCCCGCAGAACAGGCGGCTCGCCGAGGCGAAGTGGTAGGCGATGTGGCCGCGGGTGTGGCCGGGCACGAAGAGCACGTCGGCGGTGTGCTCGCCGAAGGTCCAGGTGTCTCCGTCCCGGACCTCGACGTCGATGCCCGGGATGCGGTCGCGGTCGTGCCAGGGCCCGACGATGCGGCAGCCCGTGGCCTCCTTGAGCGCCAGGTTGGCGCCCGTGTGGTCCCAGTGGTGGTGGGTGTTGATGATCCAGTCGAGGCCGCGTCCGCGCTCCTCGAGAAAGGCCATCACCGGCTCGGGCACGGCGGGGTCCACGGCGCCGATGAGCCCGCCCGACTCGACCATCCACAGGTAGTTGTCCTGCAGGACCGGGATGCGCGTGACCTCCATCAGCCCTCCCAGGAGCGCGCCAGGCGGAAGCCGAGGCCTTCGCTCCGATACCAGGGCTCCAGCCGGAAGCGGTAGGCCAGGCGCGTGTTGTTGTTCGTGAAGTTGTGGGTGCCGCCGCGGTTGACGTAGAGCAGGCCCGTGTCCGGACCCGTCTGTGCCTGGCCGAGCTCGATGTAGGGCTCGTCCGACCAGACGGTCCGGGTCCACTCGCTCACGTTTCCGGAGCAGCCGCGGACGCCGTAGGGGCTCTCGTCGACCGGGAAGCTCCGCACGCTCGTGATGCGCGGCTGCTGGGGCCAGGCCAGGCGGTTGTTGCACCAGCTGGGGTCGAAGTGGTCGCCCCAGGGGTAGTACCGGCTGTCGACGCCTCGCGCGGCCTTCTCCCACTCGAGCTCGCCCGGCAGCCGCCACGGCAGGCCCGTCTTCTCTGCCGTCCAGGCCGCAAAGGCCATCGCGCAGTCCCTGTCGACGCACATCACCGGCCAGTCCGGCTGCCAGAGGTCGCCGTCGGCGTCCTCGACCAGCTCGTAGAGCTTGCCTGAGCGGCCGTAGAGCACGCGGCCTTCGCTGTTCCGCTCGCGGGGCACATACTTGGCCGCGTCCCGGGCGCGCCCCGAGGCGACCAGGTCGTTCAGGAAGTCCAGGTACTCGGCGTTCGTGACCGGGTAGCGACGCATCACGAAGCCGGGCACGTCGACCTGTTGGCGGCGCGCGGCGTTCGTCGGCACGGGGTCGCCGCCCACCCAGAAGCGGCCCGCGGGCACGTAAACGTCGTCGGCGCCGAGGCTGCCCTCGCGCGGCAGCGGGATGTCCTCGGCGACCTGGTGTCCGCCTCGCTCGATCGACACGGGGTACAGGACCTCGGCCCGGCCCTTCGCCTGGATACGGAGGCGGTAGCTGCCGCGCGGCAGTCGGTGCTCCTTCAGCGGCAGCTCGAGCTCGCGGACCGGCTCCGCGACGAGGCGACGGTTGCGGGTGACGAAGCGCTCGAGGGTGACCTTGTCGGCCGCCGCGCTCACGCTGAGCAGCCCATCGCCGGCCAGCCAGTCCAGGACCTCGGCGCGGAGCCGGTGGCCCTCGGGCAGCGCCTCGGCGTGGCTCCAGAGCTGGGTCTCGGCCTTCGCGGCGAGGTCCCCGTCGCGCGACCGCTCGGCGTCCCTGTGCGTGTCCATCCATCGTCGCAAGAGGGCCTCGCGGACCTCGGGCAGCTCCGGCGCCTGCTGCAGGGCCGCGTGCAAGAGCGCGTCCGCCTGCAGGTCGCAGAGGTCGGCCTTGCGCTCCATCGCCGTCGCCCGGTCCTCGAGCGCCCATCCCCGCGCCTTGGACTCCTCGGGCGCGTAGCCGGGGACCTCGGCGAGCAGCTGGCCGGCTTCGTCGCGGAGCTCGGAGGCCTGGCGGCGCAGCTCCTCCGCCCGAGGCGCCTGGCCCTCGGCCTGGGCCAGCGTGATCCGAGCCTGCTCCCGTCGGCGCGTGCCGTCGAGCCAGGCCCGGACGAGGTCGGCGAGCTCCAGGGCACCTGGGCGGTTCTCGGCCTCGTGGGTCATCGCGAGCTCGCAGGCCTGCACGAGGTCCTCGGGCAGGGGCAGGCGCGTGCGCTTCTTGACCCGGCGAGGGGGACCCCCGACCACCTGGGCCAGGACCTCGGCGGGGGTCTTCGCGACGTAGGGCGGCTGGCCGCAGAGCAGCGCATAGAGCACGGCTCCGAGCGCCCACACGTCCGCGGGCGCGCCGACGCCGCCGAGCCCCTCGGCCTGCTCGGGCGCCATGTAGTTCGGCGTGCCGGCCACCGTCCCGTGTGCGGTCTCGAGGCTGCCGGCGCTGCGGTGGGTGACGACCTCGTCGTCGGTGCCGGCGACCTTGGCCAGACCCCAGTCCACGACCAGCACCTCGCCGAGCTTGCCGACCATGATGTTGGCGGGCTTGACGTCCCGGTGGATGACGCCGCGCTCGTGGGCGAAGGCGACGGCCTCGCAGACCTGGAGGAAGGCCTGGGCCAGGCGCTGCAGGGTCCACCCCGACGCCGAGGCACACCACAGCGTGCCCGGGGATCCTCGGTGGACCTCGCGGATCAGCTGGCTCATGCTGCGACCGCGGATCTCGTCCATCGTGAAGTACCAGCGGCCGTCCGGCATGCGGCCCAGGTCGTGCACGGCGACGATGCCGGGGTGCTGGAGCTGGGCGGCGGTCTGGGCTTCCTCGACAAATCGAGACACAGCGCGAGGGTTCGCCAGGTGCTCGTTGCGCAGGATCTTGAGCGCGAGCACCCGTCCGAGCCGCTCGTCCTTCACGCGACGGACCTCGCCCATGGCGCCCATCCCGATCAAGCCGAGGTCGCTGTAGCGCTCGCCCATGGCGGTCGCGCGGATGCCGCCGGGCTGCGTGTCCTCGTCCCAGAACGTGGTGGTGCCACGGGAGAGGAAGGGCTCGAGCGCCAGCAGCGTGTCGTCGGGGAGGCCCCGCAGCGCGTGCGCGTGCCTCAAGAGCTCAGGGGGGAGGTCCATCGGGCGGCGATTATCGCGCCCTACTGGAAGTAGAGGTCCTCCACGGCCCCGTAGACGACGAAGATCCGGCGGTTGTTGCTGAAGGGATCGGAGGGGACCATGAAGAAGCCTTCTCCCCGTCGCTCCTTCTCATGGGTGTAGCCGCGGAGCACTTCGCCATCGCGGAACTTCACCGTGACCCGCACTGTGCCGACCGGACGACCCATCTCGTCGAACTCGTTGTCTTCGTCGTAGTACCGGTCGCCCTCCAGCTTTCGCACGAAGAAGACGGCCTTGAGCTCCCGGACGTCGACCACCTTCGCGTGGATGTCCTCGACGCTCGCCTCGACGTGGAAGCGCTTGGCCGCCCGATCGAAGTCGGTCGTCATGCCCTTGATCATGTCTCCCGTCCGGTAGCGAGCGACGACACGATTCAGACG
>Ga0114933_10004218_pt1 | contig 13583 bp, 13 predicted proteins | sample 4SBtaG_FD_89691 | JGI IMG/M metagenome (GOLD analysis project Ga0114933, IMG submission 89691) | Deep subsurface microbial communities from Kolumbo volcano to uncover new lineages of life (NeLLi) - 4SBTROV12_W25 metaG | ecosystem: Environmental > Aquatic > Marine > Volcanic | place: Kolumbo...
TTGCATGATAAGGGTATATGGGTTAAGTCAAAAAAATAAATTCAGGGGAGATGTAGATGTTTAAAAAGGGAGAGCAGGATGTACTTTCTGCATTAGACCAAACAAATTATGAAAATGAAAGAATAAAAATTCTGCTAAATGAACATGAAATGCCTACACATTGGTATAATATTTGTTCTGATTTAAAAAACCCATTGGCTCCGCCATTAAACCCAGGAACAGGTGAACCCATTGGTCCAGAGGATTTAGCTCCACTATTTCCTATGGAACTAATTATGAGAATGAAAGAGTAAAAATTCTTCTAAATGAACATGAAATGCCTACACATTGGTATAATATTTGTTCTGACTTAAAAACACCACTAGCACCTCCATTAAATCCAGGAACAGGAGAGCCTATTGGACCAGAAGACCTTGCTCCGTTATTTCCAATGGAATTAATTATGCAAGAGGTTAGTACTGATAGAGAAATTGAAATTCCAGATCAAGTTAGAGAAATTTATAGACAATGGCGACCTAGTCCACTTTATAGAGCTAGAAAGTTAGAGAAAGCTCTAGATACACCAGCTAAAATTTATTATAAATATGAAGGGGTAAGTCCCTCAGGCAGTCATAAACCTAATACTGCTGTTCCTCAAGCGTATTATAATAAACAAGAAGGAGTTAAAAGGCTAACTACTGAAACGGGTGCAGGGCAATGGGGATCTTCCTTAGCTTTTGCTGGATCAATATTTGGTTTAGAAGTTGATGTATATATGGTTAAAGTTAGTTTTAATCAAAAGCCATATAGAAGGGCTTTAATGGAAAGTTTTGGAGCTAGATGTGTTGCAAGTCCGAGTAATGAAACTGAATCTGGGAAAGCTATTTTAAAAGACAGTCCAGATAGTACAGGAAGCCTTGGGATAGCTATTTCAGAGGCTGTCGAAATGGCAGCTCAAAGAGATGATACTAAGTATGCATTAGGTAGTGTATTAAACCATGTATTATTACATCAAACCATAATTGGGCAAGAAAGTATGAAGCAGTTAGAAATTGCTGGAGACGAGCCTGATGTTATAGTTGGATGTACAGGTGGTGGTTCAAATTTTGCTGGTATAGCTTTTCCATTCATTGGTCGAAATTTAAGAGGAGAGAGTAAAACAAGGATAGTTGCAGTTGAACCAGCAAATTGTCCTACTTTAACTAAAGGTAAATATGCTTATGACTTTGGTGATACAGGACACTTAACTCCTTTAGTAAAAATGCATACTTTGGGTTCAGCTTTTGTTCCTCCAGGTTTTCATGCAGGTGGTTTAAGATATCATGGTATGTCGCCTTTAGTGAGTCATTTAGCTAATGAAAATGAAATAGAGTGTACCTCTTATAAACAATTGGAATGCTTTGAAGCTGGAGTAACTTTTGCTAAAGCTGAGGGTATACTTCCTGCTCCTGAAGCAAATCATGCAGTAAAAGGTGCAATTGTAGAAGCTCTTAAGGCTAAAGAGGAAGGTCAAAGTAAGACGATTTTATTTAATTTGTGTGGTCATGGTCATTTTGATATGCAAGCATATACAGATTATTTTGGTGGAAAACTTAAAGATCAAGACTATGATGAAAGTGAAGTTGCAATGGCTTTAGCAAATTTACCATCTGTTTCTGCCTAATTATTTGTCAAAAAAGTCTTTATTTTTTCTGATATTTCTCTAGGAAATTGAGTATGAGGACTGTGCCCACAGTCCTCTAACTCATACCTTTCAACATAACCTTTAGTTTTATTTTCAATACTCTCTAATTGTTTAATAGTTCCGTAAGTATCTTCATTGCCTTGTATTAGAAGTATTGGGACAGAAATATTATCTAGGTATTCTTCTATATTCCAAGATTTAAATTTTTTAGAAAGCCATGCATTACACCAACCCGTAAAAGCTCCTTCTGGATCTTTATGATATTTACTAAGTTTTTCTTTTAAATTACTGTTATTCCATTGTTTTTTTGCGTTCTTAATGCCTATAATAGAAATATCTTCTACAAATACATGAGGTGCTTCTAAAATCATTGACTTAACTTTGTTACCATTTCCTGCATATATTAATGCTATTGATGCACCATCCGAGTGGCCCATTAAAATTGGGTTAGTTATATCTAATAAATTTAAAATTTTAGGAAGATAATTAATTGCTTCTTGGTGCATATAATCAAATGTTCTAGCAACTCTTAATGGAGAAGAATTACCCATACCTAATCTTGAATAAACAATTATATCTCGTTTTGTTAAATTATAAATTTCTCTAGGGAAGTTCTTCCATAATGCTACTGAACCTAAACCTTCATGAAGAAATACTATTGGTTCAAGAGTAGAGTTTTTATGTATGATAGATTTTACTTCAATTTTAGTATCATCTATCAAAATATAATCATTAATTTCAGTCATTATTAGTTCGTAATTTATATCTTTGGATTTTTCCTGTAGCTGTTTTTGGTAATTCATTAACAAATTCATACCAACGTGGATATTTAAAAGGGGTTAGTTGATTTTTAACATGATTAGTAAGTGCTAATTTAAGATTCTCAGTTTCTTTAGATTTATTTTTAAGTATAACAAATGCTTTAGGTTTAATTAAATTATTGCTATCTCTACTTCCTACAACTGCAGCTTCCAATACCTCTTCATGGCTTTGTAAAGCCGCTTCAACTTCGAAAGGAGATACATACTGACCAGAAACCTTCATCATATCATCAGCTCGTCCGCAATATGTATATATTCCATTAACATCTCGTATATATTTATCTCCAGTTTTGGTCCATTCATCTTTAAAAGTTACACTAGATTTTTTTGGTTTATTCCAATATGAACTAGCGCTAGATGGTCCTTTTACTTCTAATTCTGCAATCTCATTATCAGAAGCAACTTTTCCATCATCATTTATAAGTCTAGCTTCGTAGCCATTAACTGGTTTTCCAGAAGCTCCAGGCGTAATATTATCTATTGTATTTGAAATAAATATATGCAGCATCTCAGTTGAGCCAATTCCATCTAAGACTTTTATTCCTATAAATTTATACCATCTTTCATATAAATTAGCGGGTAATGCTTCTCCCGCAGATACGGATAGTCTTAAGGATTTAAAAAGTGAAGAATTTATTTTAGCATTTAGTAAGGCAGCATAAAGAGTAGGAACTCCAAAAAATAATGTAACTGAATGTTTCTTTATTATATTAGAAACAGATTCTGGTGTTGGTCTATCAGACATTAATATAGACGTTGCACCTACACTCATTGGAAACGTAAGCGCATTACCTAGTCCATAAGCAAAAAATAATTTAGCTGCAGAGAAGCAAATATCATTATTGGTGATATTTAAAACCTTTTTTGCATAGGTTTCTGCTGTAGCAACTAAACTTTTATGCATATGAAGTGTACCTTTTGGTGAGCCTGTAGAGCCTGATGAATATAACCAAAAAGCTGTATCACTTTCATGAGTTTCGAAAGGTTTTTCCATATAATGTGTATTTTGGTTAATTAGGGTATTAAGATCTATACAATTTTCATTGCTATTAGAAATAATCAAAATACCATTATCTTTTTGGATTAAAGAATTAAATTTATCTAATAATTGTTCTGAAACAATCACAGCCTTAGCTTCAGAATCTTCAATCATATATTTATAGTCTTTACTTGGTAATAAAGTATTAATACAAATAGGAATTATTCCAGCCCAAATTAGGCCTAAAAATACTACGGGATAATTAACATTATCATCCATACATATTATAACTCTATCATTAACATTAATATTAACATTTCTAATAGATGAAGAGAATGCCTTAATTTTATTATAAAGTTCGTTATAAGTAATTTTATTATTATTATCTATAAAAGCTATTTTATTAGGGTTGTCTCTAATATTTCTATAGATAAGATCATAGGCTGCGTTATAAATTTTATTTTTTTCTGTAATCATACTTAATCAATATTCTATATGTGTTCTTTAATATTATTTGCAAACCAATCTACAGCAACTTCTTCGGGTAAACTTCCGTCTGAGGCATCATGATAAAAAGGATCTCCTATCTTAGTTGCATTCAGTGAATCAAGCAAATCTGAAAACTTTTTACCTCCATAGGCAAAAGTATCTCTATATGTCATATCACCAAGACCAAATAATGCATATCTAATATGGTTTAGGTCTGGTGATAAGTCTTTTAATTTATTATAAAATTCTTGAGCGCTATCTGGTACATCGCCTTGTCCATAAGTAGAAGAACATATTAAAACTGGTCCTTTAGCATCGGTTAAAACATTTGTCTCTATATTATCTATTTCAATAATATTTGTTTTGATATTATTTTCGCTACAATATTCTGCTATATCTTCAGCAGCCATAAGAGCTGTTCCAGTCATAGTAGCTACTAAAATTAACAGTTTTTCAGAGTCCATCTTATAGATCCTTATTAAATTGTTTACATTTTTAACTTACATGCACTATAATGCATATATTATCTATCATTAGTTATGAAAGTTGTAAATGAATAATATAGTAGGCCATAAAAATAATCTCTTATTTGAGTCAAATAACTTTAAAGATGAAGACGATAAAAAAAATATTGGATTAATAGTAAAAAAATATAGATTAAAAAGAGGGTTAACAAGACAAATTTTAGCCAATAAGTCTGGTATTTCTCTTAGATACTTAGCTCAATTAGAAAGTGGAAATGGAAACCCCTCTATATCTATAATCACTGATATTGCATATGCATTAAATATTTCATTATATCAATTTTTTTCTAATGGTGAAAATAAAGTTAATTTTGATTTAATTGATCACAGGCTTAATAGTTTTAATCCTATACAAAAAAGTAAAGTTTTTGATTTAATAAATGATATTTATAAGGAAAATAAGAGTAATAAAAATAAAAATAAAATAGCTTTAATAGGTTTAAGAGGAGCTGGAAAGTCCACTTTAGGCAATATGCTACATAAAGAGTTTAACTATCCACTATTTGAAGCAACTAACGAAATAGAAAATTTAGGGGGTATGAATATTAATGAGATTATTGAATTAGGTGGACAAGGTATGTACAGACGATTTGAATTTGATGTGGTTAAAACATTATGTAAAAGTCATGAAAAATTAATACTTCTAGCAGGTGGCAGTATTGTTTCAGAATATAAAACTTTTAATTATGTTTTAAACAATTACTTCACTATTTGGATTAAGGCTAGCCCAAAAGAGCATATGCAGAGGGTTTTAAATCAGGGAGATTCAAGACCAATGAGTTCAAATCCTAGAGCAATGGATGATTTAAACAATATATTAAATGAAAGAGTTACTCTTTATTCTAAAGCTGATTTAACTATTAATACTGAAAACATATCGATAGGTGAATCTTATAAAAAATTAAAGACTAAGCTATTTTAATTTGATATTTTTAAATAGTGCATTATATTGCACTTTATTGGGAGACTATTATGATAACTTTCGACAGAGAACCTGATAGCTATAAACATTGGAAAGTAGATGTAAATGAAAATAGAGCTACTTTATTTTTAGATGTTTCTGAAAAAGATGGCATAAAACCAGGTTACGATTTAAAACTTAATTCTTATGATTTAGGAGTGGATATTGAGTTAAATGATATCGTACAAAGAATTAGATTTGAACATCCTAAAGTTAAAGTAGTTGTTATTACTTCAAATCAAGAAAAAAACTTTTCAGCCGGAGCTAATATTTATATGTTAGGACAATCCGAACATACTTGGAAAGTAAATTTTTGTAAGTTTACAAATGAAACTAGAAATGGTTTCGAGGATTCAAGCTATTCAGGCTCCATAAAATTTATTGCAGCTGTAAATGGAATTTGTGCTGGCGGAGGATATGAAGTAGCTCTCGCATGTGATGAAATATTACTTGTAGACGATAGATCAAGCACAGTTAGTTTACCTGAAGTTCCTCTATTAGGTGTTCTACCTGGAACGGGAGGCGTTACTAGATTGATAGATAAAAGAAAAGTAAGAAAAGATATTGCTGATATTTTTTGTACTAATGCTGATGGAGTTAGGGGAAAAAAAGCAGTTGACTGGAAACTTGTTGATTATATTGCTCCTCCTTCAAAGTTTGATGATCTTATAAATGAAAGAGTATCAAAAGTTACAGCTTCAGTTAAATTACGTAATGGTGAAAATGGTATTAAACTAAAAGCTTTAAATAGGAATATTACAAATGAAGGAATAGATTACGATACTATAAAAGCTAAAATTAATAGAGAAGATAGAATAGCTAATATTCACATAATTGGGCCTAAGTCAGATGATGTTATAGATATTAATGAAGTTATAAAAATGGGAAGTAATTGGTGGGCACTAAAATTTGCTAGAGAATTAGAAGATTTAATCTTGTTATTAAGAACTAATGAGTTAGAAGTAGGAGTTTTAACTATTACATCAGAAGGTAGTACTGATGATATTTTAAGTGTTACGTCAATGTTAGAAGATAATAAAAATATTTGGTTCATTAATGAGATAACTGGTTTACTAAGAAGAACTTTATCCAGATTAGATATGTCTTCAAGGTCAATTTTTACTATAATTGATAATAATAGTTGTTTCTCTGGACTTTTGGCGGAGCTATTATTTGCTGCCGATAGAACTTATATGCTTAATAATGCTATGTCTCCAGAAAATACTAAGGGTCCTTTTATTACATTAAGTGATATTAATTTTATTTCATTAGAAATGGTAAATGGTCTATCTAGACTAGCTACAAGATTTAATAATGATGAACCAAAACTTAACGCATTACGTAAAATTTTAGGTAAGAGGTTAAATGCAGAAGAAGCGTTTGAAGAAGAATTAATAACAGTTATTCCTGATGATTTAGATTGGAATGAAGAAATTAGACTAAGCGTTGAAGAAAGAACAAGTTTTTCCCCGGATGCATTAACTGGTCTTGAAGCTAATTTAAGATTTCCTGGAAAAGAAACTTGTGAGACTAAAATATTTGGAAGGCTTACTGCTTGGCAAAACTGGATATTTAATAGACCCAACGCTGTAAGTGAAAAAGGTGCTTTAAAGTTATTTGGAACTGGTTCCAGAGCAAAATTTGATAATAAGAGGGTATAAAAATGACTAATTTAAACTATCAAGAAAAAATTCCTAATAATGTTGATCTAAGTACAGATTTATCTTTACAGAGGGCTTTAGAACATTGGCAACCAAAGTTTAAGAACTGGTGGACAGAAATGGGCCCTGAAGGCTTCCAAGCATCCGATGTATACTTAAGAACAGCAACATCTGTTGATGCAGATGGTTGGGCTACTTATGGTAAAGTAAAAATGCCTGAATACAGATGGGGCATATTTCTTAATGATAAAGTTGAAGAAAGAAAAATACATTTTGGTGATAATATTGGTGAGCCAGTATGGCAACAAGTTCCTGGAGATTACAGATCAATTTTAAGAAGACTTATAGTGACTCAAGGAGATACAGAACCAGCTTCAGTTGAACAACAAAGAGAATTAGGTAAGACATGTCCTTCTTTATTTGATTTAAGAAACCTTTTTCAGGTTAATGTTGAAGAGGGTAGACATTTATGGGCTATGGTTTATTTATTACATGCATACTTTGGAAGAGATGGCAGAGAAGAAGCTGAGGCATTGTTAGAAAGAAATTCTGGAGATGTGGACAATCCAAGGATACTTGGAACTTTTAATGAGCCAATAACTGATTGGGTTAGTTTCTTTATGTTTACATATTTTACTGATAGAGATGGTAAATATCAGCTGAAATCTCTAGCTGAAAGTAGTTTTGATCCCCTTGCAAGAACATGCCAGTTTATGCTTACTGAGGAAGCTCATCATATGCAAGTAGGAGAAACCGGCATAACTAGAATGATACAAAGAACTTTGGAAGTTATGAATGAATTAAAAACTGATTCAATTGATGCTATAAGAAATGCTGGTGCTATAGACTTACAGACCATTCAAAGATATATAAATTTTTGGTTTTCCTCTTCTTTAGACCTATTTGGATCTGAAATATCATCTAACTCAGCTACAGCTTTCGCTAACGGACTCAAAGGTAGACCTGATGAGATGAGATATGAAGATCATTCTGAAAAGAACTCAACTTTTACTTTTGATGGACTTTCATTAGAAAATACTATTGAAACTCAAACTATTCCTATGAGAAATGCTATGAACGAAATAACGAGAAGAGCTTACGTTACTGACTGTGAAGTTGGCTTAAAACGATGGAATAGGTTAATCAAAAAATCTGGCTACAATATCGAACTAAAATTACCTTCTACTAGGTTTAGAAGAAATATAGGTATATGGGCAGGAGTGGATGTTAATCCTGATGGTAAAATAATTAGTAAGAATGAGTATGATAATAAGCTAGGTTCATGGCTTCCATCAGAAAATGATAAAGAATTTATAAATAGTCTTATGGTTCAAGTAACAGAAGTAAATAAGACTGCTGGTTGGATTGCAGCCCCTAACAGAGGAATTAATAATATGGATATAGGTTATGAATATGTGAATTTAAAAAAATAATTATATGCCAATCCATTCCTTATGATGGCTAATATTTTTTTTAAAATCTACCTTACTACCGTTCCATTTAGTTACACCTTTACCTAGAATAGATATTTGGTTAGCTATTTCTAAGGCCATATTTACGTTTTGCTCAACTATTAGAAGTGAAATTTTTTCTTTCAAAATATTTTTTAAAATTGTGATCAATTCTTTAACTATATTTGGTGCTAATCCTTGAGTAGGCTCATCTAATAAAATTAATTTCGGATTTGTCATAAGAGCTTTACCTATTGCAAGCATTTGCTGCTCACCACCAGATAAACTAATAGAATTATTATTTAATTTTGTTTTTAATTGGGGAAATGCTTCTAATACCCTATCAATATTCCATGTTTTATTATTATTATTAATAATATTAAGACTTTCTAATACTGATAATGATGAAAACATACCTCGGTTTTCCGGAACCATTGTAAGACCTATTTCTGCAATTTCATAAGTAGATAAACCTTCAAGATCTATATTATTAAATGTAATTTTACCAGAAACAGGTTTAGTTAAGTTAACGATAGAACGTAATGTAGTTGATTTTCCTGCCCCATTTCTTCCAAGTAAAGCTAAACAACCTGTTTTATTTAAATCAAAATCTACTCCTTGTAATATATGACTTTTACCATAATAAGTATTTAATTTTTCTATCTTAAGTATTGACATTAATTTTATATTCCTAAATAAATTTTTTGTACTAGTTTTGATTTTTTTACAGCACTGGGGCTACCTTCAAATACTAATCTTCCTCTATCAAGAACATATATATTATTAGCTAAATTATATATTACCTCCATATCGTGCTCTACTATAATAATAGAATAATCCTTTGATAATTTTTTTATTAACTTAATAATATCCTTTGTTTCTGCAGGACTCATTCCAGCAGTAGGTTCATCTAACAATAATAACTTCGGACTGCAAGCTATTGCTATTCCAAGTTCTAATTGCCTCTGTAAGCCATAAGCTAAAAATTCTGATTTAACTTCCAAGTAATCTTCAAGCCCTATATCTTTAGCTATTTTTATTGCATTTTTAATTATTAAATTATTTGCTATCAATGGTTTAAATAAATTAAATGATATTTTATATTTATGACTAGAGGCTAACATTAAACTTTCTTTTACGGTCATTTCTAAGAATAAGGAATTTTTTTGAAAACTTTGAGATATTCCTAATCTAGATCTTTGCTCTACACTGTAGTTGTTTATATTCTTCTTGTTGAATTCTACTAAGCCATTATCTTGTTTAATAATCCCTGAAATAATTTTGAAAAGAGTACTTTTACCTGCCCCGTTTGGACCAATAATTCCTATACATTCTTTTTTATCAGAGAATATATTAATATTTTCTAAAACATTAACTGAACCATATGATTTACTAATATTATTTATTTCTAATTTCATATCTATTAACCAAATTTTTTCTTTATACGCTCTATTAGGCCCCAAAGCCCATCTTGCATAAATAATACTACTAATATAAAACCAAAACCTATTATAAACATCCACCAACTTATAATATTAGATAGCTCATGTTGAATTATATGTACTACTGACGCACCCAATATAGCTCCAGAAACAGATCCTATTCCTCCAACTATTATCATAATCAGTCCTTCACCAGATACAGTCCAATGAGTTAATTCAGGAGAAATAAACCCATTTAATTGTACATATAAAGACCCAGCTAAAGATGCTATTCCAGCTGATATACTAAATGCAATTGCTTTATAAGCTTTTGTATAACCGCCAATTGCAGATACTCTAGAAGTATTCTGTCTAATTGCATCTAAATTACGCCCTAAAGGTGCATCAGTAATTTTAGCAATAAAATAATAAGCAATAATTAACCAAAATATACTGTAAAAAGAAAAAATTAATGGTTCATTTAAATCAAAACCTATAAAGGTTAAACTAGGTCTCATTATTCCCGGTATACCATCGGATCCACCTAGTAATTCTGATGTAAATACCCATGCATGAAACATTTCTCCTAATGCCAGCGTAACCATTATAAAAAATATGCCATCTAAAAGCACAATAAAATAGCCTATAAATAATGCTATTAATAAACCAATTATAATGGAAAGAAATGTAGTATAGAAGGGAGGTATTCCGTAGTTTATAGATAAGATAGCAGTTGAATAAGCCCCAATACCTAAAAACATAGCATGTCCAAGAGAAACCATCCCACCTCTTGATGCTATAAAATCTAAACTAATTGCAAAAATAGATAAGATTGCTATTTCTGCAATAAAGAACCTTGTAAAATATCCTCCAAATATATTAAATATTACTAATAATGAAACTAATATTATCATTATTTGTAGTCTTAATTTTGGGTTATAATTTACTGCTCTCATTATCTCTTATACAATCCATCTGGCCTAAATAACAATGTTAATGCCATCACAGCATAGATTATTATTTGTGCTAATTGCGGCATATATACTTTTCCAAAGCTATCAACAAATCCTATTAAAAGAGCACCAATTAATGCACCTTTTAAACTACCAGGTCCACCAACAACCACTACAATTAATGTTAAAACTAAAACTTCCATATCCATACCTGGCTCTACTCCTAGAATTGGTGCTACAGTAATACCAGCAAGTCCAGCTAAACCACACCCTAATGAGAATGTATAAAACAAAATTTTATCTGTATTAATTTTAAGTAATTTTGCCGTTTCAGGATCGTCCACCGAAGCTCTTACTTTTGCACCTATAATAGTTTTTTCTAAAATAAAATATAAACAAATTAATACAAAAAAACCTACAAATATAACAAATAATCTATAAGAAGGATAAGGCTCACTTATTAATATAATAGAGTTTGATAATACGTCTGGGGCAGATATGGAATGACTCATGGTTCCCCATATCATTCTTACAGAATCTAATCCTATATATATAAGCCCAAATGTTAGTAAAACTTGTCTCATAGGGTCTGCATTTTGAATATGTCTAAACAACACAAAATATAAAAATGCGCCAACTAGAGCTGTAACTAGTGGAGCAAAAATAAATGCAAGCCAGAAAGAATCACAATAAGACCATATGGATAATCCAACATATGCTCCAATCATATATAAACTTCCATGAGCTAAATTAACTATTTTCATAAGCCCAAATATAATAGTTAAACCCACGGCCAATAAAAATAAAGTCATACTGAACTGAAGCGCATTAAGAAATTGTATTAACAACATAAAATTAAGGCCTATAGGTTACACTTTTCACCAGGTGCTTGAACTGCATTAATTGTATCTAAGACTTTTAACTCGGGCCCATTTTTTCCAGCTATTACCTCAAATATGTATATATTTTGTATTACATTATTAGTATTTTTATCTATAGTTAAAGGTCCTCGTGGACCAACTATTGAAACTGTTCTAATAGCTTCAGCTAGGTCATCTTTATTAGAAGTATCTCCTGATAATGATTTTAACGCTTCAATTATAACTTTTCCAGAATCATAGCCTTGGACGGCAAACTCTGATGGAATTCTTCCAAATTTATTTTTATATGAAGTAATAAATAGTTTATTAGCTTCCGTATTAATAGAAGGTACATAATTTAAGCTACCTATAAAACCAACTGCAGCTTCTTTTTGTGCAGGTAAAAATAATGGTGATGTAGTCCATCCTGCACCTGTAACCTTCATCACATTAGATAAACCAAAAGAATGGGCTTGTTTTATAAAATTTATAGCCTCTCCACCAGCATAAAAAACATATACTGCTTCTGCTCCGCTGTCTTTAACTCTGGCTAAGTATGGACCAAAATCTTTTGTTTTTCTAAAGGGTGTATATTCTTCTCCAAGTATAGTTCCTCCAGCTGCTTCAAAGTTTTCTTTAAATGCACTCATCATTTCTTTTCCTGCTGCATAATTAGGGGCCAATAGAAATGCTGTTTTAATTCCTTTATTAGCTAACCATGTTCCCATAGGAGCATTTATTTGATAATTAGAAAAAGAAATTCTAGTTATAAATTTTGAACATTTTGCATCGGTAAGAATATTTGCACCAGCATTTGGAATAATTAATGGTGTTTTAGTTTGAACAACAATATCTCTCAGAGCTAATGCAACCGATGATGAAACTGGTCCAACTAGAATATCTACTTTATCTGAAGAAATTAATTTTCTACTTTTTTGTAATGCAATATTTGGTTTTACTTCTGTATCACCTCTAATTATTTCAATACTTTTACCATTTATAGTATTATCTATTTCATCAAAGGCTAATGACATTGCATTTGTAATTTCTTCTCCAAGAACTGTGTAAACGCCTGAATATGGAAGTAATGTTCCAATTTTAATATTATCTTTTGAATAAGATATAGATGAACTGTAAAAACCAATAAGTATAATAAAAAATAATTTTATAATAATATTTTTAATATTCATTTTTTGTCCCCACAAACAGTAAGAATAATTAAATTAAGTAATACATACTTTAAATCATAATGTGAATTAATGATTTAACTTTTTAATTTTTAAAAAGTATTGACTACTTTAATTACTACTTATATATCACTAAGTGTGTCCCCTTCGTCTATCGGTTAGGACACCAGGTTTTCATCCTGGAAAGAGGAGTTCGATTCTCCTAGGGGATACCACTATCTAACCAACATAATTATAGTCCTCTATAATATCTGTTTCACATCTTCTTTAAATAAAGCATTACTTATTTTATATTTCTCATACAAAGAATAAGTTCTTCTAGGTAAGGATAAATATATATAAATATAAAGCAACGCACATACAGCAGGTAGTGCTAATACAAACCATACAAATGGAAGCAATGCTGTACTGATGGGATAAAGGCTAAAGGGTTCAGGTAATGCTTTAACAATTTCCATAGTTAATAAGAATAGATATATACAGGTAATTGGTAGAGTTATGTATAGCATTATAGATTTGAGCATTATTCTCTCTATTTTATTATATTATTAAATAAAACTTTTTGTGTTTTCATTTCTTCTATTCTTGCATAGGTCATCCAGCAAGATAGAAA
>Ga0114933_10004220_pt1 | contig 13580 bp, 18 predicted proteins | sample 4SBtaG_FD_89691 | JGI IMG/M metagenome (GOLD analysis project Ga0114933, IMG submission 89691) | Deep subsurface microbial communities from Kolumbo volcano to uncover new lineages of life (NeLLi) - 4SBTROV12_W25 metaG | ecosystem: Environmental > Aquatic > Marine > Volcanic | place: Kolumbo...
AGCCGAGACACCGCCCGCCCGCGCGGATCATGAACGCCGTGGTCGCGATGTGGTGACGCGTCGGGCGACATTCGATCGTGAACGGACCGACCTCTATGGCCTCGTCGATGTGCAGCGGTTGGAGCTCGAAGTAGTCGCCGAGGGTCTTGCGAGCCGGCCCGTCGCCTGTAACGAGTCGCTCCATGCCGGCGGCGAGATGCCCGCTCCAGAGGCGCTCGACGACCGGCGGGTGCGCCGCGATCACCGCTCGACGCTGCAGCGCGAAGTGGGCGAAGTAGCCGTAGCCTTCGAGTCCGGAAGCGTGATCGGCGTGCAGATGGGTGAGCGCCACCGCTTCGACCTTGTCCAGATCGATGTCGGCGTCGGACTCGCGAAGCATCTTCCGGATCGGGTGAGGACAGTCGATCAGGATCCAGCGGTCGTCGTGTTCGACGGCAACACAGCTGGAGTAGTAGAGCGCGCTGAACGCGTCGCCGACGCCGAGCGGCACGATCTTCATTGAGCGCTCCTTTTCGCCAGGCGAGCGTGAAGTCGCTCCGCGACGAGCGGCGGACAGAATGCGTCGAGCGGCTCCCCCGCGAGCGCCCGACGTTTCAGCTCGCTGCTCGAAACCATCGAGAGCGACGGCTCAGCCGGCAGCATCACGGTCATGATCTCGGCCGCCAGCTCGCGATTCGTCTGAGCCATGCGTGTCTCGTAGGCCGCGTCGGCAGCACCGCGAAGGCCTCGCACCAGCGCGGTCGCCCCGATGGCGCGCGCGTACTCGACGACCATGCCGTCGGTCCCGTCGACGCTCACCGTCGGCATCGGGCCGACGGCCTCACGGGCCAACGCGATGCGCTCCTCGAGCGAGAAGAGCGGCTCCTTCGTCGGGTGCACGGCGATCAGGACCCGTACGTGAGCGAAGAGGCGGACCGCTTCCCGCACGACCGAGAGGTGGCCCAGCGTGATGGGGTCAAACGTGCCGGGATAGACAGCGATGGTCACAACGATTTCTCCTGAAGTTGGATGGAATGGGAGGGCGGCACGCGCCAGAGCGCGGAGAGGCTCGGCGCTCGCCGTGAGCGCTCGAGAGGTCACCCCTCGCGCGAACAGATTTGTAGGCTGAGGGTTCATCACAAGAGCCCCGCGGCCATGCGTTTGACCGTGTCGGCGGCCGAGCCCTCGGGGATCGACCCCGGCGCTAGAGTCGCGAGGCGGAAAGCGCCTTCGACGGCAGCGAAGATGCCGGCGGCGATGGCGGAGGCGCTCTCCGTCTCGTTGCCTTCATCCTCTAGAACGACCTGCACGCGATCGCGAAGATGTCCGATCTGTCGGCGGACGAGGCGTCGATAAGCCTCGCCGATCGCGGGACGGGTGAGCGCCTCTGTTCCGACCGCGACCCAGCAGGCGACGGCCCGCGGGTTGGCGCCCGGGCCTTTGGCCAGGAGCCCGTCGATGTACGCGTCGAGGAGATCTCGGGGATCGACCACCTCGACGCTCGCCGCTGCGACGCGCTCCGCCAGGAGCTGCTCGAGGTGATCCAGCAGCGCGAGCAGCACCGCTTCCTTGTTACGAAAATGATAGTGAACGAGGCCCGGGGTGAGCCCCGCAGCGGACGCGATCGCCGCCACGCTGGCGCGCTCGTACCCACGCTCCGCCATGACGCCGAGCATCGCCTCGACGATCTGAGCACGGCGAGCGGGAGAGGAAGGCGGGCGACCCATGAGAGTAAGTTGGTCACCCAACCAAACAAAGTCAAACGACAAATGATATCGGGGACCGAACGAGGCCAGACCGCCACCCTTATGCTGCGGATCAAGCCACGCGTGGCGGACCGGTCGGGCTGTGCAAATCTGCGAATCGTGCTCGCCTTGATGTCAGCGCTGAGCTTCGCCTCCGCCCTCACCGCGATCACCGCGTTTCGGTTCCAGATGAAGCCATCGATGATCGTGGCGTACTTCACGGGGCTCGCGGTCCTCGAGGGCGTCGCGCACGTGTTCTTTCTCCCCGAAGGGGCCATCCCGATCGAGGCCACGTTCGTGCTTCTGGGCATCACCGGGCTCTTCATCGTGACGAACCTCGTGCTCCGGCGCTTCGCGCCAGAGTGACGGGCGCTCTCACGGGACGCGGACCCTCCGAACTCTCATCCGCCACCGCCGCCGAAGCGGCGGCAATACGGGTTGCTCGCACAGCCTCCGTCGGTGGATGTGCGCAGCGATTCTCGGCCGGCGCAGCGAGCAACTCATCCGGCCCGGAGACGCCGGGGAGCGGCGAAAAGGCCGCCAAACGTCATGCCTCAAACAGACGCCGGCCTGCGGCTGGCTGGATTCCGCGAGCGCTCCGGTTTGCCCAACTAACAGCGTTAGCCTACGGACGCTTGCCGTGGGATCCGATACGCACGAATCTGTTCTGACGCGCCGGTGTCATTCTGAATGAAGAATCTATTGTCACGATACTTGTCGCGCTTTGTGCTCTTCATCGCATGGGCATTCGCTGCCGTTTTGACCGTATGGCATTCAATGCACTCTCGCTCGGCAACGTCTGGAGGCACGCTGTGAACCGGATGGAGCTCGAGGAGGCGCTCTTTCTGTGGCTGCTGACCGGGGTCGAGCAGCTTGCTGATGCGGTCCGGCGTGAGCGCGGCCGATCGCTACAGGGGCTCTGGGTGGAGTACAGCGCTCCGGCCGAACGGTGGGCAGCGCTCCCCACTCTGAGCGCGCTCGTTTCATCGTCGAGCCATCCGCTGGCCATCCTTCCGGCAGGCCAGACCGGTCTCAGGCACGCACTGATTGAGGGGTTCGCGCAGGCGGCGGAAGGGGAGCCTGATCCGTTTGATGCCGGCATTGAGGCCCTGCTCGAACGAGTGGCCGAGCGGCTCGCGAAGCACAGCCTCTCGAGCTTGCCTCACAGGCCAGGCCTGACGATTGAGGTCCGTCGTCGCAACGCCCCGGTTGCGACACGCAGCCAGCCCGGGGTCGTGGCGCTCGCCGCGGCGTCGGAGGAGCTGCTCGTCAGCGCACATGGGGACGGCCGCCTTTTGGCCTGGCCGACGAGCGGCGCCGCGCCTCGCGAGATAGCCGGCGCTTGCCCGAAAGCCGTCTACCAGCTCGTCCGCGGGCAGCGCGGGCGCGTGCTCTGCCGGGCCCCGGTCGGGGGCTCGGGGCCCCTCGGGGTGGTCGACACCGATACGGCTACCCTGCGCATGGTCGACTCCGGGCATGAGCCCGATGGCGTGGCCGATCTCGCGACCTCCAGCCGTCGTCCGCTCAGCGCCGGAGCTCGGGATGGGGGGGTTCGGGAGTGGGACCTCCGAGCCGGCACTTCACGTCCGCTGCGTGGCCAGCATCAGGCAGGGGTGATTCAGCTCTTTGCGCTTCGCGATGGGCGAGTCTTGAGCACGGGAAAGGCCGGCCGGGTTCGGCTCTGGGATCTGGATGCCGGAGCGAGCCGGGAGGTGTTCGACCGGGGCGGCTACGGATCCTTTCGGTTCGCGGAAGGCCCCGCCGGGCAGATCCTCGTCAATCGAGTCCGGCATTTCGAGATCTGGGACCTAGAGCGAGGCGCACGCGAGCCACTGGGCAGCTTCCACGAGCCCTCATCGCTAACGACGCTGCCCGATGGGCGGGTGTTGAGCGGTGGAATGGACGGAACGACCCATCTCTTCGATCTCGAGCGGGGATCCTCGCGAGAAATCCGGGTGCCTCACTCCGGCGCGATCACGACGCTGATCGCGCTTGCGGGCAACCGCATCCTCAGCACAGCTCGGGGGGGCGGCCTCTCTCTGTGGAGCCTCGAAGCTCAGGCCGTCGCCGCCACGCTTGCGCTAGAAGCCACTGGCTCGTGCTGCCTGCAAATTAGCGATGAGCTCGTCGCGATAGGCGATAGCAAGGGCCACGTTCACTTCGTTGAAGTGGCGAGCGCAGCTGCGATACACGCTTCCCCGACGCCCGGCCGGCCGTTGCTGCGCGCGCGCTAGCGGGCGCGCTGGCGGTGATGAGAAGAAGCCCGCCGGCGCGCGCGCGCACGCGCCGAGCAGACGGAACGGCGAACAGCAACGCAACCCGACCCCCGAGAGGCTCGTCAGGCGTGGGTGTCGCCCGAGAGGTAGGCGGCGAGCCCATCGCTGACCGCCGCCAGGTTCGCGGTGATCTGGCGCATCAAGAACGCCTCGGTCGTGCGAGCCAGGCCTCCGGCCAAGAACGCTGGCACGCCTTTGATGCGCTCGAGGTGAATGGCCAGCTCGCCGGTCATCTCCAGGCGCGTCTTGGTGCCACCGAGGTCGACGAACTCACACCGACCGTCACAGGTGACCGCTCCCTCAAAGGCCAGAGGAACGATCGTCCAGTCGCATGACCACGTGCTCTCATCCCAGGCCGCACGGTCGTCCCACGAGAAAAAGCCGATCGAAAGCGCCGAGGAGAGCTTCTCGGGCAATTGGATGCCGCCCCGCCAGATGTTGTGCAGGCGGACCTTGGCGCCCTCCTCTTGGCGATCGATCACCTCGATCGTGCGCACGTTGGGCATGAAGTCCACGACTTCACGGATGTCGTCCCGATAGGCCTCGAAGACCCGGGCGCGCGGATGGTGCAGTACGGAGTCGGCTTCGATCCGCATGGCGACCGACTTCGCTCAGGCGCCCGCGGCTTTGCGCAGCGTCGCTCGGTGCTCGACGGCGTGCTGGAGCAGGCTGTCGAGCGCCTTCTCGATCTCGCCGAAATCCAGGGCCTCCGTGGGCAACTCGACGGCCAGCACCACGTCCCCGTCCTCGTCGTACGCGAATTTGCACTGGTACATGTCGCGATTCATTCGCAGCAGCCAGCGCGCGAGTTCGAACGAATTGTCACCACGCGTGGTGAGGAATGGAACGATTGAGGCGAGCAGCCAGTTGTCCGTCAGACGAACATAGGCCACCAGCTCCCCTTCCTCCGTATCGTGTGTCGCGCGAAAAGTAGCGTTGCCGTGCGGCCGGGGACTCCAACCGAGCTTCGACAGCGTGCGCGAGAGCGTCGCCTCGTCCATGATGGGGTGAGCATCGAAGGGCGGCATGGAGCTGTCAAGCGAGGAGATTCAACACGTGAGTATCACCGGCACCCTGCGCAAAATTGGAATCGAAGGCGGCGTCTGGGCCCTGGTCACCGATGAGGGTCAGAGCGTCGAGCTGATCGACCCCCCGGAGGCGCTCAAAGCCAACGGAAAGCGGGCCGAGATCGAGCCCGACGGCGACCGCCCGGTCGAGGTGAGCATCGGCATGATGGGGCGCGCGGTGCGGGTGAAGAGCTTCACCCTACTTTGAGTCGGATCACCGTCTTCGCGGCGCCATCCACGCCCGTCGCCTCGAGGGTCGCACCGAGCGTATCGGCGAGCGCGCGCACCGCCAGCAAGCCGACGACCTTCGCGTAGCGACCATCGGCGCGGGATTTGAGCGCCTGTTGTCCGGCCATCGTGAAAACGACCGGGCGCAGCTCCGCGCCGACTGCGACCCCGTCATCGACGACCTCGAGCACACCATCCGAGCTCAGAGACAGGCTCACCTTGGTACCGTGACGGAGGGACTCCTGGACCAGGAGCTGCACGAGGCGTGTGAGCGGAGCGCCCGCCAAGGACGCGTTGACCGGCGCGTCCGGCAGGGAGAGCGTCACTCCATCGGTGGCCTCGACGGCCTTCGTGAGCACCGCTCGGATGTCGCCGGGGGTCGGCGTCAGCGCGACGCCTCCGCCAAGCCAGCGCCCTACCCAGCCAAGCTGCTCGAGCCCTTTGGCCAGCTCACCGAGCGCGAGCTCGACGTCGTCGAGGGACTCGATGACGTCCTGGTCGGTGAACTCCTGGACCTCCCGCGCGAAGGAGAGGTTGGCGCTGATCGTCGCGAGCGGGTTCCGCAGGTCGTGCACGATCAGAGCCATCATGTCGGCCAGCTGCGGATCTGGTTGGCGTTCGCTGTCGCTCACGTCTGTCTCCTACCCTCGACGGGGTCACCGTCGGTGTCCCCGAGCTCCTCTTGAAGCTCGGTGCGGGATACCTCGAGCGTATCGCCAAATGGCAATTCGCCCGACTCTTCTTCACGACGGATCGCCACGGCGAGCACCGAGACGAGGGCGACCGGCCCCTCACTGTCCTGCCCGCGCTGGCGGGGAGGGATGCCCAAGACGTCCGCCCGGCGCTCCAGCACCGGGATCACGTCGCGCCGCATCTTGGTCTCGATCTCCAGGCGCTCCCGGTTCCAGGCGCGCTCACGGCCGCGGAAGTGGTAGGCGAGAGCACCTGCACCCAGCACCAGCCCTCCAAGGGCAGCGAGCATCGTCTCGAGGGCGGGCATGTCTTCACGTCGACAGGGTGAGTTTATGCCAGTTCAGGGCCAGAAGAGAACCCGATCTGCACCGTGCAGGGCCACGAGCGCGCCGACGTACGAGAGCAGGCCGCGACGTCGAGACATCACCCCTGCGATCTGGGCCTCGTTCAGGATGGGCCGCTCGGCCGCCTCGGGGTCCGCTTCCAGGCTCGCCACCAGAGCGGCCTCATCGAGCGCCTCCACGCGTTCGATGAACGAGCGAGAGAACCGCTGGACCCGCTCGAGGTTCCGGCGGATCCGGGCATATCGCGCTCCGGTGAGGGGGGCGTGGAACGCGACGTTGTGGTCCCGGACGAAGAGGCGGTCGCCCTCCTCTGTCGTGGACACATTGCCCCCGCTCAGCCGATCCCAGTTGCCGATCAGGTAGTCGAACGCAAAAAGCGTCGAGAGGTCCCGCGCCACGTCGTTGGACTCCGCCGGTACGTCGCCGTCGACCTCGAGCCATGCAGCGACCTCGCCCACCCCCGCCTCGGTCGCCAAGGGGCTCGAACGCATGGCGGGGATCCAGTAGATCGCCGCGCCTCGCGCGACGCCGGGCGCGTCCCAACGGATCTCCTCGCGGATCGGCTCCCACTCGCCCTCGTGCTCACTCTCGAAGTGGGCCTGCATCACCCGCCGAGGCATCTGGAGCCCCAGGACCGGCGGCACGTTGTCCATCTCGAGCGAGCGGGCGACTCGGTAGGCTGCGATCTCGGCGAGGTAGCCCCGTGGGTGCGCGTCCGTTCGCGGCTTGTAGGCCACGCGGAGCACACCGAGCTCGACGCGCAGCGTGACACTGCTCGTGCCCACCTGCCTCAAGGTTCGTGGGTACGCGCCGGCGATCTGCTCGAGGATCCGGTCTTGATCGATCACGCCGCCCACGAAGCGCCGCAGGGGCTGAGGCGCCTCCGGCTGGGCGGAGACGAGCGCGGCGTCTCCGAACACCGCGTGCACGCCGAGCCCTGCGCAGAGCAGGGCGGCGAACGCGACACCGGTGCGTGAGACCGAACGACGAATCACGTCACTGATATCGGGAGAGTACGTTGCGGGCGATGACCATGCGCTGAATCTGCGACGTGCCCTCGTAGATCTGCAAGATCTTGGCGTCTCGCATCAGCTTTTCCACGGGGTAGTCGCGCATGTAGCCGACCCCACCGAAGACCTGTACGGCGTCGGTCGCGACCTGCATCGCCGCGTCTGCGCCGAACGCCTTGGAGTAGCTCGCCACATGCGAGCTGCGCTCACCGGTGTCGATCATCCAAGCCGCTTTGTGGCAGAGGAGCCGCGTCGCCTCGTACTTGATCGCCATCTCCGCGATCATGATCTGCACCGCCTGGTGCTGTGCGATGGGCACGCCAAACGTCTTGCGCTCGAGGGCGAACTTGCAGGACTCGTCGAGCGCGCGGCGCATCAGGCCGCACGCGGTGGCGGCGATGTCCGGCCGGGTGCGGTCGAAGGTGTGCATGGCGACTTTGAAGCCGTGGCCAGCTTCGGCGATCACGTTCTTTGCGGGGACCTTCACGTCCTCGAGGATCACCTCGGCGGTATCGCTCGCGCGCTGGCCCATCTTCTTCTCTTTTTTGCCGACCGTGAGCCCCTCGGAGTCGGCGTCGACCACGAAGGCCATGATGCCTTTGTGGCGCGTCGAGGCGTCGATGGTGGCGAAGACGATGAACCAGTTCGCGAAGGAGGCGTTTGTGATGAAAGCCTTCTGTCCGTTCAGGACCCACTCGTCGCCGTGCTTGACCGCCTTGCACTGGATGCCCGCCGCGTCCGATCCGGCCGCCGGCTCGGTGATGGCGTAGGCCGCAAACACGCCGTCGTTGGTGATGCGCCCGAGGTACTCTTTCTTCTGCTCCTCCGTGCCCGCCACGATCAGGGGCGTGGCGGCGAGCGTGGTGGCGCCGATCGACGTCTGGATGCCCGTGCATCCGTAGCCCATCTCCTCGACGACGAGCACGTTCTCGAGCTCGCTGATTCCAGCGCCCCCGTACTCCTCCGGAATCACCGATCCGACGAGGCCCAGATCGCAGGCCTCCTTGTACACGTCCTTCGGGAACCGCGACTCCTCGTCGCACTCCGCTGCGATGGGCGTGATCCGATCGGCCGTGAACTGGCGCACGTTGTTTTGTAGGGCTTGCTGCTCTTCGGTCAGGCTGAAATCGGCCATGTCGTCCCTATTTCTTCCGCTCCTTGCGGCGGCGCTCTAGCTCAGCGCGGGCGGCACGAGCACCTAGCACGTAGCCAATGGTGATGCCGACCAGCATCAGCCCAGGGATGTAGATGACATGCTCGAACGGCACGACGAATCAAGCCTCGGTTTCCGGTTCACGGACGGCCAAGTCTTGGCGCAAACGTTCGAGATCACTCGCCGTTTTGGCCTGACGAATTCCGAGGCTGCCGACATAGCCGAGGACCAGGACCCAGATCACCCCATAGGCGGCCACCATGAGCATGCCGCCAGGTACGTTTTCGGTCTGAGCGCCCTCTTCTGCCGCCTCGAAGGTCGTCGCTCGATCTTCCTCGGGCGAGACCTCCTCGTCTTGCGCCAGAGCGAAGGCGGGGATCGCAGCCACCGAGACCAGCAGTGCGCCACCGAAGAGCCATGCGAGCTGCTTTTTCATGCGTCCTCCAGAAGGCCGCGCTCCGCGGCTTCCACCTCGAGTGCCACGAGGGCCTGCCGCCCCCGTTCGTTGCGCGCGCGCGCCCAAATGAGCCAGGCAACCAGGAACGTGAACGCCAGGAAGCTGAATCCGAGCGCGTGACCCATCTCGGGGGCCAAACCGCCGCCGCGTGAGGTGATCACGGTCGGATGGGTTCCGCGCCAGCGCTGCACGGAGTAGTGGATGATCGGCAGGACGAAGATCCCGACGATCGCCAACGCTGAGGCGAACCGCCGCTCGGCCTCGCCCGCGTCTCCAAAGGAGCGCAGCACGACGTACGAGGCGAAGATCATGCCCGCCAGCAGAGTCGTGGTGAGCCGGGGATCCCAGGTCCACCACACGCCCCAGGCTTTGCGTGCCCAGAGCGGTCCGGTGATCAGCACGATGAGGCAAAAGAGCAGTCCGACCTCGGCGCCGGCCACCGCGAGCGCGTCCCAGCGCTCCGTGCGTCGGATCAAGAAGAACGACGAAGCGATGCCGCAGATTCCGAAGCCCACGTACATCGCGTAAGCGCTCGGCACGTGGAAGTAGAAGATCTTCTGCACGACGCCCATGCGCAGCTCGATGGGCGCGTAGCTGAAGATCATCCACAGATCGGCGAGCATCATCGCCGTGGTCAGCCCGCCGAAGGCGAGCCAGAAGATCGGTAGTCGTGCGCTCTTGTCCGTGCTCATCGGAGTCGCCAGGGTATACACCGCTCCCGTGGATTTGGAAGCTTGGCACAGGTTGATCGAGCAAGTTGCCCCCCGCGTCCTGGGACGTGCAGATCGCAAAGGCGACGCGCTCGCAGCAGCCGTTCGAGGGCTCAGTGAGGTTTACACCCGGCGCCGAGAGGCGCTCGGCCTGGCTTCGGAGGCGCACGCGGCGCGCCTGCGTTTCTTCCTGCCGCGCGATTTGCTCAAGGTGACCGGCCCGCTCGCTGAGCTCGGTGCCGAGCTGCCGCGCGGTCCCACCTGGAGGGTCTTGGACGTCGGCGCGGGGCTGGGGACGAGCACCTTGGGGGTGGCCGCCTTCGCTCAGACCCACGGGGTCGAGACCCTTCACGTGACGGCCCTCGAGCAGGACGCGGGGGCGCTCGACGTGTTCGCAACCCTGGCCAAGGCGGCGCAAGCCGCGGGTCTCGTGCCGGCCATCGAGCTGCAGCCGCGCCGCGTGGACCTGACGGAGACGGAGATCGGGCGACTGCCCAAGGTGGATCTGATCGTGGTGGGCTTGGCCCTCAACGAGCTCTTCATCGATCTCGACGAAGCCGAGCGGCTCGACGCGGCGGAGTCGTTCCTTCGGTCGCTGCTCCGGCGGCTCGACGATGGCGGCACGCTGATCGTGATCGAGCCCGCGCTTCGCGCGACGTCCAGGAGCCTCCAGGAGCTGCGCAACCGATTGGGGCCTCACGTGTTTGCTCCGTGCCTCCGCGAGGGTGCGTGCCCGCTCATGCGCCGCAAGCGGGACTGGTGCCACGCTGCGCTGCCGATCGAGCTGCCCAAAGCCCTCGGCCAAACCGCTAAGGCCGCTGGGCTGCGCACAGGTCGGCTGACATTCTCCTACCTGACCCTTCGCAACGACGGCGCTCGGCTGGCCGGTCACGGCGATCCGAGAGCGCTGCGCATCGTGGGCGGTCCGGTCGTGAGCAAGGGAAAGACGGAGTGGGATGGCTGCGGGGAGGCGGGCCTCGTTCACCTTCGCCAACTCGATCGCGAGCGCTCGGACGTCAACGGTGCACTGGACGGCGCCCTCCGTGGAACGAGGGTGAGGATGTCAGACGCGCCCGCGGACGGCAGCGCCGTGCGGATCCGCCCCGACGTTGCCATCGCCCGCATCTGAGACGCGGCACAGCGCGGCACGGGTGATCGCAGATCGCGCGGAAGCGGCGAGCTGGCACGCATCGTGGATAGACTGCTGTCCATGACCCAGAGAACGATCATCTTGGCCTGCGTGGCCGCGCTCGCCGGAACCCTGGCACCGCAGACGGCCGCGGCCTGTGGCGGCTGCTTCGCCCCGCCCAACCCGACGGGCACCCCGACGGTGGTCACGCGTCATCAGATGGCCATCTCGATGACCCTCGAGGAGACGACCCTCTGGGACCAGATCGAATATGCCGGCGACCCGGAGGACTTTGTGTGGGTCCTGCCCGTCAGCAACGGCGCGCCGGTCATGCTGGCCGAGAATGCCTTCTTCGAGGCGCTCGAGCAGGTCACGACGATCCAGCTGACCGCCCCCGCCCCGCCGCGCACGTTCTGCAACGACCCATGCGGGAGCGGGCTCGGCGCAAGCTTCTCGAGCGACCGCGGCGCACCAGGGGCCGACGCGGGCATGGGCGGCGTCACGGTGCATCACCAGGCCGCGATCGGCCCTTACGAGACCGCGACGATCGGCTCGGAAGATCCCGCCGCGCTCGTGACCTGGCTCCAAGAGAACGGCTACACGGTGCCGGACGAGATGCTGCCCATCATCACGCACTACACCGACCTGGGCATGGACTTCGCAGTCCTTCGGCTCTCGTCGAACTTCGGGGTCAATCAGATGCAGCCCGTGCGCGTCACGATGCCCGGCATCAACCCGACCTTCCCCCTTCGCATGGTCGCCGCGGGCGTCGTGGGCTCCGTCGGCCTCGACCTCTTCGTCTTCGCGGAGGGCCGCTACGAGCCGATGAACTTCGCCAACAGCGAGGTCGACCGGGACGCGCTCAGCTACGACTGGGCCACGAGCAGCTTCAACTACGACGGCCTCTACGAGGCAGCTCAGGACGTCGAGGACGGCCGCGTCTGGGTCACCGAGTACGCGCAGACCGCCCCGAGGTTCCAGATCGAGAGCTACGTCAGCTACGACGACGAGAGCGAGCCCCACATGGCGGCTGAGGACTTCGCCATCGTGACCCGAAACCTCACGGCGCCCTACCTGACCCGGATGACCGCCGACCTCTCCGTGGCCCACCTCGGTGAAGACCTCGTGCTCGGAGCCAGCCTTGGCGACGATCTCGGCAACCAGATCCGCGTCACCAACGAGACCAACCGCGCCCCCGACGTCGACTGCCCGACCGTGTGCAACGACCCCTACGGTCCTGGCACCGCGGGCGGCTGGCGCGGCGCGGGCCGCGGCGACGGCCTCTGCTCGGTGAGCCCCGGCACGTCCGGCTCTGCGTTCGGCCTGCTCACCCTCTTCGGAGCGGCCCTCGCCTTTGGGCTCCGCCGGCGGCGATAGATTTTTCCTCTTCATTCCAACCAACCACACCTCGAGCGGCGGTCCTTCCGGGTCCGTCGCTCACCTAATTTTGCGGCGGCGGGTCGACTCGAACGCGCTATCGTAAGCCCGCTGATGCGCTCGCTTCTCGACCGAGACTTCCTCTTCGTGGCCGGCAAAGGCGGGGTCGGAAAGACCACCGTGAGCGCCGCCCTCGCCATCGCCGCCGCCCAGCGAGGTCAGCGCGTGCTGGTCGCGATGTGCAACACCAAGGAGCGGTTGAGCCACCTGCTCGAGGTCGAGCCGGTCGGCCCCCGGAACCAGCCGCTGCTCGATCGCATCGAGGCGGTGAACATGACGCCCGCCGTCGCGCTCGAGGAATACGGGATGATGGTCCTGAAGGTCCGCAGCGTTTACAAAGCGGTCTTCGAGAACCGCTTCGTCTCCGCGGTCCTCCGAGGCACGCCGGGCATCGAGGCCTGGGCGATGCTCGGCAAGGCGCAGTTCCACGTGCACGAGGAGGTCGACGGCCGAAGCCGCTACGACCTGGTCATCGTCGACGGTCCCGCCACGGGGCACGCCCTCGACATGCTCCGCGTGCCACAGGTGATCTGTGACGTGGCGCCCCCTGGGCTGCTGCGCACGGAGGCGGAGAAGGCGCGGAGCCTCTTCCACGACCACAAGCGCGCGGCGGCCGTGCTCGTCACGCTTCCCGAAGACATGCCCGCCAACGAGACCATCGAGCTGCACGGCGCCGTGACCGACGAAATCGGAATGGATGTCGCAACCCTCGTGGTCAACTCCATGCTGCCCAAGCTCTTCAAGGCGAGCGAGCGGAACGCCATCGTGGAGCTTCCGACCAAGCTCGACGAGGGCTCTGCGCTCACGTCCTTGGCGTTGGCTGGCCGCGAGCGAGCGCTCCGGGAGAAGACGCAGCGTGAAGCGATGAAGAAGCTCTCCGACGCGTTGCCGGACCTGCCGCGGGTGGTGCTCCCCCACCTCTACACCCCGGACTTCCGTCGCAGCTCCGTCGAGTCGCTCGCCGCGAGCTTCGCCGACTGAGACCACGGCCTCGATGAACTTCGCGCGCGCCGCAGCCATCGCCCTCGTTCTGATGGCCTGCGACCAGGCGACCCCCACCGACGCAGGCCCCGCCGAGGTCGACGCGGGCGCCCGGTGACCGCGCGCGGCGAAGGAGTCGACCCGGTAGGCCCGGTGGTCTTGGATGACCGGTCGGCGCGCCTCCGCTTCAGCCTGGGCCGTGCGGATGAGGGTGGGCTCCCGACTCGCGCGCCATGAGCCAGTGCCCGGTGGGCGAGCAAACGCCTAGGTTGCACCGACGGCGGCATGCACGAGCGCCACGACGTCCGGCTCGCGAAACCTCCGGGCGGTGGTGACGAGCGGATCCCGAACGCTCTCTTCGAGTTCCGCCA
>Ga0114933_10004221_pt1 | contig 13578 bp, 14 predicted proteins | sample 4SBtaG_FD_89691 | JGI IMG/M metagenome (GOLD analysis project Ga0114933, IMG submission 89691) | Deep subsurface microbial communities from Kolumbo volcano to uncover new lineages of life (NeLLi) - 4SBTROV12_W25 metaG | ecosystem: Environmental > Aquatic > Marine > Volcanic | place: Kolumbo...
ATATGTGGTGCATATGAATCGATTATTCTATCATAAATGTCTGGACTTTTTGATAACGACTTGAGTGTTTTTTCTTCTTCTGGTGAAATTTCTTCTCTTTGTATTCGTCGTGATGTTTTGGATCCCTTTCCACCAAGGAATTCTACGTTATTACCATCTAATCTTAATCTGTATAATGGACTATTGCTTTTTGAAATTCCAGACATTTTTTCTTGTTCTATTCTGACAATTCCAGTTAGAACAACTCTGTCACCTGGTCTGGCATCATCAACCAGATCTTGTTTGACTGTAATATCCAAATAATGAGGAAGTTGACCTGGAGGGAGATCTTCAGGTAATTCTTGCAATCTTACAAACTGAACATCAATGAATCTGCTAGATTGAGGTTCCAAAGACAATTCTTTATGCGTACATTTCTCATTTGAGCACTTTATTGGAGTGGTAATCGTAAGACCTTTTTCCAGTATAACGTCAGTTCTATGCCCAATTGGACATATGAAGACAAGTTCTTTTGCAAGAGGTTTTACTTCTGATGCACGTAAAACCATACCAGATACACTTGTCATTTTACCAATGATTTCTGCATTAATTTGACGTAGACTTCTTTGAACTGGATAGTTTGCAATCCTAGCTCTTATCTCATGCTCAATCTTCTGAGCATATTTTGGAAACCTTTCCTGTAATACTTCTTTGATTGCTCTTGAAAATGCTTCAAGAATTTCATCTGGTTCTTCATTAAACTTTGATTCAATTTCAGGATGGGTTACCAAGTCATTATAATCAATATTGATATATTTTGAATTTGATGACATCATCTTGTCAATGTCTTCTACATATCTGAAAACACCGTCTTTATCTTTGAATTGTATTAAAAATTCTTTAACATAGTCTGAGAGGGCAGATGGTGTATAATTTTCTACGGAAGTCATTTTTTATTACCTATAATTTGTTTTTTAAATTCATTACTAGCATTATTGATTTGATTGTAAAATACTTCTTCCTCTACACTTAGTTTTGACCCCAAGTCAGCAGTGAGTTTAGATGAATCAGCAAGTCTCACAATTTTTCCCTGTCTTATTCGTATTAATTGATTCAACATACTTTCTACTTTATCAGAATCATCTTTTGGTAGATTTTTCATATATTCATTTAATCTAATGTAGAAAAATTTGTCAAGTGATGAAATAGATTCTTCTCCTTGAGCATCTTCTTTTACTTTAGCCTGTTTTAATTCTTGTATCATATCTTGGTCATGAATAACAACATGATTCTCAGAGTGAAGAGTTTTTGCAACCCATCTAGGAATGTTCATAATCTCACCTGCTTTTCCATCAATCTGTATTCCAGAAACATTAATTTTCAGATCATGTGAAAATTCTACTTTAACATCCTCTAGGTCATATCCTACAGAATATGTTTTTGTGGTGTCCTCTAATTCCATTATTCATCAAAGACAACCGAGGGATTTATTGTGTACGATCGATCAATTTCATTAACAATTAGCTTTGATCATTTGATCCTACTAGTGATTTATTAACAAGAATAGGCAGTTTGCAACTATGGCAAACACTGACGTAATGTGGGTGGAAAAATATCGTCCAAAAAACCTTACAGAACTGGTTAATCAAAAAGAAGTCAAAGGTAGTTTATCAGGACTAATTGAAAATCAGTCAGAAATGCCTCATTTACTATTTACTGGTAGTGCGGGTGTAGGCAAAACAACTACTGCAATATGCATCTCACATCAAATACTTGGTGATTCATGGAGAGACTATACACTAGAACTTAACGCATCTGACGAACGTGGAATTAACATGGTCCGTGAACGAGTAAAGAAATTCTCTCGATTTGCTGGATTGGATTCTCAAATACCATTTAAAATCATTATATTAGATGAAGCAGACGAAATGACCTCTGATGCACAAACTGCATTAAGACGAATTATTGAAGATACTGCAAAATTTTGTAGATTTATCCTAATTGCTAATAATATTTCAAAAATCATAGACCCAATTCAAAGTCGTTGTGCAGTTTTCAAGTTTACTAGAATTGATGAAAAGGAAATAATTGATCAATTAAAAATAATTTCTAAAAAAGAAAAAGTGAAAGTGGATGAAAAAGGTCTTAAAGAAATTACTAATTATGCTGGTGGTGATATGAGACATGCAATTAATCTACTCCAGGCAGTTGCAAGTACTGGAAGTATCACTGAATCAAGTGTGAAAGCATCAGCAGGACTTACAAAAACAAATGATGTTTCTGATATACTAAAATTATCTGTATCAGGAAAAATTCAAGATGCACGAAATAAAATGATTGAACTGATCAAGGTATATGGAATGTCAGAATCAGATTTTCTCAAATATATCAATCAAGCATTGTTTAAAGAGAAATATGAGAATCTTGAAGAAATGTCTCAGATAATTGCAAAATATGATTTTAGGATTTTATCTGGCGCAAATTCTGAAATACAACTTTCTGCAATGCTAGCAGAATTAGGAAAATTTTCAAAATAAAAACGCAGAGAGAGGGATTTGAACCCCCGCGTTCTTGCGAACACAGGCTCTCAAGGCCCGCGCCCTACCAGGCTAGGCGACCTCTGCGAATTTTGATGCAATTTACTGCTTAAAATTTGTTTTATCTAGATGGATCTAACAAGATTCCAATAAGTTGTAATTGTATCTCCGGGTGATGCCAAATAACCATCATGAATTATGCGAAGTGTTATGATTTCTTTTCCATCTTCATTTGTAGAATTAGAAAGTAATTGACTATCAGTAGACAAAGTAATTGTTTCAACTTCTGTAACGTGTTGCCTTACAATTACTTGTACTTGATTAGCATTAATTAGATAAATTGGATCCGTACCTAGAGAACTCTCAAGATCCATTAATTCAGTAATAGTTTCCTTATCAAAGGTAGATATTTTATCAGATTCAATATATGCTAAAAGATTACCATCAGAATCTCTATGTATTATTTGAACAAATGCATAAAAAGGAAATTTTTCTCCTTGAATTATTTGTACAGATGATTTGGCTTCATTAGATGTTAAAGCATCTTCTTGGGCAGTAATATTTCCTATTGAAGTAACTAGTACTAATAAAAACAACACTGGAAAAATAATTCTAATATTCATTGGTTATAATCTGTTAATTAATATATTAAATACATATCCACAAAAAGATTCATGAATTTATCAATTCTTCAAGTCCTTCTCTAAGTGATATTTTTGGTGAAAATTCAAGCATTTTCCTTGCAAGTGAAATATTTGATTTACTATTAATTATTTCATCATTGTTTTCAGGTTTGTATTCTATTCTACTAGAGTCTTTACCAGAAATCGAAATCATCATTTTTGCAAGTTCAGAAATTTTTATACTATTACCACTTCCGACATTGATTATTTCCCCTCTTTTTCCTTCAATTCTTTTTATTGCTAGAACAATTGCATCTACAACATCATTTACCGATACAAAATCTCTAGTGGCATTACCGTCTCCGAATATTGTTAGATTTTTATCATTTCTGATATTTTCGAGAAACTTTGTAATTACTCCTGCATATTTGATATTTTGTCCTTTTCCAAATACGTTGAATATTCTTAAACTTAAGGAATTGATATGATGTATTTTGGAATAATCATAAAGAATCTGTTCCATTGCCAGTTTACTTTCACCGTATGGTGATTTTGGTTTAATAGATGAACTCTCTGATAGTGGTTCTTTAGACTCCTCGTACAATGCAGCAGTAGATGCTGCTATCACACTAACATTATTCTTCACACATGAATTAAGAACATTTCTTGTACCAGAAATATTTATTGTGTTATTGTTTAGTGGGTTTTTGATAGATTCTAAGACATCAATCTGTGCAGCTAAATGAATACATACATCGTGACCAGAGATTGATTTGGAAAGATTATCTAAATCACTTATATCACCACAGATAAAATTTGCATTTAATTTCTGTAATCTTTTTGCATTATCTTCTGAACTGTTAACAAGTGAATCATAAACCGTAACATTATGACCGTTTTGTAAAAGATGCTCTGTTAGAAAACTTCCAATAAAACCTGCCCCACCAGTAACAAAAATGTTCATTTGTTTTGAAATGTATTTTTAGTCTATAAAGTCTATGATGTTCCTATCAGTTCTTTATAGAGTGATATAGCTTCTGACTCATCTTCTGGTCCTACTACAACTGCAGAGCCCCGCTTCATAAAACTAACAGAAAGATCATTTGTACGTAAAGATAATCCTAAATCACCTTGATTCTCAACTACAAATCCTCTTTCTTTTGCTTTAGCAGTTACAGAAATACTATCTATTAGAAAATTATGTGTTGGTGTAATTGAAAATGTTCTTTTTCCTCTATTTCTTCCACATAATTCTTCTAGAATTAATTCTTCTTTAACCTGTTCAGTCTTTTTTCCAGAGCCACAAACTGAGCATTCGTCTTGCTTGAACATTTTAACAGATGAAAATTCCAAGTTCTCCAGATCTATACTAAGAAATTTTTCTGATGACTTTGGTGTTTTCCCTATTAAAACATCAACTGCCTCATGCACTTCTAGACCACCAATAACAGATAGAATTGATGGGTGTACACCCTCTATACTACAAGTTGGCATTGCGTCCTCATCTAAGGTTGGAAACAAGCAGTGATAACATGCTGTCTTTTTTGGCAATACTGTAAATACTTGGCCAGTAACACCAACTGCTGCCCCTGTAACAAATGGAATATTTTTTTCTACACATGCTTTGTTTAATGAATAACGAGCATTAACGCTGTCAAGTGCATCTACAACAACATCACAGCCTTCTACTACATCAAGTGCTGTGTAGTCGTTTACAGAAATGGGAAGTGCTTCTATCTCCACTTGGGGGTTTAATTTCTTTAATTTCTTTGCTGCAACTTCAACCTTGACTTGACCCACATCATCTTCATCAAACATTGTTTGCCTATGAAGATTTGACAGTTCAATTACATCTCTATCAACAATTCGAAGTTTACCAACACCCATTGCAGCCAAACGTGTTGTGATTGGATTACCAAGACCTCCAACACCAACAACACAAACTACCGAGTTTTTTAATTTTAATTGTCCATCATATCCAATTTGTTCTAACATTACTTGCCGGGAAAACCTATCAAGTTCTTTCTCAGAAAGATCAGACCCGCCAGCAACAGCTGGTAAGATGTAAATTTCATCACCTTCTTTTAGTGGTGTGTCAATTCCATCAGAAAATGCAGCATTCTTTCCATTAATGTAGATATTAATCAGAGAACGTGGGGTTCCGTCTGACTCTAAAACTCTTCTCTTAAAATCATCGCCCATAATTTCTGAAATCTTATCAAATGATTCTTTTAGTGTTTCAGCTTCAAGTTCAGTCTTTTTTTCACCACTACCTGCATTGAGAACAGATGGAATTGTAAACGTAATTTTTGCCATTATATCATCATCCAATTACAGCTGAAATTTTTGCCACGTCAGCTTGCATTACTTTAGGTTTAGTTAGTACACTCATTATTGATTCTGTAGCCTTGAGACCATTACCAGTAACATAGCATATTGTAGTCTCATCTTTGTCAATTTTTCCTTCTTCAACCATTTTCTTTAAAACTGAAACAGAAACCCCACCGGCTGGCTCTGTAAATATTCCCTCTGTTTTTGCTAAAAGTAAAATTGCATCAAGAATTTCTTTATTGTTAGTTTCTTCTGCTATTCCGTTATATTGTTTTAATCTTTTTAGTACATATCTACCATCTCCAGGATCACCAATAGCTAAGCTCTTTGCAACAGTATCTGGTTGTTCTACTGGAATTACTTTATCATTATTTTTCTTAAATGCATCAACAATTGGTGCACATCCATGTGGTTGTGCTGAATGAATATGCATCGATGATAGATTATCTAGTAACGACACTGATTGTAATTCTTCAAAGCCTTTACAAATTGCATTTAACATTGCACCACTACCAGTTGGTACAATAAGATGATTTGGTACATTCCAATCTAGTTGTTCTGCTACTTCATATGCAAGTGTCTTTGAACCTTCAACATAATATGATCGCATATTAATATTAACAACACCCACACCCTTACTATCTCCTATTTGTGCTGCAATTCTGTTTGCGTCATCGTATGTTCCATCAACTGAGATGTATTCTGCACCATAAGACAATGCTTGTGCAATTTTTGCTGTTTCAATGTCACTTGGTGCAAATATGTAACATGGCATGTCTGCCTTTGCTGCATGTGCTGCAGTAGCTGATGCCAAATTTCCAGTAGATGCACATCCTACCGATTTTAATCCAAACTCCTTTGCCTTTGATATAGCCACACCTGCTGGTCTATCCTTAAATGAAAATGTTGGATTCACAGAATCATTTTTAATGTACAGATTATTCAATCCTAATTCTTTTCCTAACTTTTCTGCCTTAACAAGAGGTGTCATTCCTGCATCAATGCTTACAATATTATTTTTATCTTCTATTGGTAATAGTTCAAAATAACGCCAGTATGTACTTTCTCTATCTTTAAATTTATCTTTTGAAATTGTTGGAAAATTATACTTTACATCTAGTGGCCCAAAACACTCATCACAGACATACTTGAAAGTAGGTTCGTATTCTTTTTTACATTCTCTACACTGAAGATGTGTCTTTGCCATTACGATATTTTCCCAAAGTTTATTCTTAAAATATCCTAATATCAAGTTAAGTATTACTTAACTTTTTTGAGTGTAAAATTAATTGAAAATTACCACATATTCAAGATAAAATTTGTAATTGTTAGATAAATTTCCATTATTTTTAAAAAAATCCCACTAGAATAAACAGATATTGAAAATATTGTTGAGTAATAATAAATTTAAAGCGATTGTTAAACAAGATATTTGTGAAATCAAAAACTGGAATAATAGTAGGAGTAGGTGTTGTCATCATTATAGCTATAATTGTTTTTCAAATTAATGAAATTGGATTTGGGCCTGGAATTGGACCTAGTGGAATTTATCCAGATGACTATCAGACAGTTGGTCCCTTAACACTTGCTAAAGAAAAACATGTTTTAGGTGAAAATGTTTTTGTTTGGATGACCTTACATCCGCTTGAAGATGGAGTAGTTTCATTCTATACTCCAACTGGTATGTTATATTATGAACGAAGTTTCAACGGTAGTTTTAACCCTGACCCAAAATTCTATTTTAGACCAAACTTAGAGTGGATTAATGACATGTGTAGTAAGGATAATGTTGTAGGAACCTGGAAAGTAATAATTACAGGAAAAACTCTCACAGAAGATCGAAAAAACATAACTGATGTTCCAAAAGAATTAGAATTTCAATTTGTAGATAAAGTAGTGCCGGGTGTGGAATACAGGTGGGAAAATGAAGATGGCACAAACAAAAATGTTTGTGACGAACAAGAAGAACGTGAAAAACCTATACTAGATGTTGTAAATCCTGATCTGAATCCTTAGTATCTTACTTGAATTCCACTGTTCTTAATGATCTGTTTTACACGATCAACAGAATGATCCTCATAATGAAATATTGATGCAGCCAAAGCAGCACTTACATCACTTTCTTTAAAAATTTCAATCATGTGTTCAGGACTGCCACAACCACCAGAAGCAATTACAGGAATTGAAACGTTATTTACAATTTGATTAGTCAGTAAAGTATCATATCCATCTTTTGTTCCATCCTTGTCAATACTAGTTAATAGTATTTCACCGGCACCAAAAGTTTCAACTTTTTGTGCCCAATCAATCACATCTAAACCAGTAGCTTTTTTTCCACCATAAATAAAAACTTCAAACCAAAATCGTTTATTATTCTCAGTGAAGATATTTTTTCCTTTTTCAACGTTATAGTTTCTTTTTGCATCTATTGCTACAACTACACATTGACGACCAAATAATTCCATTAATTCCGTTAAAACACTAGGATTCTTAACGGCTCCAGTATTGATTGCTACTTTATCAGCCCCATTAAGCAAGATATCCCTAGCATGTTGTAGTGATTTGATTCCTCCTCCAACTGTAAATGGAATGTCTATTACTTCAGCCACTTTTTTCACAAGCGATTTTATTGTTTCACGCTGTTCAGATGATGCTGTAATATCAAGAAAGATTAGTTCATCAGCTCCTTCATTACTATATTTTTCTGCCAACAAAACAGGATCACCTGCATCTTTTATTGATTCAAAATGTAGTCCTTTAACAACTCTACCATTAGCTACATCAAGACACGGAATTACACGCTTAGTTAATGTCAAATTGTTTTTGCCTCCTCAATTGAGATTAATCCTTCATAAAGTGCTTTTCCTAAAATCACTCCATATGGATTACATTTTTTGATTTCATCCACATCTTCAAGTTTTGATATTCCACCACTTGCAATAATATTTGTTCCATTAATTTGACAGACTTGTTCTAGTGACATAATATCAGGACCTTCTAATGTTCCATCTTTTGAAACATTTGTGGTTAGAAATTCTGAAAACCCATCACTGACAAATTCATTAGTAGCGTTTAGTAATTTTACACCAGTGTTTTTCTGCCATCCATGTGTAACAATTTGACCATCAATGTGATCAATTGATACAACAAGCCGATCTTTTCCAAACTGTGTAATCATTTCTAGTAAGATCTGTTCTTGCTCACTTTGTTTTAGTTGCATTGCCAAAGTTCCAATAACAACTCTTTCCGCAAAGTCTAACGTGTTAGCAATCTTTGTAATATCCCTTAGTCCACCTGCTACCTGAACTGGAATAGAGATGTTTTTACTGATTTCTCGTAGTATTTCATAATTATCACCTAGTCCAATTGTTGCATCAAGATCTACAAGATGTAACATGTCTGCACCAGAATTTTCCCATTTTTTTGCTATCTCGACTGGATTATTGCTGTAAACAGTTTTTTGATTTGGATCACCTTTGAAAAGTCGAACTACTTCTCCATTCATTAGATCAATTGCAGGAATTATCTTCATTGTTTGCACTCTCTGAGAAAATTTTTTATCATTAGTGCTCCAACTTTTCCAGATTTTTCAGGATGAAATTGCGTTCCAAAGTAAATTCCTTTTTCTACCACAGCAGGCACATTAATTCCATAATCTGCATCTGCAACAACAATTTGTTCATCCAATGGTTTTGCCCTGTACGAGTGCACAAAATATACCCAAGAGCCATCATCTACACCGTTTAGAATTTTACTTTCCTTTTTAATCTGCAAACTATTCCATCCCATATGAGGAATCTTCATATCTTTTGGTAATAATACAACTTCACCATTAAGAATATCAAGACCTTTTTCTTTTCCTTCTTCACTTTTTGCAAAAAACATCTCCATCCCAAGACATATTCCTAAAACTGGTATCTTATCTTGCACAAAATCTTTGAACTGCGTTGCAGAATAATCTCGTATACTACGTATGGCTGGATCAAAATTTCCAACTCCTGGTAATAATATTCCAGCAAAATCTTTTGCTTGATCAAAACTGGTAATTACATCTACAGTTGCTCCATTTTTTTCAAGTGAAGTCTTTAGACTAAAGATGTTTCCTGCTCCATAATCAAATATTGCAACACTAACCATTACATAGCGCCTTTGGTACTTGGGATTCCTTTTTGTTTTGAATCTTTTGAAGAAGCATTTCTTAGTCCAACTGCCATTGACTTAATTGCAGCCTCAATTTTGTGGTGATCATTATCTCCATACTTTACAGTAACGTGGATACAACAATTCAGATTCTGTGTTAGTGATTGAAAGAAATGTTCAATGTCTTCTTTAGATATTCCTTCAATTTTGCTCCTTTTCATAGAGAGTGATATCTTGTTGAATGGTCGTTTTACCAAGTCGATTGATACTTCTGCAAGTGCTTCATCCATGGGAACAGATGCATAGCTAAATCTTGTAATTCCTATTCTCTTTCCTAATGCTTTGTCTACTGCAGAGCCAAGTGTTATAGCAGCATCCTCAATCAAATGATGTTCAATACCATCCTTTGATTTAGCCTTGAGAGAAAGATCCATCATGGAGTGCTTGCCAAAGGATGTGATTAGGTGGTCGAGAAAGCTAATTCCAGTGTTAATTGAAGTTTTTCCAGTACCATCTAGGTTCAGATTTACCGTCACGCTAGTTTCTTTGGTTTCTCTTTTTAGATTTGATTTTCTTGATTTCATGAAAACACCGAGTTTGATATGTAATTAGACCAGATTTAATGCCTTCGGAATCTGTGAAATTGAATCTAAAATTATAGGCACATTGTTATTTTTGAACATTTCAAATTTGATTTCAGGTTTCTTGCTTGTTCCATAGATTCCACAAAAAGTGGTTTTAAAACCCATTTCTGTGGCTTTATTTGCCATCAACATGTCTTCCATCGAATCGCCTACATAGATACAGTGTTTTGAATTTAAGCCTCTAATTGATTTTAGAAGTGGTTCTACGTTTGGTTTTGCAAGTTCTTTTGATTCGTCTTCTAGAAATATAGAATTTGAAATATCAAAACTATCTAAGAAGTCTTTTAATGAATAGGAAAAAGCAAACTTTCCTCTGCCAGTAACTATTGCAATTTTTTTTCTAAATTTTCTTTGTAATGCAGAGACTATTTCTGAATTGATTAGAACCTTGTCTTTTTCTATCAAACCATTGGTTTCTATTGTTGCAGGTTTAGTGTAAATCTGTTCATACAGTTTTGCTCCATAGAAAATCTGATCAAACACAGTATAGATATAACTTGTCTCATGTGAACCAAAATAATTTAATCTTTCTTTGATACTAGTAATTTCTACATTAATACTTGTGAGATATTTATCCACTGAAAGTATTCCTGTTTCATTTGAATTATCAATTACATCTTTAATTATTTCGGTAAATGATTTTCCTAATTCCTTTGCTGCATGTGAAGTGAGTATTGCTGCATAGCAAACTGCAACTTCATCATTAAATCCACCTTTTGATTTGAAGCCATAAAGAATTTCTGGTGTTACAATGTTATCAGCTTGAATGTCTAAGACATCGTTTAAGATATACGATACGGTTTTGTTTATTGCAGTATCATATGATTCTGTAATATCAACAAGTACACCGTCACAATCAAAAATTATTGCATCAACGTCTTTTACATCATTAACAACTAAATCTGAGACAAGCATATTGCTTGAATTATCTTTCATGGTCATTCTAAAAGATCACGTATTGCCAGCAAGAATTTTGAGTTCATTTCAGAAGTTCCTACAGTTACTCGTAGACAGCCTTTGTGCACGCCTAGTTTTCCGAGTTTACGAATAGAAATTCCTTGTTCGATTAGTGCATTGTATACCCTTCTATCTGCTCCTCTTGCATCAAATAGCACGAAATTTGCATTTGAATCAAATACATCAAATGCTCCAGTCTTTTTCAAACTTTGTATGATTTTCTTTCTTTCATTTTTTACTAATGAAAAAATTGATGCTATCTTGTTTGATTTCTCGAGAGCCAGTATTCCACATTGAATTGCTAGTGTGTTTAATGGATATGGATACTGTATAATTTTTGTAAAGACGTCGGCTATTTTCTTGCTTGCTGCAAAATATCCTAATCTTAAACCAGCTAATCCAAATGCCTTGGATAGTGTTCGTACTACGATTAGATTATCAAATTGTTTGACAAGACTAACCACTGATGAATCTGCAAATTCTACATATGCCTCATCAATGATTATTGGTCCCTTGAATGATTTGATTAGCTTCTTCAGCTCGTTTCTTGTGAACTGGAATCCTGTAGGATTGTTTGGTGAATCCAAGTAAATCATGTCTGCAGATTTGGATTTTCTTATGAAATCGTCTATGTTGAGTTTCATTTTTTCAGAGAATGGGATTTTAATCGTTGGAATTGAATAAAGCTTACATCTTTCCTCAAAGAACCCAAAAGTTGGATCAGATGTTAGAATTTTAGTTTTCTTGGAACACAAGTTTACTAACATTAAGTCAAGAATTTGGTCTGAACCATTTCCAACTCCAATCATGTTAGCAGGAATCTTGAGGTACTTTGCCAGTGCTGAAATGAGATTTTCAACGTCTCCTAATGGATACTGTCTTACATCACAACGTTTCTGTGCCTCACGTATTAATTCTGCTTGGAATTCTTTTTTGATTGCAAAATTTTCGTTTGAGTCAAGCTTGATTGCATCTGAAACTTTTTCCGGTTTTTGATATCCTTTTAGTTTGGAAAGATCATTTAGTTTTTTTTCAAATGTGTGATTCATTTTAGTCTCCTTTCAACAGCTTTGTAGTGATTTGGTAATCCTTCTGCATCTGTCAGTGTATCTAGATCATCTGAGATATCATTTAGTAGTGATTTTTTAGCCTCAACCACAGTTTGTAATTTTAGAAAATCTAATACGGACAAACCACCTCTAGTTCTTCCAAACCCACTAGTTGGAAGTATGTGATTTGTTCCTAGAAGGTAGTCACTTGCAGATGATGGTGTATATTTTCCAATTAGAAGTAAGCCGGGGCCAGTAATTCTTTTTGATAGTGTTTTGGCATTTTTCACCATTAATTCCATGTGTTCTGGTGCAATTTTATTTGCTAAATCAATTACTTCATTTTGATTCTTGCATATTGCAATAAATCCATTTTTTGCTATACTTTGTTTTACAATTGTGCTTCTTTCTACATCTAGAATTAATTTCTCAAATGTTTTTTGAATTTTTTTTGCCATAGTTTTTGACGTTGTGATAACAAAACACATGGTATCATTACTGTGTTCTGCTTGAGAAATCAGATCTATGACAACTAATTCAGGATCTGCAGTTGTATCTACTATAATTCCAAGCTCTGTTGGCCCTGCAATCATATCAATTGCAGTTTCATCACTAACTAGTGATTTTGCAATACTAACAAATTTTCCTCCAGGCCCAACAATTTTATCAACTTTTGGTATTGATTTGGTTCCAAATGCCAAAGCAGCTATTGCTTGTGCACCACCAACTTTGTAGAGTTCTGCACCACATTTTTCTGCAACATAAACTGTCATTGGATCAATTTTTCCGTCAGGACCAGGTGGTGAAACAACTACGATTCTGTTAACACCTGCTTCAGCAGCAGTGATAGTAGACATTATGGCAGAACTTGGATACCTAGCTTGACCACCAGGTACATAACAACCTACACTTGAGATTGGTGTAAAAGAAACTCCAGCAAGTTTACTAACTGAATCAAATAATCTTTTTTTAAGAGTTCTTTGAGCTTTTGATAATCTTAAGGCAGATAATCGTAATGCATCAAACTGTGCTTTAGTGATTTTTGCTTCCTTGATCTCTTTTTTACTTACGCGTAGTTGTGTGGTCTTTCTTCGATTGAATTTCTGTTCGTATTTTTTAACAGCTGTATCACCATTCTTTCTAACGTCATCAAGTATTGCCTGAACAATTTTTCTATCTTTTGTGGAGGTTTTCTGACGTCTAGATTCTACGAAACTGTCTACGTTACGAACCTGTAATATCTTGATCAATTCTCTTCGTCACGCTTTATCTCCTCAAGCTCAAGAATCTGTCTTGGTTCATGTACCACTAATCCCTG
>Ga0114933_10004223_pt1 | contig 13571 bp, 8 predicted proteins | sample 4SBtaG_FD_89691 | JGI IMG/M metagenome (GOLD analysis project Ga0114933, IMG submission 89691) | Deep subsurface microbial communities from Kolumbo volcano to uncover new lineages of life (NeLLi) - 4SBTROV12_W25 metaG | ecosystem: Environmental > Aquatic > Marine > Volcanic | place: Kolumbo...
CGATACTTTTGGCTGGGAGAGGGCCAAGTGGTACGCCTCCGATGGAGTGGAAGAGGAGTATGGTTTCAGACGCAACAACAGTTTCGATGCTGTTGCGCAGGAATGCCGTGCAGTGCGCGAGGCGGTAGGCCTCACCGATCTCAGTAGTTTTGCCAAATATGAAGTCATGGGAAAGGATGCGTTTACTTTCCTGGAAAGGATCTGCGCCAACCGGGTGCCCGCAAAAGACGGCGGCGTTGTGTTGTCGCAGATGCTGACAACGCTCGGTGGGATCGAGAGTGAGGCGACGGTGACCTGTCTTTCATCGGATCATTACTATCTTCTGTCGGGCGCTGTTGCGGAACTCCACGATCTTGACTGGCTCATCCAGCATATAGAGGAAGGCGATGAGGTGACGGTACGCAACGTCACGGATGATTATGGCGTGCTGGTGATTACGGGTCCGAGATCGCGCGATGTGTTGTCGGGGTTAACCGATGCAGGACTGACTAACGACGATGGATTTACCTGGATGTCGGCGCGAGAGATCTCAGCTGCCGGTATCGATGTACGGGCACTTCGCGTTTCTTATGTGGGCGAACTGGGGTGGGAGTTGCATTGCCCGATGGACAGAATCGCCGATCTTGATGATGCCCTCATGCAGGCAGGACAGGCTCAAGGCATCCGGCGTTTTGGTACCTACGCCATGAACTCGTTGAGACTGGAAAAAGCCTATAAGGGCTGGGGCTCAGAACTGACCACCGAGATCTCGCTTGTAGAGTCAGATATGCTGCGCTTTGCCCGAAAGTCCGGTGGCTATATTGGTGCGGAGGTTGTTGAGCAGAAAACGCGTGACGGGGTGCCGATTCATCTCGTCTACTGCGAGGTTGAAGCAACCGACGCTGACCCGATGGGTAACGAGCCTGTGTTGGATGGTGAGAACATCGTCGGAGTAACGACCAGCGGCGGCTATGGCCACTGCGTACAAAAAAGTCTTGCTTTTGCCTACGTCAACACGGGCTTTGAAGCTCCAGGCACAACGTTTGATATCCGTATTTTGGGCGAGCGCCGAAGAGCCACGGTACTGTCTGAGGCAGCTTGGGATTGTGAAAACGAGCGACTAAAGGGTTAGCCGTAACGGATTTTCAAAAAACGGCGCAAAGACGCAGGCTGTCAAGGATAGCGGCGTGAATGTTGCGGCTCGCAACCGCGTCACCCACGCGGAATAACCGGTAGCTGCCGTCAGGATTATTGACCTGATGCTGGCGCTCACCTGCCAGTAGCGCATCTTGGTCCACCTCGCCCAGATTTATCGAATTAGCTTTGAGTTCGAAGTACAACTCATCTGCTGGCAAGGTGCCGCTGTCGCAGATGATCTGATCAAAGCGTCGGGTTGAGTTTGAGTCTGTGTATTCGTTGTAGACGGTTGCGCTCAGCCCATCATCCTCGCTTGTGATGCCGGTCAGTTTCTGGTTCAGCGTAATCGTCACGCCATTTTCATAAAGACTGCGCAGATAGGCCGGGTGGTTGCTGCCCCCAATGTCAGGCGCGATCATCATTTCCGGGGACAAATACTCCAGCGTGCAGCCGCTTTGCGCCAGAAACTCTGCCGTGGTCATGCCGGCGTGCTGGGCGTTGTCATCAAAAAAGAGTACGTTCTTGCCAATAGGTACGGAACCGGAAAGGACGTCCCAACTGCTTGTGGCGTGTTCTTCGCCTTCCTTTAAGTAACCTGCATGCGGAAGACCGCCTGTGGCGACGAGAACAATATCGGGCGAGACGTCTATGACAGTCTGCACTTCTGCATAGCAGTTAAACTGTAACTTAACGCCGAGTCGCTCGCACTGATCGAAGAGCCAGTCGGTAATGCCAAGGATTTCTCTTCGGCGCTGCAGTTTGGCGGCGAGGTTGACCTGGCCGCCATGCAGGCTTGAGGCTTCCAGAATGGTGACTTCGTGACCGCACGATGCGCACACGCGAGCCGCTTCAAGGCCTGCAGGTCCTGCGCCAACCACGACTACTTTTTGGGGACTGTCACCACTTTTTGTGATGACGTGCGGCAGAGTGCCTTCGCGTCCGGTCGCAGGATTATGCGCGCACAGTGCTTCCCCTTCACCATAGATCCGGTCGATGCAGTAGCCCATGCCAACGCAGGGACGAATCTGGTCTTCTTCACCGCGCGTGATCTTGGCCACGATATGGGGATCCGCGATATGGGCCCGTGTCATGCTGACAAGATCCAGCAGTCCCTCCTGAATGGCGTAGCGGGCTGTCGCGACATCATTGATGCGTGCAGCATGCATGACCGGCAGGTCAAAATGCTGCTTCACTTCAGCGGCAAACTGAAGATGTGGCGCCTGTGGGGTGCCCATGTTCGGGATGAGGGCGGCAAGCCCAACGCTGGTTGAGCAGTGACCCCGGTTAATGTTGAAAAAATCGATCAAGCCGGTCTCGGCAAGCAGTTCGCCGATCCTGAGACCCTCGTCGAACTGAAGACCGCCATCGAGAGCTTCATCAAACATCATTCTGATGCCCACGATAAAGTCATCGCCCGCCTGTCGGCGAATTTCCTCCAGTACTTCAACAGAAAAGCGGACCCGGTTTTCAAGCGAGCCACCGTATTCATCGGTCCGGCGGTTGACGGCCGGTGTCCAGAAACTGTCCAGCAGGTGCCCGTCGGCAAAGACTTCGATGCCGTCAAGATCGCCGTCACGACAGCGTGCCGCGGCTGCGCCATAGGCCTTTACCGTGCGCTTAATATCCCAGTCTTCCATCGCCTTGGGGAAGGCGCGGTGGGCGGGCTCCCGGACAGCTGAGGGTGCGATTACGGGCAGCCAGTCGCCGCCGTAGTTTGAGGTGCGCCGACCCAGGTGGGTTATCTGGCACATGGTTGCCGCACCGTGTGCGTGGACTCTGCGAGCCAGTTCACGAAAGTGCGGCACAATGGCATCGTCACCGGCATAAAGATTGCCGTAGGCGGCTGGCGAATCTCGTGCGACCAGCGTGCCGCCGCCAAACATCGTCAGGCCGATACCGCCCTTGGCCTTTTCTTCGTGATAGAGCTGATATCGCTCCTTGGGCAAGCCGCCTTCTGAATAAGCCGGTTCGTGGCTTGTGGACATGACACGGTTTTTTAGCGTCAGGTGTTTAAGCTGCAGTGGCTGCAGTAAGGGATCAGTCTTGGCATTCATGAAATCAGCCTCGCTTCAGGGGTAGAGTGGCACACCGAAACGACCCTCCAATCGATGGTACGCAATCAAAGGGCAGTCGTTCAACCGAAAAACCATAGTGTGATTCCAATGTCTGGTTTATCGACTCACAGGCGGCATTATCTCGAGCCAGAATATGCCCGGGGCGGGCAACCAACACGTTCGTCGCCAGTGCGGCCTGCTGGGCTCGGTTTACCGATATCGTCTCAAAATCCAAGCGAACGGGCTCCCCCTTTAGATCCGTGAAAGTTCCCGTCGCCGCTTCGCACCACAGCGCAAGATCAGGACCGATCACATTCCAGCAGCAGTCAAGGTGCAGCAAATCATGAGGAATGATGACGATCTGGCGCGTGCTTCCGCGCTGGTGCAGCACGTCAGCAAGCCATTCGATCCCCTCACGGCTCGACCGTGCTCCAAGACCTACAAACAGTTTGTCGGGCGCGGGCATGACATCACCACCCTCTAGAAAGACATCTTTGGGTATCTTGATGTACTGCCGTGGCTCGATATTCTTTAATAGAGGAGCAATCCCAAGATGCTCAACATTGCGCGAGGCGTAGCGAGAATTCGCTTCAAAATATAAATCGTCAATGACAAAACCGATGTCCCGGGGACAGGTCTGATCGACAACTTCGGGTGAATCCACAATGTCTGGACGCTGAACAACTGTGCCAAGCTGCTCCAGCGCGCGGCAGACACCCTCGAACTCGCGCTCTGTCAGCTTTGGGTCCGGCTGGGAATAAAGAGCACTTGTTTTGGGCAAACCCTGTTGCAGCACCGGATCAGCCTCCGCCTTCAGGCCGATACCGGTCCCTAATATCACCAGCTGAAGCGGATCGAATTCGTTCTGAATGCTCAGCACGATTTAAGCCCTTATCACCTCGTCAGCAACACCAATCAAGCACGCCGGTGTTATTGACTACGCAGGACCAACGAGATCATGAAGGAACTGCTCAAGCCACTTGGCTTGACTCGCATGCGCATCTTGCGCCAACGCATCCTGTTCGGTTCGGGTTTGGCTGCCTTCCCGCTCATAGAGCGACTGGTCTTTTTCCTGCCATCGCTGGAAGTTCTCTAGAGCGCACTCGGGATGAAATTGAAATCCGTAAGTCGTTTTCCCCAACACAAACGCTTGGGCCGCAAACGCATCGGTTCCCGCCAGCAGGGTGGCGCCATCCGGGAGCGAAAAGCCGTGATAGTGCGCCTGAGTGACTCGGAAGTTATCCGGGATAAAGCCCTTTCCGGCGTCCGTTGGGGTCAGTTCATAGTACCCAAATTCAGCGTGGCCTTGCGGACTGGGCCCAATGACACTGCCAAGTCCATGGGCAATGATCTGCCCCCCAAGACAAAAACCGACTGTAGGCACTCCTTTGGCTACACAGTCTTTGGCGAACGCGATTTCAGCGTGGAGCCAAGGATAGTGATCCGTATACCAGTCTTTTTCGTCAGCGGGTCTTCCACCGCCATAGATCACGGTAACGGCTATGGATTCATCGACCTGGGGCAGTGTCGAGCCCTGATCCGGCATCCGCCAGTCCAGTTCGTAGCCAAGCTCTGCAAGCGTCCGGGAGGCATGGTCTGCGTTTTTTGGGCCATCACCGCCGTGGGTGATGAGAACCGCTTTTTTCGTTGCCGTCATTTGGATGGGAGCTCCACATGAGTCTCGGGCCGCTCAGTCTACACGGCCGCGCGCCAGCATCCAACGTGGGTTTATTCGTGCAGCCCCCAGCCCCAGTCAAATTCTTCGATGACCTGGATCAGGTCAGTCTGCGAGACAATCCCTACCGGTGTGCCTTTGGCCTCTACAACCAGACGACGCACGTCGTATTGACGCAATGCTTCGGCCACCATGGGAAGCGTTGCGTCGGCGGGTATGCTGAAAAGTTTTCGGTTCGCAATATCCCCAACAGTGGTGTCATTAACCGATACGTTTGCGCCAAGCACTTTGGTCACGACATCGCGCTGCGTCACGATGCCCCACTGCCCACTCGCGTCGGGTTCGATCATGATGGATCGCATTCCGAGGTCGCGCATTTTCTGAAGCGCTTCTGCGACGCTGGTGGTATCCGGAACGCTTTTGAGCGGCGACATGATGCCAGCTGCGGTAGACGGCTGCCGGCCTGAGTCTTTCATGGCAGCCATGGGATCACTGACGCGTCTGGCCTCGCGGGCCTCGCGTTCTTTTTGCAGTGTTTCGCGCCGTTCCTGTTCGTAGCGGGCAAGATCTTCCGGATCCCCAGTGATACGCGCAATCAGGGCATCGGCAAAGGTGCTGGTCGATACGGTATGCGCGTTATCCATGAGTCTCGCGAAGTCGTAGGTAACAAATTTTTCCTGAATTACTCGAGGATAGGCTGCGTTAATGAGATCGGCCGCCTCACGCCAGCCCATGTATTCAAGCATCATGACGCCTGAAAAAATAAGAGAGGAAGGGTTCACCTTGTCCTGATCGGCATACTTGGGGGCGGTGCCATGAGTGGCCTCAAAAACTGCCACGTGATCGGCCGTATTGGCGCCCGGCGCAATGCCCATTCCCCCAACTTCGGCCGCTGCCGCGTCAGACAGATAATCCCCGTTAAGGTTCATCGTAGCGATCACGTCAAATTCCGCAGGCCGCAATTGCAGCAACTGAAAAATGATGTCTGCAATACGGTCTTTGATGATAACTTTTCCTGGCGGCGCTTTGCCGCCATGTACGGCGTATAGCTCTTCTTCAGTCACCACCTGATCGCCGAATTCTTCTTTGGCCAGCTCGTAGCCCCAGCTCCGAAAGGCCCCTTCGGTGAACTTCATGATGTTGCCTTTGTGAACCAGGGTGACGCTCTCACGGTGGTTGTCGATCGCGTACTGGATGGCTTTTCTGATCAGCCGCTTGGAGCCAAACGGACTGATGGGTTTGACGCCAAGACCAGCGTCTTCAAAAAACTCAGCGCCCATTTCTGTTCGCAGGAATCTGGCGAGACGAACGTTGTCTTCCGTTCCGGATTCGTACTCAAGACCGGCATAGACGTCCTCGGTGTTCTCCCGAAAGATGACAACGTCGACTTTTTCCGGCTCCTTCATGGGAGAGGGAACGCCCGCGTAATAACGCACAGGCCGGACGCAGGCATAAAGATCGAGTGCCTGGCGAAGCGAGACATTCAGTGAGCGAAAGCCGCCCCCGACCGGAGTGGTGAGAGGACCTTTGATGGCCACAATGAGTTCCCGGATTGCCTCCAGGGTTTCATCAGGAAAATAATTGCCACCGTAGACACGACCCGCTTTCTCACCCAGATAGAGCTCACACCAGTGAATCTGCCGCGCGCCGCCGTAGGCTTTCTCCACTGCCGAATCCAGTACCCGCAGCATGGCGCGGGTAATATCGGGACCAATACCGTCACCCTCGACGTAGCCCACAATCGGGTTGTCCGGGATATGCAGCCGACCTTCTTTGACGGAAATCTTCTCTCCCTGTTCTGGCAAGTGAATGTGCTGGTAACTCATGTGGTCGAACCTCTGGTAGATTCCGGGCACACCTTTGATCGGAGCCGCGGATTTGTCAGCTCATGCCCGCTTCTGAAGGCACAAGCTGCTTGTTATCAAACTGCAAGCAAATTTTACCATTTGTGAATTTTTAACCGTTTGGGCTTATGAGTACCTGACTTGGGTCAGGTCGTTTTCCTGTTGGGAGGGTTCGCAAACTTCGATGACAGATGAGATGAACAACGGTCAGACCAGCGATTCCCCGTGGACGCGTCAGCGGGTGCTAACGCTTGGTGCGCTCATCAGCTGCCTCAGTATCTACGGAATCACCATCAGCCTCTTTACACCTTTGCTATCGCTTATTCTGGAAGGGAGAGGGGTTAGCACAACCATCATCGGTGCGCTGGCGATGACAGCCCCGGTGGGTGTCATGATTGGGTCTTTTGTTGTCCCCAAGATCATGCGTGGACTGGAGGGGCGAAACCTTCTGGCAGCGGGTGTCGTGATTGAAATTGCATTGATCTATGCGTTGATGACCACCGAGTCATTAGTCGCCTGGTTCATCATCCGCTTTCTTATGGGTCTGACGGGAGTGGTACTTTTCGTTGTGACGGAAACCTGGATGATCGAAATCGCGCCGAAGCCGCATCGAGGCCGCGTGATGGGCCTTTACAACACTACGCTCGCCCTAAGTTTTGCGATTGGTCCCTTGATGCTGTCGTATACGGGCATCTCGGATCTGACTCCGTTTGTGGCCGGCATCGTTCTGATGGCACTTGCAGGTTTGCCTCTGTTTTTTGCCGATCGATACCGTCCGTCTTCCGTCGAAGAGCCTTCATTTGGGGTATTGAGCTTTTTGAAGGTGGCGCCACTTCTGGCTGTCGCCTGCTTTGTGGTGGCATTCAAGGATCTCGCGACCACGAGTCTGATGCCGGTATATGGCCTGAGAGTCGGTCTGGACGAATCCGCCGCAACACTGATGCTCTTTTTCGGCGCTTTGGGCGGCGCACTGCTGCAATTGCCGATTGGCTGGGCCGCTGATTATTTTGATGCTCGCAAGGTTCTGGTGACCTGCGCCCTGGTAGCGTTTCTGGGTGCGCTCGTGTGGCCCCTGGTAGTCGCATCAAAGATTTTGCTCTGGATCACATTATTTCTGTGGTGGGGGTTTTTTGCCGGCGTCTATACGGTCACCATGATCATCGCGGGGCAGTGGTTCAAAGGCGCAGAGTTGGCGACAGCGATGGCCGCGTTTGGCGTGTATTGGGGCTTCGGTGCGTTCGTGGGGCCGCTTGTGGGTGGACTCAGCATGGACCTTTGGGATCCTTACGGATTGGCCCTAGTCATGGTGCTGGTGGCGGGTGGATTTCTCATGATGAGTCTTCGCAAAGCGTACTATCGCTTAAAACCGATTACTTGATCTGACCCCAGCCTTGATCTTTTTTTGCGATACAGCGGGACTTTCGTGAAGGCGTCGGGCTTTGCGTTTAGGCTTGAGCTCAGCGGACTGTTAAAGCTCAGTCTGCCAATCATGTTCACGCAGTTCATTCAGGTCAGTAACACCACCGTTGCGATCTTGATGATGGGTCGGGTCGGCTCCGTCGAGTTGGCGGCCTTGGGACTGGGTGGATCCTTCATGATCTTTGTGTTTCTGATTTGTCTTGGGGTCATGATGTCCCTGTCGCCTACTATCGCTCAGCACTTTGGCGCAGGACGTAACAAGGGCATCAGAAGTGCTTTTCAGCAGGGCCTGTGGCTTGCCGCGATCACCAGCATCGCAGCCTTCTTTTTACTGCGTGAGATGGGATATCTTATGTATTGGATAGGGGTAGACCCTGCCATCATCCCGCTAGTGCAGGATTATCTGGATCTTGCGGCCTGGTCGATGCCGCCGTTTTGCTTTTATCTCGCGTTGAGATTTCTTTGTGAGGCCACAGGCCATTCCCGGCCGATGCTGGTGATCAACGTTGCCACACTCCCTGTTGTGATCGTCGGCAACTGGGCATTGATCTTCGGACACTTGGGCCTGCCGCCTCTGGGCGTTGAGGGGGCGGCGATGAACCTGGTGCTCGTCGGGACACTTAATGCGTTAGGACTACTCGGGTTTGTGCTCTTGGCGCAGCGCTATCGCGCCCGTCGTTTGTTCAGCTCGTTTCCAATGCCGGGGCGAGAATGCCTTGTTTTATCAAAACTCGGCGTGCCGATCGCGGCGACGCTGGTGCTCGACTCAGGTTTTTTCAGTGCGATAGCCTTGATGATGGGGAAGATGGGTCACGTTTGGCTTGCAGCACACCAGGTCGCCATCAACTATGCCACGGTGGTCTTCATGATTCCGGTAAGCGTCTCGAGCGCGACGATGGCGCGGGTCGGACAGGCGATTGGTCAGAAAGATCCTGCTTTGGCCCGTGCACGTGGATTGCTTGGCCTTTACTGCAGTTTGGCATTGGTGATTCCATCAATCCTGCTAATCCTCGCCGCACCCCAGTGGATAGCGGGTATCTATACATCAGACGTCGCAGTGGTCCAGGCCGCATTACCGCTGTTATTCGCGGTCGCATTTTTACAGATGTTTGATGCCACTTACATCACCGCGCAAGGGGCGTTGCGCGGCTTTAAAGATGTCAATGGACCGCTACTGATCTCGTTCAGTTTCTGGATTGTCGGCTTGCCCGCAGCCTGGTGGCTGGGCATCGAGACGGGTCGGGGCGCGGTGGGGTTATGGTGGGGGATGGTGGCAGGCATTGCCGTGACCGCCATGCTGCTGGTGTGGCGCTTTAATACGGTTTCAGCCAGGACGGTTCGGCAAACTCCGGCTTGATGCTTACCGACGATTCGGCCCGCGACGGACGGTGGTGCGAAGGTTCTGGTAGGGGACTTCCTCAAGGCTGCAGTAGTTAACCCCTGGGGACTGTGCATGCAGGATGAGGTCTGCGATTGGCTCAAAGTCATCACGAAAATGCACCGTACTTTTTACAGCAACAATCTTCTTTTCACCAGGATCAATACCAATGTGAGTCAGGATCGCCCGGTCCAGACACTGACAGCGCTTGCTGCCGACAAGCACGCTGACGCTCGATTCGCTGTCGACTATCTCGAGCAGGGCCGTGGGTCCAATCTGGGCCGTAGCGCCGGCATACATGGCCCCGCTGAAAGCAAACTCGCCATCGCTTAACGCCAGAACCCGACACCTGGCCTGATAAGAGCCCATATCAGGCAGCCCTGATTTCCCCCCAAGCGCGGCATCAAAAATCCCGCCTTCGCCCAGCTCCTGTGCGGCGGCAACCGTCTGCGGATCATGCAGCAACGCGAGCACTGCGTCGGTGGCCTTGCCGTCAACCAGCGCTTTCAGCAGGCCGGTGGTGTCTGAGGTGGCGCCGGCCCCTGGATTATCCTGTACATCTGCGATGATGACCGGTTTGCTCCCGGTATGAGACATCGCTTTTGCAACTGCGGAATCGGCTGAGAGCAAGGCGCTGTCAAAAGCCGTTTCTTTTGTTTCCATCGCTTCAATGATGCGCTGTGCGTGCTCATCTGCCTCGGCTTGCGATGCGGCATAGGCAACCACAGCAGGACCTGCGTCATAGATATCCGCCGGGGGAAAGCCCATCGCAATATCGCAGTGTGCCTGCCCTGCAGCGCTATCTTGGGGCAGGAGTTGATAGAGTTCTTTGCAAGGAGAAGCGCCCGTGTACTGTGCTGACAACGGCACCAAAAAAGATGCCTGCCGCATTGCCGGGTATAGGATCTCCCCTGAAAGCAATCTTTGCAGTATCGGAAAACACCGTGCACCGGTTGCCGCCATGTCGATATGCGGATAGGTTCGGAATATGCAAAAAGCCGAGGCATGGCTCACCATGCGCTCTGTGATGTTGGCATGAAGATCCAAACTGACGACGATAGGCAGGGCAGCGCCCGTCAGTTCGCGAATCCGGGAGAGCAGTTCGCCCTCGCCATCCTCATGAGATTCGGTCACCATCGCTCCGTGCAGGTCAAGATAAATTGCATCGAGAGCGCCGGCCTGTTTGATCCCGTCCAGAATCATCGTTGAGATGTTTTCAAATGCGTCGTCAGTGACGTGAGCAGAAGGCTCGGCCGAGGCCCAGACAACAGGAACCAGTTCTATGTCTGGTTCCGAGCGGGTGGCTTCAACGAAACCGGCTATTGGCAGGTTGATCCCCTGTGTCCCGGTAATGACGTCAGCGCCCTGCAGCAGGCCGGGCCAGCCGTCCGCTTCAAGAAATTCATTAAAGGATGCTTTGGTGGCGCCGAATGTATTGGTTTCGTGCTGAAAACCGGCGATCAGAATCCTGGTCATCTTGTTCCTCCTAAGAACGGTATCGGGTCTCCCCGAGAACCAGCGTCTGTGAGACCGAAAGTTTTTGCATATTTTCAGGATCATCGAGCGGATTGCCGGATAGCACGGCAAAGTCTGCTCTTTTGCCTGCCTCGATGCTGCCCCGATCATGTTCCTGGAACACCTGCCAAGCAGCATCGATGGTATGCGCCCTCAAAGCGCTAAGGGGTGAAAGGGCCTGGTCCTGGCCGATTGTTTTTCCCGAAAGCGATTGCCGATTAACAGCGCACCACATCAGGTGCAAGGGTCGGGTCGGCGTTACCTGGGCATCGTTATGGATGGTAAAACGTATTCCTCGTTCTTCGGCCCAGCGGGTAGGGCACATATTGCGCACCCGGTCTGGACCGAACGTCACAGCGCTATGAAAATCGCCAAAGTAGTGAAGGTGAGCGGGAAAGAAGCTGACACTGACGCCGGCAGTTGCCATGCGATCCAGCTGGTCTTCCCGGAGATTTTGCGAATGGATCAGCGTGTGGCGATGATCCTCTCGTCTGTTGGCGCGCTGGGCCGCTTCAATGGCATCGAGGGCTAGGTCTGCCGCTGCATCTCCATTGGCGTGGATATGACACTGAAACCCAAGGTCATGCAGTTTGCTGATACGTGTGACCATTTGCTCGCGACTGAATGGAAGTTCGCAGCGATGATGGGGATCACCGTTGAGCGGCTTGAAGTACGGCTGTGTCAGGCAGGCAGTCTGCAGATGAAATGATCCATCGACAAAGACTTTTCGGGGTCCGAGAAATATTCCACTGCCGGGTTCTGGCAGGGGAATATCGAGCTCGCCCGCCGTCAACTTTGGCTCAAGAAATCCCGCAGGTAACACCATGGTATCTATCGGCGGGTGGGATTCATTTGCGATCTGGCCGAAATAACCCAAAAGCGTCTTTGTGGCCCACGCATTTTGGGCGAGGGTGACGCCCTGTCCAAGATATTCATCGGCCGCGTCAACGTAGGCAGAAAGGAATTTTTCGTAACTGATCTGAAATTCCGAGTCGCCCATCTTGCCCATAGCCGACATCCCTTCACAAAGGCCATTGAGTTCCCCGGTCAAGGGGTCTCGTCCGAATTTACCGCCCGCCGGATCCTGTGAATTCTTATCAACCGCACGAAACGCCAGAGCCAGGCTGTTGGCGACACCTGCGTGCCCGGAGACGTGGAAGAGCCAGACCGGATGTTCCACCGAGACAGCATCTAATTCATTGCGTGTCGGGAAGCGCTTTTCCTCAAGTTCTGCCGGGTTGATCATGGCCCCCACGACCCAGTCACCGGGTTTAGTGACACGGGCTTTTTGGTGCAGTTGTTCAAGCACCTCAGCGATATTGGAACAAGCACCCAGTGGAGGAGGAGAAAGGTCGACGCGATGCAGTTTTAAGAATCCCGAGTCGGGAAAGTGGCCATGAGGATCAATAAAGCCGGGTATTACCGTCTGGCCGTCTAGGTTGACCTCTTCGGCATGGGTGGCGATCGCTCGACATTCAGCTTCCCTCCCCACTGCTTTGATTCTGCCGCCCTCAATCAGAACGCTGTCCGCTGTTGAGTAATCCTTATCCATGATAAGGAAATTGCCGTTATAAAGAAGACGTTGAGACATGGCGGTTGTACTCGCAATGAGTTTTGAGAGATTATGTCACCTCGTAACGGGGGGTGGGTATGTGAGTCAGATCGTCGATACATTTGTGCATCAGGTTAAAGAGTGGGAACATGTCTGGATTCCCATGCCGGACGGAGTTCGTCTTTCCGCAAGAATCTGGCTGCCGGAAGATGCTGAGTCCTCGCCGGTGCCTGCCATTCTGGAATACATCCCTTACCGCAAACGTGACGGCACTCGGGTGCGTGATGACTGTCGGCATCGTTACTGGGCCGGACATGGCTACGCGTCGATTCGATTGGATATCCGGGGCACCGGAGACTCAGAGGGTCTCATCACAGATGAGTACGCCCTGATCGAACAGGATGACTGCGTTGCAGCGATTGCCTGGATTGCCGAGCAGGACTGGTGTTCGGGCCGTGTGGGCATGACCGGGATCTCGTGGGGCGGCTTCAATGCTTTGCAGGTGGCTGCGCGGCGTCCGCCCGAACTCAAGGCCATTATCACCCACTGCTCTACCGACGACCGCTACGCGGATGACGTGCACTGGATGGGGGGATGTCTGCTGACCGATGGGTTCTTCTGGGGCTCGGGCTTTTTCCACTTTATGTCCAAGCCGCCGGACCCTGAAATTGTCGGACCGTCATGGAGAAAGACGTGGCTTGAGCGCCTCGAGCACTGGCAGCCTCCCGCTTCTCAGATCTGGATGAAACACCAGCGCCGCGACGCCTACTGGCAGCATGGTTCTGTCTGTGAGAATTATGAAGATATTGAATGTGCAGTTTATGCCGTAGGGGGTTGGGAAGATGGTTATTCCAATGCTGTGCCGCGTATGCTGGCGAATCTTTCCTGTCCCACCAAAGGCCTTATCGGGCCGTGGGGACACAAATATCCTGAGCAGGGTATACCCGGACCGGCAATCGGATTTCTGCAGCACTCACTTCGGTGGTGGGATTACTGGCTGAAGGATATCAACACGGGC
>Ga0114933_10004224_pt1 | contig 13570 bp, 15 predicted proteins | sample 4SBtaG_FD_89691 | JGI IMG/M metagenome (GOLD analysis project Ga0114933, IMG submission 89691) | Deep subsurface microbial communities from Kolumbo volcano to uncover new lineages of life (NeLLi) - 4SBTROV12_W25 metaG | ecosystem: Environmental > Aquatic > Marine > Volcanic | place: Kolumbo...
AGGACTCCCCGAAATCGAGCTTCCACCCATCGACGCCCATCGCGAGCAAGCTCGCTTGCTGACTGTGCCACCAAGCACGCGCTCCCGGATGGAAGAAGTCGACGGCCGAGCCCGACCCCTTCCACCAGCCATAGAGCTTGCAGTCCTGCACGAAGTAACCGCACGCGCACCCCTGAGCCCAGTTCGGCGCCGCGCCCCGATAGGTATCGCCGCCCGTCTCGAGATCGTAGCTCGTGCGGTTGACCATCTGGGTCACCCAGAGGACAACGCGAATACCGCGCTCGTTCATGTCCGAGACCATGCCCTCGAAGTCCGGATAGCGGTCCGGGTTCGGCACAAAGGTCGTGTACTGCGCGTCCCACGGAGAGTCGATCACGAGCCCGCCGACGGGGATGTCGCGCTCGCGAAAACCGTCGACGAAGGCGTAAGTGTCGGCCCGGTCACTGATGTCCTTGCTGATCCACGGCTCGAAGGCCCAGCGCGGCGTGTAGGCCTCGGGCTCGGGGATCTCCTCCGGCGGCCCGGGGTCGAAGTCGCACGAGCTTCCGCCGGCGTCGACAGCAGTGCCGGCGTCGGTGCCGGCGTCCACCTCCGACGTCGCGTCACAGGAGAGCAGCGCCAACGCAAACGCGACCGACACCCCCCATCGAGGCAGCAGGTTGAGCAGGTCGAGCGCCTCCGTCGTATCTCGCATCGGCTTCGATCATGCACACAAACGCAGCCGCTACCTACCTCTTGTGCCGCCGAATGTCGGGGAGGTGATTCGGCAAACGGCCCTCTCCGCGAAGGAATCGCCTGGGCCGGACATCAACCATCATGCGCAACGCAGCCGCAGAGTTCGGGGGTCTGTTCGTGGTCTCGGAGGATCCCGGGACGGATCCGCCGACGCTGGACGAGTCGACGCATGTGCGGGTTCTCGCCGATGAGCCGGTCGAAGATATGGGTGCGACCCAGGAGCTCGACCTCTCCGATGAGCTCGATCTGCTCAGTCACTCCGACCTCTGGACGCTACCGCTGCATGCGCTCGACGACTCCTACGGCCTCCGCTCGGAGGTCGCTACCATCGCGGACATCGAACTAAAGCTCGACTCCGCCCTCTGCAGCCGCCTGGAATTCTCGGCTTCCTGACGAGCTCCCCGATCCGATCTGCGAGGCAGGATGGGCGGGGCCCGTTCGGCTAGATGCGTTCGAGCTCTGTGGCCTCGAGCGTGCGCTCGTCTTCCACGGCGCCCGTGCTCCTCGTCGACTGGGGCTCGAAGAGCAAGACCTCCGCCGGCTCCAGCGCGACGGGGCGGTGCTCGACGCCTCGCGGCACGACGCAGAGCTCACCCGGGCCAAGCACGATCTCACCGTCTCGCAGCTGAATGGCGACTCGACCTCGCAGCACCAGGAAGAGCTCGTCCTCGGTGGCGTGTGCATGCCAGACGTAGTCGCCCTCGAACTTGGCCACCTTGACCCACTGGCCGTTCAGCGCGGCGACGATCTTGGGCACCCACGGCTCATCGAAGCTCGCGAGCTTCTCGCTCAGGTTGACCTTCTCTAGCGTCATCGAGGTCTCACTCGGTCCAGGCCGCGGCGACCTCGGCGCGGGTCCCGAACCCGGTCTTGACCAGGATCTTGTGCACGTGGTCTTTCGCGGTGCCGAGCTTGATCGTGAGCACCTCGGCGATCTCTTTGTTCCTCAGGCCTTTCGCGACGAGCGCCGCGACCTCGAGCTCGCGGGGGCTCAGCGCATCGAACTCGGCGGCTCGGGCTCGGGACGGCCGGAGCACGACGATCGGCTGCCCGAGGCTCTGCTCGGCCGAGAGATCGATCGTGACGCCGACGCCATCGGGCAGCTCGCGGGCCAACGCCAGCACGTTGGCGTGCGCGGGCCCACGGCCATCGTGGGTGCGGAGCGCATCCAGTCCCTTGCGCAGACGGGTCAGCGCTTCCTTGTCCGGCAGCTCGGCCATGGGCCACGATAGCCTCGAGGAGACGCCATGTCCCAGCTCGTTGATGCTTGGTTTGCCGCGATGCGGCGCGGTCGCAAAGGCGAGGAGGAACTGCTCGCGCTCTTCCACGAGCACGCTCACTACGTTGAGCCGTTCTCGGGAGAGCCGCGCGAGCACGTGGGCAAGCCGGCGATCCGCGCCTGCTTCCGCGAGGGCTGGGAGACGCCAATGCCCGACCTCGAGCTCCTGGTCGAGCGGGTCGATGTCGACGGAGACCGGATCCGCGCCACCTGGGTCTGCTCCACCAGCGCCTGGCCTAGCCCGATCCGAGGGCTCGACGTCTACACCCTCCGAGACGGCCTGATCATGCGGCTCGAGACGTCGGTCGAGGCGCCTCCAAACGCGACGGCGGGTAGCCCACCTGAATCGCCGCCATCAAGATGAAGAGGAGCGAGAAGACGCCAAAGGCGAGCATCCCGTTGACGAAGAGCACGCCGGTCGCCAGCACAAACGTGACCGCCAAGACACTCGCGCCGAGCCGCACCGTCGGCTTGGGGATGAGCAGGAGCGCGGCGCCCAACTGGACCACGCCGAACGCGATGGTGAGGCCGTCGGAGAAGCCCGCCGCCCGGAAGATCTCCATCTCCTGATTCATCTGCGCGAGCTTCACGGCGCCCGTCGAGACGCCGAGGAGCGTGAGGAGGACTCGGTCGACCAGAACTGCGGTGTTTTTCATGCCCCGAACCTGCGTCACGGGGGGTCGGCTGTGAATCCATCGAACGATGGATGCGGCGGGCTCAGATCTTGAACGGACCGAGGATCTTCTCGAGAAGCGGCTTCCACTCCTCGAGCGGGATCACCTCGTAGTCGGGGTCAAACGCCGCCTGATCCCACTCATCTGTGAACTGCTCGGCGGCCGCGAACCACGGCTCGTCCCGGTACTGGTCCCGCGCCTCGGGATCTCGTCCGATCAGCTCGTAGTAGTGCCGTCCCTGAAAATCCTGGTGGGTCCGCACGATGTGGTAGCTCGCCTCCGAGACGTACGGCTTGAGGATCTCGGCCGCGATCGCCGGGTGATTCGCGACGCTGACCACTTTGCCAACGTCGTGCAGGAGCGCGCAGAGCTGAAGCTCTTCGGAGGCGCCCGCGCGCTTGGCCATCGTCGCCGTCTGCAGGGCGTGGTGCAGCTGGTCCACGCCGAAGCCGCCGCTGAACTCGCCGAGCTGCTCGAGCATGCGCAACATGCGGTCCGGCAGCGAGGTCTGATAGGGCATGTGCGCGGCGCCGATCTGTTGCCAGTCCTCGAGCTTGCTCTCATCCATCCGCTTGAACGTCATCTCGTCACCTCCGCGCGTCACACTCTCGCACGTCGAGGCTGGCCGATGTGAAACGCGTCCGTGTCTGGGCTCTCCCGCTCGTCTACGCTGGCGAAATGTGCCGCCGCACCACGGTCCGTCTCGCACTCCTGGCTCTTCTGGTCTGTCCGGCGGGCGCCCTGGCGCTCACGACGCCGATGACGGGGGCATCCGCTTTTCCGAGCACCGGTGAGACGCTGCGCCTGCCCTTCCCCGCGGGCTCGCGTGTGCGCGTTTCCTCCGGCTACAGCCCCTCGGGCGGCTCGAGCCTGCACAACAACATCGACGTCTCCAGCTTCGGCAACGACTACTACGCGCTAGACCTGGTCTACGATGGTGAACCCTCGGGCGGGCTCGGCATGCCCCTGGTCGCAGCGCTCTCGGGGACGGTCGTTCGGGCCGGCTGGGCCACCGCGGGCTGGTCGAACTTCGGACAGCGGGTGATCCTGCGACACGATCTGGGCGACGGCCACGTCTATCACACCCTCTACGCGCACCTGAACGCCATCGATCCAGCGATCGTAGAGGGCGCGACAGTGCGACAAGGCGATGTACTCGGTGAGCTCGGAGGTTCCTGCATGGGCGCCCTCAGCTGCTCGAGTTTCAGTGGGCCGCACATCCACTTCTCCGTACACCGTAACAGCATGGTCGGCGGGTCGGGCACCGGCGGAAGCTATGGCGGGAACGCGGTCGTTCCGGAGCCGATCGACGGCGCCGAGGATCTGACTCGAGGACAAATCATCGTGTCTATGAACACCGGTGGCCCGTCGGTCTGCGGTGACGGGTTCTGCGCGGGTGACGAGTCCTCCGAGACGTGCCCCGCCGACTGCCCCGTCTGCGTCTCCATCCCGCCCGCGGGCCGAGCCGTCGACGAGTCCGAAGACCTCTGCTTCACGCGCGGCGGTGACCCCAGCTACTGGCGCGAAGAGCCCGACGGCCACGAGGCCTCTCTGATCTGGACCCACGCGACGGACGCCACCGCCGTCGACAACCACGGGATCTGGTCTCTGCGCTTCGACGAGGCGGGCACCTACCTCGTGGAGGCATACACCGATGGCGACTGGGCGCAGGCGCAGATGGCGGCGTACCGCGTCACGCATGATGGGAGCACCGACGTCGTCAGGCTCGACCAATCGGCCGCCGACGGCTGGCAGTCCTTGGGCGAGCACCGCTTCGCCGCTGGTGGAGCACAGTCGGTGCGGCTCGACGACAACACCGGAGAGGCGTTCTCCCTGCGGCGACAGATCGTCTTCGACGGGATTCGGCTCTCACGCGTCGACGTGACGCCAGGCACCGACGCGGGCGTCGGCCGAGACGGTGGCGGCGCCGCGGACGGGGGAGCGGCTTCGCTCGATGCGGGCCCCTCACGGACGGACGGCGGAGCCATCTCCTCGGACGGCGGCACCACCGCCATTCCGGACGGCGGCGGGCGGCCGCTCGGCACGGAGGGCTGCGGCTGTCGGGTCGCGGCGTCGGACACGCCCAGCCCTCTCTTTGCCCTTCTGCTGCTTCCCTGGCTCATGCGTCGACGCTCACGCTGAAGCGCTCAAGCGCTCGGCTCGTCGAGCACGGTGGGGGGCTCGGCGAGCATCTGACGACGCAGTTCACGCGCGGCTGGGGGCAGTCGGTCGAGCCCTCGATGAAGCAAGTGCATCTGTCGACGGATCGGCGTCCGTTCGTCGTGCACCTCGACGAGTCGCCCGAGCGCGAGGTCCGTCTGGACGGCATGTCGACTGACGAGCGCGATCCCGATGCCCATTCGAACGTGGGTCTTGACCGCTGCGACGCCGCCGAGCTCCATGGCCAGATCGACCTCTGGAAAGTAGGTCTCGAGCAAGGCGCGCGAGGTCGCCCCAGGTCGGAACGTGATGAACGGGAGCGTTCCCGGGTCGATGTCCGGCGCCGCGACCAAGACGAGCTCGTCCTCGAACCACCGGTCCCCCGAGGCGTCATCAGCTGTGACGACGGCGAGGTCGATGTGACCCGCCGCCAGCGCTTCGCGGGCCTCTTCCGTCGTGAGCTCGCGGAGCCCGAGCCGCACGCCCGGCCACGCGCGCCGAAACGCCGCGAGCGTCGGCGGCAGGAGGTACGTGCAGGCCGTCGCCCCTGCCCCGATGCGCACCTCGCCGCGCTCGAGATCTTCGATCTCCAGGACCGCGCGGCGGCCTTCCTCGACGGCAGCCAAGGCTGCTCGAGCGCTCGGCGCCAGCGCCTCTCCAGCAGCTGTCATCTGGGCACCGCGCCGACCGCGGTGCAGCAGACGTGCGCCGAGCTGTTCTTCCAGCCGCCGAATCGAAGCCGTCAGCGCCGGTTGAGAGAGGTGCGCGTGGCGCGCCGCCTCCGTGAACGTGCCGTGTTCGACGATGAGTAGGAAGTTGCGCAGGGGATCCAGCATTCCATCAGCAATTATTATCGAAACGCTAAAAACTTTCCATTAGTCCGATAAAAGAATCGAGGTCAGATTGAAGCCATGTTGATTCTGCTCCTCGGGTTTGGAGCCGGCGCGCTCTCCACCGTGGCCGGCATGGGTGGAGGCATGTTCTTGGTGCTGACCCTCTCCCTGGTGAGCGACGCTCTCACCGCGATCGCGGTCTCTGCGCCAGCGCTCTTGTTCGCCAACGTGCACCGCACGTGGCTCTATCGGGCCTCGCTCGACCGCCGGGTCGCGGGCGCGTTCATCCTCGGCACGGTCCCCGCGGCGCTGCTCGGCGGCCTCGCCGCTGTCTCACTGCCGTCCGGCGTGTTGCCTTGGATCCTGCTCGGAGTCGCCCTCCTCGCCGTGGCGCGAGGGCTCGGCTGGGTGCGGCTCGAGACGGGGCCCCGCTCGCTGACCCCGATGGGCGCCGCGACCGGAGGGCTGGCCGCCGTCAGCGGCGCCGGACTCGTGGGGCCGGTGCTCTTCGCCGTGGGCCTGCGCGGAGACGTCTTCATCGCCACCGCGAGCGCCTCCGCCATCGCGATGCACTTGGCGCGCATGGTGGGCTACGGGGCCAGCGGCCTCTTTGATCTGCAAAGTCTCGAGACCGTGGCGTGGTTGGTCGGCGGGCTCGTCGCCGGCAACCTGGTGGGACGGGTGCTGCGAGCTCGGATCGGCGACCGCGGTTCGACCAAGGTCGGATACGCGACGATGGCCACGCTCGTCGTGCTCGCCGTCGCCGGGGTGAGCTGAGCGCCCTCCAGCGAAGCGCGCGAAGGCGCGTGCCGATCACGATTCCGCAAGGGATAGGGTCAAACGGAACCCGTGTGCACAGAACGCCGCGTGTACGCTCGCAGCTACTGAGCGCCGGCTTCCGGGTCGCTGCTGGTGTCGACCGCCGAAGCGGGCGCCGACGACGCCGCGGGCCGGCGGCGGTTTGGGTTGATCTCGAGACGCTGGCCGCGTGAGCGACGACCGTGCGTCCTCGGGGCCGCGCCCGGACGCGACGTGTCGAAAGGCGGCGGTTGCTCGGGGTTGCAGCGCGGACCGAAGCCCTCGGCGTCGAACTCGTAGGTGAGCGAGCCCGAGCCGGCCTCGGTGGTCGCCTGAACGGTCACCGTGTGTACGCCGGCTCGCGCCGGCGAGCAGTAGCTGAGCAGGTAGTAGCGCTGCGTCATCTGCACGATGCGCTCTGAGATCTCGGTAAACGCGGCCCGAATCGCTTCACGATCCGAGACCATGACGTAGCCTTCGCGTCCCACGTCGCCGAGGGTGCCCTCGTCGATCTCGTCCCCCACCCCGATGGCGAAGAAGTCGTAGGCGCTGCCCTCGATGCCGTCAGCCATCTCCTGCGCGCTGACGCGAGCGGCGTGGTCGGTGCCGTCCGTGAACACCACCACGGTGCCAAAGCGGAGCGGGACCCGTGACCGCTCCATGGCAGTGTCGAGCTCCGCGATGGCCGAGATCACCGCGCCGTGCAGGTTGGTCGAGGGGTCCTGCGGGTTGAACGACGAGATCCGACCGACGCCCGCGTTGGCGGCGCCGGAGCTCCTCGTGAAGCCGGTGATGCGGTGGATGTCCTCGGCTCCGTCGAACGCGTACACGGCCACGCGCTGATGATCCTCGAGCGCGGAGGTGAACTCCTGGGCTGCCTCTTCGATGAGCGGCACCTGGTCGCTCTCACTCACGCTGCCGCTCATGTCGATGAGCAGGAGCGTGTAGTGCTCGGCCGCGAGCTCGGGGTTGATGATCGTCTGCTGGCTCTCGGCCACCGAGACGACGTGCCCGTCTTCCGAGATCTGGAAGTCCTCGGCGAGCAGACCCGCCACCGGCTCACCGCCGTTGGTGTCGACGGTGAAGTAGACCGCTACGTTGCTCGGAGCGCGGTAGGCGGAGTCGACCATGCTCAGCTGCAGGCCAGCGCAACCGCTGAGAAGGATCGCCAGGGAAGCCAGGTATCGCATCGGCGCATGGTCTCCCGACGACGCGGCGCTGTCACCTCTTGCCGTCACCGGGTGGAGACGAGTGGCCCGCTCACCGCTTGGCGCGGCGTCCGTCGATCTGGGTTCGGATCTCTCCGCGCACGAGGTCCATCACGGGCGGCGCCTGGAGGAACTTCTGGGGGAAGTGGCTCTCGACCCGGCTGACCTCGTCGAGCTTGTTGAGCTGGGCTTTGCTCAGCTGCACCTCGCTGGCGCCGATCGTGTCGGTGATCTGACTGACCTTCCGGGCGCCCACGATCGGGATGTGCCCGTAGCCCTGCGCTTGCACCCAGGCCACGGCCACCTTCGCCGAGGTGACACCGAGCTCGTCGGCCACCTCGTCGACCGCTCGAGCGATCGCGAGGGAGCGGTCGTTGGTGCGGCCCCGCGACTCGTTGGAGCCCTTCCGCAGCGAGTCGCCGACGCCGCCGTCCCGCGTGTACTTGCCGGTCAACACGCCCGCTCCGAGGGGCGCCCAGCCGACCACCGAGAGGCCGAAGTAGTCCGCCATCGGGAGCAGCTCACGCTCGACCGTTCGCTCCAGCAAGCTGTACTCGATCTGAAGGCCGATGAACGGGGACCAGCCGCGCAGGTCGGCGGCCACGTTGGACGCCGAGACGATCCAGGCCGGCGCGTCGCTGACACCGACGTAGAGCACCTTCCCGCTACGCACGAGGTCATCGAGCCCGCGCATCGTCTCCTCGAACGGCGTGTAGTCGTCCCAGGCGTGCACCCAGAGGAGGTCGATGTAGTCGGTCTTGAGCCGCTTCAGGCTCGCCTCTACGGATCGCACCAGGTTCTTGCGCTGATTTCCTGACGCGTTCGGATCCCCGTGGTCCATGGAGAGCGTGTACTTGGTCGCGACCACCTGTCGGTCGCGGCCGGTCTTTTCGAGCCAGCTGCCCACGAACTCCTCGGTCTGACCGCCGTGGTATTTGTTGGCGGTGTCGAGGAAATTGCCGCCGGCCTCGGCGTACGCGTCGAGGACCTGATGGCTGGTCGCCTCGTCGGCACCAAACCCCCACTGATCCCCAAAGCTCATGGTCCCGAGACAGATCTCCGAGACCCGAAGCCCGGACTTGCCGAGCAGTCGATAGCGCAACGTCATGTGCCCTCCAAATGGGTCAGGCGACCGTGCGGCCCGGGCCGCCCAATCGCAAGGGTGAACTTCGGGCGGCTCAGTCGAGGGTGAGCTCGAAGGCGCGCTCCACGGTGGGGGGCGCCCGGAAGAAATGCAGGAACGTGACGTGGTAGCCCGCCAGCGGCTCACAGACGACCTTGCGCAACGCGTAGCCGCGGACCTCGACCCGCACGGGCGCATCGGTGGGCTCGAACGCGACGACGTCGAAGGACTCTGGCGAGAAGACCTCGACCACCTCGGTCACCAAGTGACTCAAGGCTCCGTCGAACTCGCCCACGTTCGTCTCGAAGCTCACGTAGGAGCCGACCTGCTGCGGCGTCACGTGCAGCGTCGTGTAGGCCATCTCGCGGAGCGCGTTGAGGGAGTAGCCCGTCGGCTCGAAGAAATGCTCGTCGACGACGTGGCCGGCGAGCGCGCGGTCGAGCCCGAGGCGGGCCGCCAGGCCGGACTGCGCGCCGTCACCCTCGAACTGAGCCGCGCGAGCGGGATCGATCCCGTGCATGAGCACCTCGAGCGTGCGGTCGTCGGCTTCCGGCACGTGCTCCCGGGTGGCGTAGAACATGCTCACCGCGTGCTCGTGCTCGGCCCCGAAGCGGACGGCGCGGCCATCGATGAGGGAGCGAAGGCGCCGCGCGTCATCGAAGAACGACGTCGGTTGTTCGTGAGGGAAGTGCTCGTTCTTGCGTTCATAGACGAAGACCGAGACCGCCTCCTCGCCGATCTCGTCGAGCAAGACCTCGACCGCGTCGACGAGGGTGGTGCGACCACAGGTGATCATCGTGACGAAGCCGTCGTAGACGAAGAGGCTCGACTCGCTCAGCAGGTAGGCATCGATGTGCTCGTTCCGCAGCACGCTGAGCACGTCCGCGCCGGCCGCCTCGACGACGCGCCGCCAGAACGACTCGCCGAGCGCTCGGAGCGACGGATGACCGTCGACGACCGCAAGCTCGACCTTCTTCTCGGGTCCTTCGAAGAGCTGGGAAGGCATCTCGACGGGACCCGAGTTATCAGTTTCGTGCGGCATCTCAACCCGAGGGAGAAGCGCGCCCGTCGGAGGGGTCGAGCAGGGGCGACTCGGCCAGGTAAACCACCTCGGCGCCTTCCGGCACCAGCATGTCGTCCGGTGGGTTGATGTGTTGCTCGCCCGTCGCTGGATCACGCATGCCGATCACCAGCGCCCGGGTCGACCGACGGACGGCCTCTGAGAGCGTGCCGAAGGTCGCGCCCTCGCTGATCCCCGCCGGCTGCGCGCCGACGTAGAAGCTCGAGGCCCCAGAGGCGGCCACCTCGCTCATGAGATCCCCGACGCCCGGATAGCGCACGGTGTGCGCCAGCATCGAGAAGCCCAGCCTCGCCGACTCGATGACCTCATCGGCGCCGGCGGCCCGGGCGTGCGCCACGTTCTCGGTGTCGAGGATCTCGGCGACGATGTGCACAGGGGCGCGACGCGCGGCGTTCGCCGGCTGCTTCTCGAGGAAGCTGCGGATGGTGAACACGGTCAGGATGGTCGTTGCGTCGGCGTGCTGAGGAGACACGGATCGGCTGCCGACGACGATGACCGAGCTCGCGTGCGTGATGCGAACCTTCTCGAGCTCGCTCTCCTTGGTCGGCTCACCCCTCACCCAAAGGAAGTCGTGTGGCACCTCGGCAGAGCGCTCCTCCTGCGCGAAGAGCACGACCTGCGCGTCGTCCGGATCGAGCTCTGATTTGAGGGCGTGAAAGAGCAGTTCGCCCCCGCGCTCGTATCCACAGACGACGATGTGATTGACGTAACTGCTCATGCGGAAGGTCTCCTCGCGGATCGAGAGCACGGCGTTGAGGAGGCTGTGACCGACGATACCGGCGAAGAGCGCCAGCGTGGTCATGCCTCCGATCATCAGGGCGCCGCCGATGATCCGGCCGAGGTCGGTGACGGGGGTGTAGTCGCCATAGCCGACGGTCGTGAGCGTGACGAGCGCCCACCAGATGCCCTCGCCGAGGTTGTCGACCTGGTGGCCGGGCGCCCCGCGCTCGACCAGGAAGAGGCTCACGCCGCCGAGTACGGTCTCGATGCCGAAGACCCCAAACGCAAACGCGAAGAGCAGCCGGTCCATCTCGAAGGCGGCGAAGACGCCGGCGAACGGGTTGCCGTAGCGGAAGACCCGAACGGTGCGGAGCAAGCGCAAGAGGCGGAGCGCTCTCAGCCCTCGAAGCGCGGGATGCAGCGCAAGAATCGTGATGAGGTCGATGAGCTGAACGGGCTTCAAGAGGAAAGCCAACCGAGCGGAGACGTGGGTCCGCAGCACACCGAGGGGCGGCCGGTGGAAGACGTCGAGCACCGGCGGCCGGTAGGTCAGCACGCGCAGCATGAGCTCGACTGCGAAGAGGCCCAAGATCACGCGATCCGCGACGTGGATGACCGTCAGGAGCGCCTGCGCGTCGGTCGCGTCCAGCGATTCTTCGACCGCGATCAGCCCGATCGAAAGCACGATCAGGCCCCACACCGTGCCGTCGACGATGCGATACGCCCGGGTGCTCGGACGGTGGAACGCTGCGTGGAGCCGATCCACAGCCCGGCACTGTATCAAACCCCGTGATATGTGGTGGCGCGATGAGCAAACGAGCCGCCCGGATCATCGACACGCTGATCGGCGTCGACCCCCTCAGCGACCTCCCGCGCACCGGCTGGCTGCTGCGCGGGGTCCGCCCATGCGAGTCGATCGCCGAACACAGCCACGGCGTCGCGCTCACGGTGATGCTCTTGGTGGACGCGCTGCGCGAGGAGGGCGTCGCTGTTGACGGCGAGAAGGCGCTGCGCATGGCGCTCGTGCACGACGCGCCCGAAGCCAAGACCGGCGACATCCCGATGCCACAGAAGACCGAGGGCATGAGCGCCGCGTTGCATGCCCTCGAGGACGGCATCGCTCAGCAGCTCCTCCCCGACCCAGAGCCTTGGCGGGAGATGAGCGCCGGCGAGTCGCTGGAGGCGCGCGTCGTCAAGGCGGCCGACAAGATTCAGATGATGACCAAGGCGCTCATCTACGGCCGTCAGGGCCGCGGCGACCTGCACGAGTTCTGGATGAACGAGAAGAACTTCCGCGATCGGGGCATCGACGTCGCCCGTGAAGCCTTCGCGATCCTGCGCGAGCGGCACGCCGACCCTGCCTCCTGGGACCTGGGCCGCTGGTAGCCACCCTGGCGGCGCCGGGACACCGGAACGTAATCGAAATTGGTCGATGGGGCGGCTAGTCTCCGTTCATGGGTGAACGACTCCCGGTCACGGTGCTCAGCGGATTCCTCGGCTCCGGAAAAACCACGCTGCTCAATCACGTGCTCAGCAACGCCGAGGGCAAGCGCGTGGCGGTCATCGTCAACGACATGGGAGAGGTCAACATCGACGCCCAGCTCGTCCGCGAGGGCGGGCTGAGCCGGACCGAGGCCCCCATGGTCGAGATGAGCAACGGCTGCATCTGCTGCACGCTGCGCGAAGACCTCATGAAGGAGGTCATGGAGCTGGCCAAGGACGATCAGTTCGACGCCCTGCTCATCGAATCGACCGGCATCGGCGAGCCGATTCCCCTGGCGCAGGCCTTCGTGGAAGAGTTCGAGGACGGCACCACCCTCGAAGGGGTCACCCGACTCGACACCATGATCACGGTGGTGGACGCCTCGACATGGCTCAGCATGTACAACGCGGGCGACCGCCTGCGTGACCGCGACAGCGACGCGAGCGAAACCGACGAGCGCATGGTCGGCGATCTGCTCCTCGACCAGGTGGAGTTCGCCGATCTGATCCTGCTGAACAAGACCGACCTCGTCGACGCAGAGGAGCTCGGTCGCCTCGAGGCCGTGCTGCGCCACCTCAACCCGGGCGCGCAGATCCAGCGCTCCGAGCACTCCAAGGTGCCGCTCTCGATGATCTTCGACACCCACCGCTTCGACATGGAGACCGCGCGGCACTCGCCCGGCTGGCTCAAGGAGCTCGAGGGCGAGCACGTGCCGGAGACCGAGGAGTACGGGATCTCGAGTTTCGTCTACCGACGGCGCGTGCCCTTCGACCCCAAGAAGCTGCACCGGCTCTGGTCCAACCGTCGGCTCTTCGATTCCGTGTTGAGGGGCAAGGGCTTTTTCTGGATCGCGACGAGGCACAGCGTCTGCTTTCATTGGACCATCGCAGGCAAGGAGCTGACCTTCGAGGCCAAGACGCCGTGGTGGGCAGACGAATGGCCTACCGGATACATCCCGTCTGGCGCGCCCAAGGATCGGTGGGACGACCACTGGGGCGACCGCATGCAAGAGCTCGTCTTCATCGGGATCGACATGGACGAAGCGGATATCACGCGGCGACTCGACGCGTGTTTGGTGGACGACGCCCTCGCGGCGAGCGGACCCAAGAGCTGGGCCCTGCTCGACGATCCCTTTGGCCCGCTGCCCGAAGACTACGGGGTCGAGCTCGATGAACACGGCCACGCGCACGAGCACGAGCACGAGCACCAACACTGACCTGAATCGAGCGCTTCGGCGGTAGGCTGCGTTGATGAACGTCCGATCGTTGCACGCGGCTCTCACGATCCTCTGGGTGGGCCTCGCCCTCGCGCCCCACACGGCCCGCGCGGAGGTCATCCGCGTCGGGCCCGGCGATGACTTCACCGAGATCGAACGCGCTCAGGCGGGCGACGAGGTCGTGCTCGGCGCCGGCACGTACCGGTACCGCGTGTTCCTGAACGAGTCGGGCACCGCGGAGATGCCGATTCGCATCCGGG
>Ga0114933_10004225_pt1 | contig 13568 bp, 14 predicted proteins | sample 4SBtaG_FD_89691 | JGI IMG/M metagenome (GOLD analysis project Ga0114933, IMG submission 89691) | Deep subsurface microbial communities from Kolumbo volcano to uncover new lineages of life (NeLLi) - 4SBTROV12_W25 metaG | ecosystem: Environmental > Aquatic > Marine > Volcanic | place: Kolumbo...
GAAACTGGTCCCCCAGGAACTTTTTCAGCTCCAAAGGCTAGGGCTATGTCAAATACACCTGAACTTATTCCCCAATAAGCCTGCCAAAACGCGGTAGATCCGCTAGAGCAAGCGTTTTCTACATTTATAATAGGGATACCGGTAAGGCCTAATTTACTTAGAGAGGTCTCTCCGAAAGACATTCCTTCATAGTATACGTGGCCGAAATAAGCTACCTGTATGTCTTTCCACGCCACAGCGGCATCTTTAAGAGCAGCCACCACGGAATCGAGAGCTAAACTAGCTAATGGTTTGTCTCTAAACCTTCCAAATGGATGTAACCCTACTCCGGCTACAACTACTTCTCTCCCTGGTTTTAAATTGTTCATGAATCAGTCCTAGTTTAATCTGATAACTGGGCTGGGCTCCATTTATATACTATTTTTGTTGACCCTGTACTTCCGTACTCTACTGGTATTAAGGCTAAGTTTAAAGTCATGCCAATCTGGATATCTTCATGTTGAATATCGACTAATTCGGCCAACACGTGCGGGCCTTCTGGAAGTTCTACTTCTGCCAATATATATGGAACTTCGCCGGGCCACCCATGTGGAGGTACCTTTACTTCAGTATAGCTATATAACGAACCTACCGATCCAAAGGTTATGGAAGTCAGATTGTCTGATGTGCAGGATTGACAGAATTTGGCAGGTCCGAAAACTACAACGTCACAGTCATTACATTTAAAGCCCACCAATTCTCCTTGGGGTTCTTCGGCGTTAGAAATGTTTAGTCTAGTCTCGTCGATAGATGATGACATAATCTCTCCAGTCATAATAGTATAGCATCGGGCAGAATCGGGATATTATAGATTGACCGCTAGATTAACAAATGGTAGTTTTGCCAATACATTTATCAAAGAGACTAATAAATTTATAGAAGTAAATGGTTGGTATATGGCGGATATGATTGAGGTGTCCGACAACTCGAACAGTAACCCTTGGGATCTATGTCTTGGTGATTTTATAGATTCGTGTGTATCTTATGAGCCCGGCAAAGTGTTCATAGAAATAGCTGGCCAAAAGATCAGCTATGGAAAAATGCAGGAATACTCTAAGCGATCAGCTTCTATGTTTAAATCCTTGGGTATAGGTTACGGGGACAGAGTCTGTCTTTATTTGCCCAACTGTGCTGAATTTCTATATGCATGGTTTGGGCTTTCTCGTATTGGGGCTATCGCCGTGCCTGTTAACACGGCATACAAGACGGCAGAAACAGCGTATATATTAAATGATGCTGAAGCATCTGCAGTAGTTGGACATGTTGATATGCTGGGCAGCTTGAGAGAAGCTGTTCGTTTGTGTGATAGTGTGAATCATTGTCTAATCGTCGATCCCGTAAGAGAGAGTTACAGAACTGAACATCACAAAGATTGGATAGATTTTACTAGCAGAATGGAGACCAGTGACATGTATCCGGATAACATTGATATCTCTCCCTCAGATGTTTCAATGTTGGTGTATACGTCAGGTACTACGGGTAACCCGAAAGGAGTTCAAGTCACACATAAAATGTATGTGGCTGCTGGTCAGGGTTTTGCACATTGGACTCACGCTACTGAGAAAGACAGATTCTTTACCTGTTTGCCCTACTTTCATGCGAATGCTCAATACTATTCTACTATGGGGGCTCTAGCAGCTAGGGCAACCTTAATAGTGTCAGATAGATTTAGTGCTTCCGCATTCTGGGACCAAGTCCGAGAAGCTGAGGCGACAGTTGTGAATTTTATTGGAATGATGATGCCAGTATTGTCAAAGCAGGACCCAAAGGATTCTGATTTGGACAATACTGTACGGTTATTTTATGGGTCACCTGCGTTCGATCCTGAGTTTCTTGCGGAATTTCAGAAGCGATTTGGAACGGATATCATCGTAGGCTTTGGGATGACTGAAACTTGTTATGGAACTATCGAAAGCATAGGAGAATTTAGGAGACCAAATTCCTCTGGATTAGCTAGGAGACACCCGGACCAGAGATTTTCTAACCAGATTAGGATAGTTGATAGCGATGGAAACCCTATTTCTAATGGAGACATTGGCGAGATAACTATAAACAACCCTGTACTCATGACAGGATACTGGAGAAATCCTGAACAGACGGATTTAACTTTGCGTAATGGTTGGTTATTCACCGGTGATCTGGGATGGCTGGATGATGATGGGTATCTTTATTTTGTAGATCGGAAGAAGGATGTTATTAGACGTAGAGGTGAAAATATTTCCTCTCAAGAAGTAGAGGATGTAATAAAGCGACATCCAGATGTGCTGGATTGTGCTGTAATAGCAGTCCCATCCGAGCTTGGTGAAGATGATGTTAAAGCCTATATTCTGCCGAAGGGTGAAAATTCTGTTTCTCCCGAAAGTGTGGTTTATTGGTGTTCTGAACATTTAGCTTATTTTAAGGTTCCGCGTTACATAGAAATGCGTACCGAATTGCCGAGAACGCCTAGTTTAAGGGTGCGTAAGGATATGCTCCGGTCGGAAAAAGATGATCTTATAGGTGGATGTTTTGATCTTGATAAATCTGGAATTGATATTAGGTCCTAAGAAATAAATTAAAGGCGCGTGGCGAAGTTATTAAATGGTAGAATACGTCATCAATCTTTAATCGGAGGCCATTATGAACAAGGTAGAAGCGATCATTCGTCCCGAAACTCTCAATGCCGTAAAAGACGCTTTGGCAGATGCTGGTCTAGTAGGTATTAACGTGGCTCAGGTTACCGGTCGAGGCACACAGAGGGGAGTTGAAATGGGAGGTCCTCGAGGCGTAGGTAGTTATGTAGTAGATATGTTACCTAAAGTGAAGTTAGAAATGGTTGTCCAGGACGGGGAAACGCAAAAAGCTATTGATATAGTTATAGAACATGCGCGTACGGGTAATATTGGTGATGGAAAGATATTTGTATCTCCTGTCAGCGACGCGATTAGAATAAGGACCGGTGAGCAGGGAGAATCTGCTCTTTAGGTCGCTCATTCTGAGCATTACATCTGTCATGTGTATGACAGCATAAATGGATTAGCAGGAAGGTGTACTTCATGTCGCCAATAAACTATTGGTTATTTAAATCTGAACCTACAGCCTACTCGTACCAAGATTTGCAGAATGAAGATGATCATACTGCCGAATGGGATGGAGTAAGGAATTATCAAGCCCGCAACTTAATGAGAGATGAAATGAAAATCGGGGACCGAGTATTGTTTTATCATAGTAACGCCAAGCCAATGGCGGTAATAGGGACGGCCACAATAGTCAAGGAGGCGTATCCGGATCACACCGCATTGGATCCAAAGTCTAAGTACTACGATCCTAAAAGCACTCCAGACAATCCGATATGGATGATGGTAGATATAAAAGCAGATCAGGCACTTGCAAGGCCTGTGACATTGCAGGAGATTAAACAAGCACCTGACCTTGAGAATATGCCTCTGGTACGAAAAGGAATGAGGCTTTCTGTACAACCTGTAAGCAAATCCGAATGGGAATCAATATTGTCCATGTCAGAATTGGCAGATTAGGCACGTCTGTCTCACGTATATGTCCTATACGTTGTAGGTCATAAATTCGAGCAGGTTGTCGTCAGGGTCCCTTAGATATAGGCTTAGTGACGGCGTCGTTCCGCGTCCCCTACCTCCTGGTCTCTGCACCGGACCGGTTATCACTTCGACTCCCGCTTTGCTAAGCATAGCCTGACACTCTTCTACTGTTCCTTCCCATACAAAACATATATCACCGCATCCAGGCACCGCGGTAGCTCCTCTTAAGTTAGCTACGTGTCCTTCTGGGTGAATATTTATTTTCGAGTCCCCGACTTGTATTGAAAAGGTAGGGACTTCTCCAGATCGCCATTTATCTTCGTTGTTAATCTCAAATCCCAAGGATTTATAGAACGCTATAAGTCTCTCGGCATCATTGGTTGGCATTGCTATATGGTCTATTCCGACAGTTGACATAAGATTCTCCTTTAAACAACCTACATGGAGTATTCAGATGATTGGATTGTGTTTCCAGAAGTCTACTAGTATATCTCGGACTTTATCGGGTTCATTTGAAAGAAGTCCGTGTTCTGCCCCTTTAATGGTATGAAATGTTGCGTTCTGAATTTTCTTATCCAAGTCTTTGCCACATCGTATAGGAATTCGGGTATCAGAGCTACCATGAATTATTACGGTAGGCATTGTAATTTCACTTAAGCGTGCATCTATACTGTCTGCAATATCGATGTAGCTACGCATCGTTGAAACTATTCCATCATATTGTTTCAGATTGAGTTCGAGTAAATGCTGGAAATGGGCAGGTTCAGCCTCCCGAAGACCAGGTCTCCGAACGTCTAATGCATTGGCTACTTGCGTTCGTTTGCTGGAAGCTGAGGTATCCTCAAGGATAGTCAACTCTTGTTGTCTTTTGATCCTTTCATTTTGGTCGCAATACGACATGGTATTAATAAGGCCTAGCGTATGTGTCTTTTCAGGGTTATCAAGAGCGAATTGCAGGGCAATAGGCCCTCCAGCAGAGGAACCAACAATATGAGCTCTATCAAGTGAGAGGTGGGCCAGTAAATGATATACATCTTGGGAGTAGGTTTTTATGGAATATCCGGTTATGGGAGAGTTAGATTTTCCGGCTGATCTACGGTCAAAAACTACTAGTTGGCATAATTCTGAGAGTTGCTTTGAATGTTGTGAAACGATATTTGCACTTCCTTCTCCGCCACCCAGTCCTCCGTGAATAATAACTGTTGGCTGTCCGACACCGAACACTTCGTAGTGCATATCGTAGCCATTGATAGTTTGATTCGGCATGTACCTTCTCCAAGTACAAAATAAATATATGTAATAAATAGTAATTTGCTCATGTGTAGGTGGCAATCCCTTTATTAGGAAATCTGTATATCGATTTTCAATAACCACTTGTGTGAGTGCTTGTTAAAGTTAACGCGACGAAGAATTTGTTATATTTGGATTGGGGTTAATGGTTTAATCCAGGTGAGGTGGCCGCTATTAGCGTCCTTGACAAGCTCTCTTGGTGGCCAATACAATTCCAGCACAATCCCGGCGGATGGGCCTATAGTAGTGATAGGAGATATTTATGAGTAAATACCCAAAGATACTTTATAAAGAAGAAGGCATGCGGGAAGGCATGCAAATAGAAGATGCAAACATAGGTGTAGACGACAAAGTGGAGTTACTGGACGCCTTATCTGAGACAGGGCTGCAGCAGATAGTTGTGGGCTCGTTTGTTAGTCCGAAATGGACTCCTCAGATGGAAAGAATCGATGAAATTGTCACCAAGTTTACACCCAAAGCAGGTGTGACCTATACGGCACTCGCATTGAACTCTAGGGGTGTAGAAAGGGCCAGAGCTTATTCGCCTCCTTTGACTATTGAAAGAGATAAATACCCACGGTTGAGTTGTCATTTCTGTGATGTATTCGTACGCAGGAATACAAACAGAAGCCAGATGCAGGAAATGGAAAGGTGGCCTCAAATTATAGCCCAAGCTCAAGAGCTCAATATAAAGGAAGCAGGTATCGGCTGTAATGCTAGCTGGGGTTCTAATTTCCTTGGTGAGTTTCCAGTAGATAGTCTGATGGTTTTGCTTGAGAAACAGCATTCTATGTGGGATGAGGTTGGTATAAATGTGGTTAGCTGCTCGTTAGGAGATCCTATGAGCCACTGTCACCCGGCCGCGGTTGAAGAGAGTGTTTACAGGGTTAAAGAGCGCTGGCCTGAAGTAAATCACTTTAGGCTTCATCTTCACAATGGAAGAAATATGGCAATAGCTTCTGCTTACGCAGCTATTACTACGCTAGGACCAGATGATACCCTCGAATTAGATGGGACCATTGGCGGGTATGGCGGATGCCCCTACTGTGGGAATGGTCGTGCAACGGGTATGGCACCTACAGAAGACATCATTCATATGATGGAAGATATGGGTATAGAGACGGGCGTAGATATAGATAAGCTAATTGATTGTGTCTGGATGGCAGAGCGTATCATTGGCAGAGAATTGTATGGACATGTATCGAAGGCTGGTCCTAGGCCAAAGACCTTAGATAAGCTCTATGATATGAATATGCCATTCGTAGAAACTATGGATCAAGCTAAACATTTCAAGACGGGAGCGGGAGCATATGAGGGTGGAATATATCCTTATGCTGAACCGATCACTAGCCCATACCGCGATAGGTTGGAAAAAGGATTACCTTTATTCGACGACGCGAATGGGGACTTTCCCTGGAAACAGGATTGGTTTCCTGCCAAAGCTTAGGTAACCCAGTCAGGCAACAGAGTAAAGCACCATTGATACCAATGGTGCTTTACTTTTTATGCGGTACCTAGCCAAGATTTAATAATATCTTGGTCTCTGGGAAAAGCCATCTCTGGTAAAACATCTATATCAAAAAACTGAACAGCTAATGTTTCGTCACTCGTTTGTATCGACCCTGAAATTTGCTCTCCAGAGAAAGCTATCACAATCACAGGGTGGTTCTTTTGGGAAAATACTCCTATTAAGCGGGTTATTTTAACCCTAAGCCCTGTCTCTTCAAACACTTCTCGGGCAGCAGCCTCTTCTACTATTTCACCTCTGTCTACATACCCACCAGGTAGACTCCACAATCCATAGCCCGGTTCATTTCCACGTTTTACCAATAACACCTGATTGTTATCACCAATCACGGTCGTGGCTGCTACTTTCGGATCATAATAAATAATACGCCCGCAGCCTGAACATGGGGAATTTGTTTGACCTTCGTTAGGTGCGGACTTTAATTGGGCACCGCAGGTTGGGCAAAATTTGTGAGTGCTAAGAGACATATATTTGCTCCCACATAATGATAGAAATGTTCCAAATTAGAGTGAAAATTGTTTAGCCAACAGATAATGAATTACTTATCATGGAATGAAAACATTATTACAGAGATATCTTACTTGAAAAAATTATTTGTTGTAACGGCGTTTATTTCTTTATCGATCAGCGCGATCTTCGGCATCTCAATTTTAATCTTAGGGAACTTTGGTGAGACCCAGCAAAAGCTTTTGATAACTACAGTACTATTTGGTGCGTTTAGTATCTTGGGTATCACTCATTCAATTAGTGGTCAAAAAAGACAGTTATTACCGATACGTATATTAGGGATTGTATCGTCTGCTGGTGCTTTACTAATACTTTTATCTGCGCTTTGGTCTCTTGTAGAGATAAGGGAGTTGTCCTGGAAGATTATATTTACGCTGATATTGTTATCTGGCATGTCTGCCCACGTATCTTTGTTGAGCATGATAAGACGGCCTAATTGGATGATCAAGGCTTGGTATTATTTTGCCGTGATTGTCCCATTTCTAGTAGTTGCCTGGATTCTAGGACATATCTGGTCTTTAATGTCTTTTGACGACGGCACATTTTTTCGTTATTTGGGGATTATACTTATTCTAGATGTACTCGGGACGGTTGGTATATTCCCTTTGAGCAGAATATACGGGAAGTTGTCAGGTAAATAACCTATAAGACGTATGAATCGGGAGACGAAGTTATAGTAGGTTTTCGATTTCTGATCGAGTTGGCATAGCGTCTTGCGCTCCGATCTTTGTGACTGCTAATGCGCCTGCTGCAGATGCGAATCTGGTTGCTTCACCCAGGGAATTATTCTCAGATAAAGAGACGGCTAAAGCTCCATTGAATGCGTCTCCTGCTCCTACAGAGTCTACCGCTTTAACGCGAAACGGTGGGACGTAACCAGATTCACTGGTATTCGCATAAAATGCACCATGTTCTCCCAGTTTAATTATTGCGTTAGGTATTCCTTTTCCAAGCAGGTTGTATGCAGCTTTTTCAGCAGTTTCACGGTTTGTAACCGGGAATCCAATTAATGCTTCTGCGTCTGTTTCATTGGGAGTTATCACAGAACAGTAGTTTAGTAGTTCATCCGGGAATGGGCGGACGGGGCTGGGATCCAGAATCACGGTAACATAGTTTTGGTAGGCTTCTCGAGCAACCTCTAGCGATAGATCTATTGAAACTTCTAGTTGCAGCAATAGCGTGGATGAGCATTCAAGTAATGAGCTGATCTTTTGTTTTTCGTCGTTGCCACACGTCTCGTTGGCACCAAGAATTTGTGTTATTTGGTTTTGGGAAGAATCATCTATTAATATTATAGCTATTCCGGAACTTATATCCGATGTGCCAACGTTGGACGTATTAACTCCAGAAAGATGCAGGGCCTCTAATAGTTGCGGTCCGAATTCGTCGTTGCCTACGCGGCCTACCATTAGAGTGTTCCCTCCAGCACGTGCAGAAGCTACGGCCTGATTAGCTCCCTTACCTCCGGGATATGTCAGGAATCTAGATCCTACAACAGTTTCCCCTGGAGCAGGGAATCTAGGTGATAACGCGACTAGGTCCATATTTATGCCACCTAGCACAATAATTTGTTTCTGATCCATTGTATTAAACCGATGCTCTATGTTTTGATCTGAATAGGTTTTACAAACTACCACTGGCCATCTGGGTTCGTCAAATGCTTGCATTACTCTGTACAAAACACATGCTATAATCTGCCGCAATGGCGTTTATTATCTTGATGAACGCTAGTGATTATCTCTTTGTAGGATACATTTATAAATGAATGCAGTTCTTAAAAATATCAAAGTGGTTGACCTTACCCGCACTCTAGCGGGTCCATTCTCAACAATGATGTTGGGGGATATGGGAGCGGAGGTCATAAAAATAGAGGAGCCTGAGAACGGAGATGAAACACGGTCTTGGACTCCATTCTGGAATGGAGAGAGTAGCGTTTTTGTTGCTTTTAACCGGAACAAAAGAGGTATCAGTGTAAACTTAAAAGAGCAGGAAGGAATAGATTTAGTTCTATCGTTGGTAAAAGACGCTGATATTGTTGTGGAAAGTTTTCGGGCTGGGGCTTTGGACAGGATGGGGTTAGGATACTCTGATATTAAAACAATTAACCCCAATATTATATATTGTTCAATTTCAGGGTATGGTCGGACTGGGCCTTTAGCAAACAAGCCGGGATATGATCTTCTGATACAGGCCTACAGCAGTCTAATGAACCTTACAGGTGAAACTGACGGGATGCCTATGAGAGTCGGGTTTTCTTTGGTGGATTTGTTTACGGGTATGATGGCTTATGGGTCTATGATGACGGCTTTATATCACAGGAACGTGACTGGCAAAGGGCAATGGATTGAGGCTGCCCTGCTTGATGGCCAGGTGGCTGCTATGAGCTATCATGGGACAGCGTATCTGGCTACAGGTATTGATCCTTTGCGTATGGGTTCTGGTCATCCCAGTTTAGTGCCATATCAAAGTTTTGGTGGGTCAGATGGCAATTTTATCCTAGGAGTGGCAAACAATGGTCTTTGGCAACGATTTTGTAATTCCATAGAACATCCTGAATTGTTGGAGGATCCTAGATTTCGGACGAATGACGATCGAGTGGCTAATCGCTCTGAATGTGTGCGGGCACTTAACAATATTTTTGGGGATAATACGGTTTCGTATTGGGTTGAGAAAATTAGTGAAGCAGGTGTTCCTTGTGGCCCTATAAATCAAGTCTCAGATGTTGTTAATGATCCTCATGTTCTCTCTAGGGATATGATTTCTGGGATAGAACACCCAAATATTCCTGATCTTCGTTTCCCAGGATCCCCCCTGAAACTTACCGAGACCCCTCCCACTATTAGACGAGCGCCCCCGTTGTTAGGGCAGCATAATGAGGAAATTTTGAATGAACTGGGGTATAGCTCAGAGTCAATAGATTCCTTAAGGGACCGGGGTGTAATAGGCAAAACCCAGTTCCCGAATGGAAAACAAGCATGAAAAACCTGAAAATTGTACATACCTCTGATACTCATTTAGGAACTGACTGGAAACCTGAATTAGAAAAAAAAGCTTTCCGAGCTATCTTGAATGGGTCGATAGATTTAGATGCAGATGTAGTCCTGATAGTGGGTGACGTGTTTGATCATGCTAGGGTAGCAGATGAAGTTCTACAGTTTTTTGTTCAACAAATAAGGATTGCTAATATGCCGGTTGTAGTTCTTCCTGGCAATCACGATTTGTACGGGGAGCACTCTGTTTATCATAGAGAGCCGTTTAATGATATGCCGCCAAATCTTTATATTTTGTCAGACAACGATGGTGAAATCATCAGTTTTCCTGAGCTTGGTCTGGATGTTTGGGGGAGGGCAATGCTTTCGCACACCCCACAGTTCCGTCCAATATTGGGGATGCCGGTTAAAACATCAAACAATTGGCTAGTAGCATTAGCACATGGGCATTATCATTTTGAAAATGATACGGAACTTCGCTCTTCTCCCATATATCCTGATGACGTTGCTAATGCTACCTGTGACTACTTGGCACTTGGTCATTGGGAACGACAGGTAGATGTTTCCAACGGGAAGGTAAAAGCATTTTATTCAGGTTCTCCGTTGGGTGCCTTACAAAGCAATGAAAACGTGTCTGTTATCATGGCAGAGCTTAACGAAATGACAGGAGTAACAGTTCAACAATGTTGGTTACCTATTTAACATACGTGTAGAGGGTTTATGAAAAAATTAACTCGGGACAACCCAATATATATCTTAGAACCTGGCATGAATCCGGCTATAACAATTGATTCTGGGGAAGATCTCCTTGTAGAAACATGGGATGCGTTCGAAGGAATACGAGACCCACATGAACTGGAAGTGAAATCGTTAAAGGGACCTGCTACAGGGCCAATATATATAAACGGGGCAGAACCCGGTGATTCGTTAAAGGTGGATTTCATTAGTATCTCTCCTAAAGAAGGTGCCGCTCATATGGTCATGCCTGGTCGAGGATTCCTATATGAGGACTTTGATGAGGGATACCCTACTGTTATGCAAATCACTGATGGCAATGTAGTTTTACCAAGTGGTGTTAAGTTACCTATGTCTCCGTCAATGGGAGTAGTAGCTACTACCCCGACTTATCCCCAATGTACAGCCACTGATAGTGGTCCGTATGGTGGGGACATAGATATGAAAGAGCTTGTTGAAGGCAGTAGCATTTACCTTCCAGTTTTTGTTCCTGGTGGACTGCTGGCCCTTGGGGATTGCCACGCAGTAGTGGGAGACGGCGCCGTGGCAGGTACAGGAGCGGAATGCAGTTCTGATACGCATATACGTGTCACTGTCGAAAAAGGTATGAATATCAGTAGTCCTAGGGCGATTACACCAGACTATTTTGTAGTGTTGTCACATGGTGAAGATTTAGGACCTGCGATGAAGCAGGCTGTTAGGGACATGGTTGATTTTCTGGTTACTGAGAAAGGACTAAAACCGTATGATGCCTATACTCTATGCTCACTAGCAGGTGATATTAGGGTGTCCAGAACGTTTAGGCCAATTAGTCCTGTTAAGATGATGCTATCTCGTGCGGCTTTGAACCAACTTTAGGTTTATGCATATAGTAAGACCTGATTTGGTTTTAGAAGCTAGAGTAACCTCCGTCTACCGCTATCACAGAACCGGTAACATAATCGGAAGCTGGGCTCGCTAGAAATACTGCCACTCCTGCCAACTCGTCCGGTTCGCCCCAGCGACCAGCGGGGATTCGGCTACTGATGAGTTGGTATCGCTCCTTCTGTCTTTCAGGGATCGCTGCGGTTAACTCTGTAGTGAACCAACCAGGTAATATTGCATTAGACTGGATGTTATCTTTGGCCCACGCAACTGCCAGACTTTTTGAAAGTTGGACTATTCCACCTTTACTGGAAGAATACGGGGCCCCGCTTCCACCACCGCCGAAGATAGATGTCATAGACCCTATATTTATTATCTTTCCTGAGCCTTGGTCTCGCATATGTGGGTATACAGTTTTGGAGGCTAGGAAACATGCCCTGAGGTTCACATTTAAAACATGGTCCCATTCGTCACCAGTTAAATCTTCTGGTTCTTTCCTCATAGTAACCCCGGAGTTGTTCACTAAAATATCTATGTGTCCAAATTGTTGAAGGGTTAGCGATACCATAGACTCGATCTCTAGTTCTTGAGTTACGTCTGTTGGTACCGAAATAGCTCTGGCCCCAATATTTTCTATCTGTTTTATAGCATCGGATGTTTTATCAGGGTTGCGCGCAGCTACGGCTATGTCTGCGCCAGCCCCGGCCAAACCTAATGCCATCCCTAGACCTAGCCCTCCATTCCCCCCGGTTATCAGGGCTACTTTGCCCTTTAGGTCAAATAAATCTTTTGATGTCACGGCAACACGCTCCTATCAGTGTTAGTTCAACTCTATCATACTATTGTCTCTGCAAGGTTAGTAATGTAGAAGTAATACTATTGTGCAGACCCCGCTACTTGACATAAAAACAATGCGTGTGTTAAGTTCCGGTCGCTCAAATTTAGAGTCTTGAAAGGGGTTTAGATGATTTCCATTTATGTGGCTATAGTTGCAGGGGTCGTGGCTCTTGTTTTTGCTGCTCTCATGGCAATGAAAGTGGTCAAAGCAGACGAGGGCAATGACACTATGAAAGAGATTGCTGCTGCCATAAGAGTTGGCTCTTCGGCATTTCTGCGTAGAGAATATACCGCTCTTATTCCATTCGTGGTGGTCGTTGCGATTGTTCTAGGAGTTTTAATTGACTGGCTTACCATGGGATCTATTGTCCCAAAGACAGCCATATCTTATCTAGTCGGAACGATATGTTCTGCTGTTGCAGGTTTTGTTGGGATGAATGTTGCGGTAAGAGCAAACGTTCGGACCGCCGCAGCCGCCATGAAAGGACTTAATCCCGCGTTGAGAATAGCTTTTTCTAGTGGTTCTGTTATGGGTATTACAGTGGTAGGGATCGGGCTACTTGGAGTTACCGTTCTTTATCTAGTTTTCCAAGATATAACAGTGGTCGCTGGATTTGGATTTGGAGCTAGCTCGATAGCACTTTTTGCCCGTGTGGGCGGTGGAATATTTACGAAAGCCGCTGACGTAGGATCAGACCTAGTAGGAAAAGTTGAGGCTGGTATACCTGAAGATGATCCTAGGAATGCTGGTGTCATAGCTGACAACGTTGGTGACAACGTAGGTGATGTGGCCGGTATGGGTGCAGACCTTTTCGAATCGTATGTTGGATCGCTGATATCCTCCATAGCGCTAGCCGCTGCTGGTATAGGTGTTTTTGGAGACCAGGCAGTTTTCCCTCTGATGTTAGCAGGAGCAGGTATCGTGGCTGCGATACTTGGAACTTTTGTAGTGAGAAGTGGAGAGCAGGCTGATTTCGGCCAGTTACTGTGGGCCTTGCGCAGAGGAATATTTGCCTCGGCCATTTTGCTAGCGGTTTTTGCGTTAGGAATAATCCTCTATTTCGGCCTGGATATAGATTGGTTCTGGTGTGTATTATCCGGCCTTGTAGCAGGTGTGGTTATAGGTTTAGCCACTGAATATTACACTTCGTATGAATACAAACCTACCAAACAGGTTTCCGAGTCATCCCAGACCGGAGCAGCTACTGTGATTATTAGCGGGTTGGCTACTGGAATGCTTAGCAC
>Ga0114933_10004226_pt1 | contig 13568 bp, 14 predicted proteins | sample 4SBtaG_FD_89691 | JGI IMG/M metagenome (GOLD analysis project Ga0114933, IMG submission 89691) | Deep subsurface microbial communities from Kolumbo volcano to uncover new lineages of life (NeLLi) - 4SBTROV12_W25 metaG | ecosystem: Environmental > Aquatic > Marine > Volcanic | place: Kolumbo...
CCCCGCAAGAAGCGCCGCCAGTTCACCCCGGCTGGAAGAAGCTGGGTAAAGGATCGGTCGGTCCGCCAGGCCGTGAGGTCCCCGCCGCCAGGTTGACTGCGCCGGGTCCTCTACCCTGATCTTGCCGCCATCTCCCTGCTGCGCGTCCATATCAGGGTATCCCCTCGGCCTCGAGGTTCAACAGGCGGTACGATGGGTCCACCCTGGAGGTCCGATGCACACCCCCGCCCCTCGCACCCGCAGCCCCCGTTGGTGGCTGGCCATCGCAGCGCTGGCGGTTCTGCCCTCCTGCCTCCCGGCCACGGCCGCCCCAGCCACCGGGCCAGACGCCGAAAAAGCGGCGTTACAGGCTGCCAACAGCTGGCTCAGCCTCGTGGACGCCGGCAAGTATGACGAGAGCTGGTCGGGGGCCGCGAAGCTCTTCAAGGGGCAGGTCACCAAAGCCCAGTGGAAGACCGCCATCACCGCGGCCCGCAAGCCGCTCGGGGCGATGAAGTCGCGAAAGCTCAAGGGCACACACGCCAAGACAGCGCTGCCAGGGGCGCCAGACGGGCACTATGTGGTCATTCAGTTCGACACTGCGTTTGCGCAGAAGGCAGCGGCGGTAGAGACCATCACCCCGATGCGGGATCCGGACGGCGAGTGGCGGGTGTCTGGCTATTTCATCAAGTAGACGCTCGGTCAGCCACAAAACTCCTCGATAAAGCCGTCGAAAGCACCACCATGCTCGTCGTCCTCGAGCGCCTCATGGAGCCCCGGGATCAGCCCAGTCGCCCCCCACTCAGCCCACTCCTCCGGGTGGTCATCCGCGATCAAGACCGCCAACGCCGCGACGCCAACGCGCCGGATTGGCCTGCCATCGGTGCTGCTGCGGGTCACGATGCGTCGCTCCCGCTCCGGATACACCGACAGCTCCAGCGGGAAGCCGCGATCGACGTGGACGTGGGTGTAGACCTCGAAGCGCGTCCCGCGCCGGATCTGGACCCTCTCCAGCCCATGGTGCCAGGCCAAGTGGTGCAGACGCTGAAGAAGCTCGTCCTCGACGTCGGTGAAGACGTGTAGGTCGATGTCGCTTCCGCGGCGCACGTGGCCCGTCGACACCGACCCGATCAGCCCAGGCCGGAACGCCGCCAGGGCCCTCATCGCGTCGAGGGCGACCGCGCGCATCACGAACAGTCGCTGGCGCCGAGAGGCCCCCTCCGCCATCTCGGCCAGGAACAGCAGCTCGTCCCGGATCTCGCCATTCGACGGCCGGAACCTGGGCTTGAAGCGTACCTGTCGACCCCCGGACCGGCCCAGCACCCGTCGCGCCGCCATCCGCTTGGCGTCCATGTATTGGCCAACTTCTTCCTCGTACATCAGCCGCGCCGCCTCTCGGGCGACGGCGATCCGGACCCGGGCTTCCTTTCTCATGGCGAGACCGTCGGGGTCAGGGCGCGGCGCAGCCGAGGGAGCGCACCACCGACCAGGCGACCCCCCCGACGAACGCCATGGATGCGCTTGTGGACGACCTGCTGGCTCACGCCGAGGCGCTGACCGATGCCCGCCTCAGACAAACCTTCGAAGTAGAACAGCAGCACAGCTTCGCGCTGCTTTGGCGTCAGGACAGCGTCGATGGCAGCCCGGACGGCGCGGTCGCTTGGAAGCGAACCGCTCCGGTCAGGCGGGTTCGCCCAAAGGGCGGCGGCAGCAGGATTGAGGTCGAGGTCCGGCCGAAAGACCAGCCATTTTTCAGGAGCACTCCAAGGCATGAGCGATGCTGTCAGACAGCGAGCAGGAGGTGACGGAGGCGCGCAAGATCAGCTCGATCGCGGCTTCCGGTTCAAAGACCCACGCGTGGGGTGAGCGACCGCGGAGGTCGAATCGCCGCAGCCGGTCGAGATCGACCAGCCTGCGCTGACCTCTGAGGCGACGTCGGGTGCGTCGGGGTGCGCGCAGCAGGTCGAGATGATGGCGCACCAGCCACACCACCCGACGCGACACCAACCCCTCCAGCATCTCGGCACCAAGGATATCGTGGTCGAATCCGGCCTCGGCCTTGCCGACGTCGTGCAGCAGCGCAGCCGTCCACATCTCCACGTCGTCATCAAAGTCGTGGGCAAGCCCAAAGACCTGCATCGAGTGGTACAGGGCGTCGCCCTCGGGGTGGTAGCGCTTGCTCTGCTGGACACCATCGAGGTCGTGGAGCATCGCGAGCAGGGTCTCTGCGGTCTCTTCGGTCATGGAAACGGGGGCGTCGCCACGTCCGGCGGTTGCCCCTCACCCTATAGGGGATCCAACACCCACCCGGGGCCAGAGCGACGCCCATGAACCCGCACCCCACCCGCCGCGCCCGCTCTTTGCACCTCTCCTGGGTGGGCCTCATCACCTGCCTCGCCTCCACCGCCCCCTCCAAAGCGGCCGCAACGAAGGGCCCGCCGACGCCGGTCCCCACGGCTCCGGACATCACGGCAGAGGCAAATCACCCCGGCCTGACCATGCAGGTCGTGCAACATCAGGGGGTCCGGTGGACCGTCGCCACCGTCGACCTGCTCAAGGCCCACCTGGTCCTGCTCGGCCAGGGAGCCGGCGCTGACAAGATCCACAGCTACGCAGCCCTCGACAAGCACCTCGTGGCCACGACGGGTCGCCGGGCCGCGTTGGTCACCAATGCCGGCATCTTCCACCCCGGCCACGAGCCCGTCGGCCTCCATGTCGAGGCAGGAGTCACGCTTCAACCGGTCGACCGGAACGAGGGAGACGGCAACTTCTACCTGCTGCCCAATGGCGTCTTCTCTATCGACGCGACGGGCGCACACGTCACCCCGACCGCGCGCTGGACCGCACCAAAATCTGGTTTAATCCTCGCAACCCAGTCCGGCCCCCTGCTCCTGGACGGCGGCGCCATACACCCGAAATTCAACCCCGACTCTCCCCACCGCAAGATCCGCAGCGGCGTGGGCATCAGCGACCCCCACACCGTCCACCTCGCCCTCTCACACGGCCCGGTGCGATTCCACGACGCCGCAACGCTGTTCCGCGACGTCCTCGGATGCGCGGGCGCGCTGTACCTCGACGGCACAATCTCCACGATGCGTTCGCCGCTCCGCCCCAGGGCCCGCAGCCACCCGGGCGGCTACGCCGGGTTCCTGGTGGTCCTGGAGGCCGAGACTCGGCCACCTCTGGAGGAGCCCTGATCCCGCTGCTGCTGGCGCTGACGATGGCCCTCGCAGGCCCCGTGCCCAATGAGACCCTGCCCGGCCGGTGGTATCCGCGGGAGTACCGCAAGCCCGACACCGAGGGCCTCTCGGACGCGGACAAGGCCGAGGTCGAGCGGCTCGAGGCCCTGGGCTACCTGACCGGCTACGACCTCGCCGCGACCGCGGTGGGCGTGGTGCTGTGGACCCCCGGACAGAGCGACCCCGGGCGAAACCTGGTCGCCTCGGGCCACGCGCCCGAGGCCCAACTCCTAGGCATGGACGGCCGGGTCCTGCACCGTTGGACCGCGCCCTTCGACCTGGCCTTCCCCGGCTACGAGGTCGTCGACAAGCAGGCCTCCGGCGCCTTTCGGAGCGTCACCCTCCGGCCCGCGGACGGACACCTGTTGGCCATCTACGAAGGCCTTGGGATCGTGCACCTGGACGCGGGCTCCGCCGTGGTGTGGGCGTCGGCCAACCGCGCGCACCACGCCGCTCACTGGCTGCCCAACGGTGGCGTGCTCACACTCACGAGGGCCCTGCGGGGCAGCACACCGGAGGGCGGGCCGGCCTACGAAGACTTCGTCAGCGAGCTGGACGAACGGGGACGAGAGGTCCGCCGGGTGTCCGTCCACCAAGCCATCGCCCGGTCTCGCTGGGCAGGCCTGTTGCAGGGGGCCGGGCCCGATCCTGGCGACCGCCTCCACACCAACGCGCTGTTTCCGCTCGACGATATACCCACTGATAAGGTGGGAATCAGCGGACGAGGCCGCGTCCTGCTCTCCATGCGGCACATCGACGCCCTTGCCGTCCTCGACCTCGACGAAGCGCGCATCGTGTGGCTCTCCCAGGGCCCGTGGTCGCGCCAACACGACGTCCAGATCACCGCAAGCGGCGCGATGCTGCTGTTCGACAACCGAGGGGGTCGCCACGGTACCAGCCGCGCCGTCGCGCTGGAACCCTTCACCGACAGGGCGCTGTGGCAATACGCCGGCGAACCGGGTCTGCCCTTGTCCTCGGACGTGCTGGGGGCGGTGCAGGAGCTGCCCAACGGAAACGTGCTCATCACCGAGTCCACAGCAGGGCGGGTGGTCGAGGTCACCCGCGCCGGCGACCCGGTCTGGGTGTGGACAAACCCGGCTGTGACAGGGCCCGATGACCGGTGGGTGGCAGCGGTGTTTCACGTGACACGCTTCCCGCATTCGGTGTCGATGCCGTGGCTGGCGGACCCGGGCTGGTAGCGCATGCGGGTGACCACGCAGGAAGAACGGCGCCGACGGGCAACGCCCATCAGCAAACCGGCGACCGGGTAGCATGGCGTCCCTCCCCTCGCCGCCGCCGAGGTCGCCCCATGCTCTCCATCATCGTCGTGCACGCGACCCCAATCCCCGTCGGACACCGCGTCGAGATCACCTGGCACGAAGAGGTGCAGCGCGGTCTCGTGCCCAGTCAGGAGCGCACCGACCACCGACCTCATCAGCCGGTGATCCTCGATCTGGACACCGGCGTCGAGTACGCGACCGACTGGGGTTTCGGACACGGCGGGCGGTCACAGCCCGACGCACCTGGTGAGGTCGAGGACGCGCCCCTCGAAGGTTTCCGGGTGATGCGCCGCGTTGTGGGTGTGTTGCGGGCCTGCCGGGTGGTCACCCTGCGCGCGACGCCCCGGTACGACGTACAGACTCACCTGCAGATCGACGTGGACACAGACGAGCGGCCGGCGTCGAGCAGATAGCGCGGGCTAGGCGTCTGGCGGCCGGCCAACCCAGGTCGACCGCTGCGCCCCCAGCTCGCGCCCGTGTACAGGGCCGCGGTTGCAGGTTGAGGGCGCAGCCCGGCGACGGACGCCGCGCCCTCCAGCGGTCTGCGGACGACCTTGGCGTGGCAGCGTCACTTCTGGGAGGACGCGGGACGCTGGGGGCGAGGCGGACCAGCCGCGCAAGCCGATCAACCTGTACCCGCAACCGTGTACCTTGTATTCGGCGTCACCAGCTGAGCCTCGCCGATGGGCACGGCGACTGGCTCGTCACTTCCGCCCCGCAACACTAGCGTTTCGGTCGCCGAGCACGTCCGCCACCACAATCATGGCGGCCGGCAGGACCACCAGGTCACACACCAGCGCCAGCACCACCACCACCGCCGTCACCAGTCCGAACTGCATCGCTGGGACGAACATCGCGACCACCAACGTCGCAAACCCCGACGCCAGCACGATCGTGGTGATCACGATTGCACGACCGGTGTCCGCCATGGCACCCTCGATTGCCTCGGGGACCGTCGCCCCCGCGTCTCGGTGCCGACCGATGCGCACCAGCATGTGGATAGTGTCGTCCACCACGAGGCCCAAGGCCACGCAGCCCACCATGACCGTGCCGGGGTCGAGGGGAATCTCGAACACGGCCATGAAGGCGATGCCCATCAGCACCGGGGCCAGGTTCGGGATCATCGACCAGGCCGCCAGCTTCACGGAGCGGAGCAACAGCGCCACCATCACCAGGATGGAGCAAAAAGCCACAACTGTGCTTTCAACCTGGCTCTGGAGCAGGTAGTTGTCTACGCTCCCGATCAGCACAGCGTAGCCGGTCGCGTGCATGGACAGAGCGTCGTCGCTCGCCGCCTTCAAGCGGGTGTCGATGTCGCTGAGGTGGTGGAGGAGATCGTGGTAGCGGCCCATCTCGGCAGCCACAGTCACTCGGGTGCTCCCATACTCGTCCTGGACCAGCGTGGGCAGGTCCTGGCCACCTTCGAGCACCAGGTACAGCTGCGCGGCCATCGCCCGGCTGTCGGGCAGCCGCGCCCAGGCAGCGTCCCCATCGTGGAGCACCCGGTTGGTCTCCTCGAGCACGTCCACCACCGACAGCGCCCCCGACACGCCCGGCAGCGACTCGATCCAGGCCTGGGTCTCTTTGAGCCGCCGGCGTGGCGGTTGCCGTAGGAGAGGTAGCCCACCTCGTCGACGTAGAGGATCTTCGGTCTGCACAGGCGACGCAGACGACGCTCCAACGCGTTGGCACTGTCTTCTGCCGCCAGCTTGTTCAACATCTCGCTTGCGGTGACGCACTGGACAGTGGCACCGGCCAGCAGCGCAGCGTGGCCGATGTTTTTGGCCAACATCGTCTTCCCCGTGCCGTTGGGCCCGGCGATGACGACGTTGGCCGCGTCGTCGATGAAGCGCAGCGCCATCAACTCTTCGACCAGGGCGCGGTCGATGCGCTCTGGCCAGTCCCAGTCGAAGTCGGCCAGCGGCTTGAAGCGACCCAGGCGGGCGTTGACCGTGCGTCGCTCGAGGCTGCGCCGGTCGCGCTCGGTCTCCTCGACCCCGAGGACCCAGGGCAGCCACTCGGTGTCCGCAATCTCGTCCCAGTGAAGCAGCAGGCCGTGCATGCCCAGCCTCAGCGCTCGCTCGCGCAGCGTCTCACTCGGCTTCATCGCCGCCTCCCAGGCCATCGTAGGTCGACAGGTCGTGGGGCTTGACCACGAGGTCTCTGACCCGTGGGTCGTCGGGAAGCTCGACCGCCAGCGGCGGGGGCAGCTCCGCGTCCTGTTGGCGTTGATCGAGGATCTGCCGGACGGCGGCCACATGGAGCGCGTCGGCAGCAACGGCCTCGACGGTTGCGGTTTGGACAGCTTCGGCGCCCCAGGTGTCGACGAGGCGCAGCAACGCCGCGACGGCGCTGCCCAGGTTGTGGCCGCGCGCTGCGGCGCCCTCCAGCAGCGCTCTGCTCGATGGGACCGCGTGGTGCAGCCGGTCCATGCCGCGCTGCTCTCGGGCATTGCGCTTGTACTCGACGAGGGCGGCCAGGTGCTCGGGATCCTCGACTTGGGCGCCCTTGTCGAAGCTGCGAGGGTGCTCGGCGATGACCTCGGTACCGTCCACGATGCGGACGTTCTCGGTGGTCGCCAGGACGACCAGAGACCGGCGCACATGGTCGTGGGGCACCGTGTAGTCGTTCTTGTCGAAGCGAACGTAGGGCTGCTTGCCGACGCTGACCACGACCCTGTCGTGGGCCGGGAAGCGGTCGGCGGGCAGCTCGAGCAGCCTGAGGCGCTCCTCGGACCAGGCCTGCCCAATGGTCATTGTGTTGTCCTCCGGACACGGTCGTTTCCCCGCGACGTCGATGCACCAGGTCCGGACCTGTTTGTTCAGATCGTGGAGGTCAGACCAGGTCCGGGCGGGCCAGAATGAGGTGCGAAGGTGTCGAATCCTGCGTTCGACTCGAGCCTTCTCGTTGCCGCGGTAGGGCGCTACCGGACGCGGCTCATACCGATAGTGGGCAGCGAACTGCAGCAGCGTCGGGTGGAACAGGATGGCCCGTCCACGTCGCTGAAGGACCACCGACTTCAGGTTGTCGTACAGGTACCGGCGCGCGATGCCGCCGAAGAACTCGAAGGCGGCGATGTGACCTGCCAGGAAGCTGCCCATCCGCTGGTCGAGGAAGAAGCGCACGAACGGCATACGACACCACGACAGCACCATGACGAAGGCCGACAGGATGCGGATGGCCCGGCCGATTCGGACCTTGCCGAAGTAGGCCCAGTCGACCTGCGCCTCCTCGCCCGGCAGCGTCCGAAGGCGCAGGTAGGCCTCCGCAGGCTTCCTGGGCCGGATGCGGGCGATCAGAGACCGAAAGTGCCCCTCGGCGCCCGGGTAGCCCCGGTCGACGCACATGTACCACAGCCGGCTGGCCGGCAGCGTCGGGTGGGCGGTCAGCGTCTCGTGGATGAACGGAAGGTACGGATCGACCATCGAAGGACGCTCAGTTGCCACCCGGGCGCCGACGCCGTGGCTGTTCAGGACGCGCTTGACGGTCTGGTGGTGCACCCCGACCTGCTTCGCGATGGTGCCCGGCGGCCACTTCTCGACCAGATGCAAGCGGAGGATGCGCTGCTCGAGCTCGTCGGGGATCATCGCCGCCTCCTGCCGTCCATGAGGTAGAGCTGGCGAAAATCGCCCAAGCCGCGCAGGCGACGCCTACGGCGGCGGGCGCGCTCCACGAAGTCGAAGCGCACGAGCGCGCTCTCGGGCGGCCACACCTCGCCGCCGAAGAGGTTGCCGACGAGCGAACGCGCCCGTGAGCTTTCCGCACAGATCGCAGCGCACAACGGGGTGCCCGCCCACAGCGACGCGCCCTCCAGCAGAGTCAGCAGCGCTCGGGGGTGACTCGGCTCGGTCGACAGGCGGGCCTTGAGCAGGTCGTCGCCAAACGGGTCGGTGATCAGCACTCTCGTCGTCGTCGGATTGAGTGACACGGTTGCGGTCAGGCACGCCATCGGGGCTCTCCTCGTCCACCGCCGCGGCCGACGTGGCCGCCAACGCTGTGGCGTCGACGAGCGTGCCGGACGGGGCTGCCGGAGGTGGACCCTGATGCGTCACTTTCTGCCGCTCGCGGTACCGAGCCTGCCGCGCCGCGTGAGCCCGACGCCCTCGACGACCCTGCTGGTAGCGTTGACCGGCACGACGAAGACTGGCACGCCTGCATGCCGTTGAGCACGCCTTCGAGCAGTACTGGTTCCCTCGATCACAGCGCCGACAGATGCGCACCTGACTGCGGCAACGCGCACAGTTGAACAGCCGGTGGGAGTCGTCGATCGCAGCATCCGCGGCCCACCGGGCTGGACGGCGAGCACGTGGCGGGTGACGGTCGAGCTGGGTTCATCGAACGTCGATCGCCGGTGGGCCCAGGGGGCCCGGAGGTTCCAGCTCCGGGCCTCCACGTCTCCGAGGGCGCTTCCCGGACTACTGCGCGAACGCCGACGCCTCAACCAGGGGGCCGTGCTCGTCGCTGCGCTCCTGCGCGCGGCCTACTCGTCCGACTTGATTGCTGGAACCTGCCGATCGACTACCGCGCAAATCAGCGAGATCTGGCAGGTACTGGCCTGCGTTTACACCCGCGACCGCTCGGCCCGCAGCCGCTCGCGGGCGGCCAGGAGATGCGGGCGGAAGTGGGGGGTGGAAAGGGAGCGCGTCGCAGAAGTCGGCCGCGGTCAGCCCCGCGGCGGTCAGGGCCTCCTGCTTCGCATCCACTTCGACCTGGTACAGGTCGTCGATAAGGTCGAGGGGGTGGCCGGCCTCGGGGTGGTACTTCTCGGCCTTGAAGAGGTATCGACGGGCATGCATCCAGCACCCTGCGAGCGTGAAGTCGGGCGTGAAGATCTCGACAATCTGGCCATCCTCATCGATGACGGTCTGGGCACCGCCAGCCTTGGTCCGGGCCTTTTCGAGGGCGTTGTAGACGACGTAGTCGTCGGCCATCAGGATGCCGGCGTAGTCTCGGAGCAGAAGCCGAGCCGCTGCGGCACCTCGGGAGGAGACGAACTGGTAATAGACCCGGACGCCGTCGCTGATGATCCACGCCCACCACTTCTTGGAGCCGCCCTTCTTGATGAGTCGCCAAGGGGTCTCATCGGCGAAGACCAGGTCGGCGTCGAGGATGCGTTGGTGCAGGGCCAGCAGAGTCGGCAGCAGCAGGACGTAGAGTCGATGAAGCTGGTCGAGGAGGGTCGTAGTCCGGACTACGAGCCCGGCACGATGCATCCGGCGAACCTGCCGGGTCAAGGCGATGTTGTCCTCGAACTTGTCGACGGCGACCTGGACGGCGAATTCGGGGGAGTACCTTCCGCCAGGCATCAGCTTGAGCGGACCCGGGGCGGTTCTCATCCAGCCGCAATTGCCGCACCGGTACTTGTGGCGCTGGTGCACGCGCATCTTGAACCGAGGGCGGACGATGGTGACCTCCTCAGAGTCGTCCGTGAGGCCTTTGATCTCGGAGATGTCTTCGTGGCAAGCCCCGCAGCCCTTGGCGCAGTCTTCGGCCGTGAGCCGGTGGTGGACGGGCTCGACCGTCAGCTGTGGCTGGGGGGTTCGCCTGCTACCTGAGCGCTTCTTTCGGCGTGGCTTTTCTGGCTCGTCGTCCCCGTCGTTGTCGCCATCACCTGACTTCCTGCGCCGCTCCGAGCGTGTGCCGAACAGGGTGCGGTTGCGGTCGTCGAGCTGACGGTTGAGCTTGGCAAGCTCGAGGCTGAGCTGCTGGAACTGGTCGGCACCGGTGGCCTGGGCGAGCTGGCGAGAGAGCTCGGCGATGCGTCTGAGCAGTGCGTCAACCTCGTTCTCGAGGACACGCTTCTCGGTCCAGATGGCCTTCTGGGATGCTGCCAAGGCGTCCCGGTCCGACGTGACGGCGTCGAGCTCTGCCACCAGCTCCTGCCGGAGCCGCTCGGCGTGGACTCGGGCTCTCTCGGCGTCGACTCGGGCTCTCTCGGCGTCGTCTCGGGCCTGTTCGGCCCGCGCGAGTGCCTCGACGAGCTCGTCCCGCGAGCGCGCTCGTAGGGCCTCGACATCGAACGCGAAAAGGGCGGCAGGACCATCACCAGACCTGCCACCATGTATCACGACAACGACGTTGTTGACGTGATTATGTTGCCGATCTTAGCGGCGTCTTCCCCGACCATCGGGGGCCCTGCGCGGAGGAACACCCTCCAAGAACAGGTTGAGTTCCACCGTGGTGAGGCGCAGCGGCTGACCTGGTGAGGCGTCCCGCCACAGCCTGGCAAACCGCCGGCGGACCAGCTTCTTGGCGTAGATGCACAGTCCAGAACCGTCCCACAGCAAAGCCTTGGCGCTCGAACAACGACGATTTACGAAAAGGTAGACATCACCGGCCTTGAGGTCGTGGTGAAACTCGGTTTCGACCAGTCCCGCGAGGCCCCGGAACCCCAGGCGCAGGTCGGTCGGACGTGTCCGCGCCCACACCCTCACTCCCTGAGGACGACCGAGCATCAGGCCAGCCTACGCAGCACTGCGACGGCGCTGTCGAGGTCCAGCCCTTCGAGCCGGAAGCCGCTGGGCGCCACCACGGCGATGAGGCCCTGACCGGTACCGCCGGGCGCCTCGGGGCCACAGACCCTGCGGGCAAGGTGGTCATCCTCAAGCACGACGGGGACGAAGGCGCAGTCGCCAGACGCGTCATCCAGCCAGCTCCCGAGCGTGTGGGCATGGATGCCCAGTCCCCGAGCCAATCGACAGCGGGACTGGCCAGCGTGCACCAGTGGGCGAGCAAACCGAACCACCGCGTCGCGGACGTGGGGTGGGTACCCTCGGCTGCGCGGGATCGGGCGCGGCGCGCAGCGCGGTTCTCGCTGAGCAGATCGCGAACGGTTCTGATGTCCAGCATGGGGCCTCCGGGCTGCTGATGCCCGAAGCTCGTCACCGTTCAGCACGCGGGGATGGTGCCTTGGCTACCACGTACTCACAATCAGCATCGGGACCTCTCCGGTCCAACGCAGGCTACCATGTGCTCGGGCTCCGCTTTTCAGGAGGCCCTTGGCACCCCGCCGCGCGGAGTGAGTGGGCAGGGCCGGTGACGGTCGAGCGTGACAGGTAGATGGCACACGTACGCCCCACCGCCGCTCCCGCTCCCCCTCCGACCATCCCCACCCCTCGGCCGCATTGCCAGCAGCACCGGCATGTCGTCCATCAGGTGGCTCAGCCCGCGCTCGCAGTCCCTGGGCTGGCTGTAGGTCAGTTCCCCGTAGGTCCGATCTTGGCCGGCACTCAGACGCCGACTCGGCGGGCGAGATCGGTGAGGCCGGCACGCATCTGGTCCTGCTGGACGACGGGGTGGACACGACGGAGCCGGACGCTCGCGCGGTCGGCTGCATCGCTCGCGCGCTGGCGGAGCTGGGGCGGGCATCTCACGGAGCGGCCCGCGACTCCGGCGTTCAGGCTGCGCTGAAGCGAGGGGCGGACTGGAGCGGGCGAGCTGGGCTCGACCGCGACGTGGTCCTCGAGGCGGCGGCGAGGCATCCGACGGTGGCCGGAGCGGCCCGGGCACTCGGGATCAGCCGGCGGACGTTTCGGCGTCGCGTCGCGGAGGCACATCGGCGGGATCCCGCAGCGGCGTGAACCTTCGGGCTGGTTGTTGGGCTGTGGCGCTGCCACGTCAGGCGATCAGCGTGGTGGCGGTTCTGTTCTCCACGGACGCGCGAGGGGCATCTGACTCGGGCGTCCGGATCGGTGCGGCTGAATGACCAGACAGCACACCAGTGGCTGTTCAGGGAGCTACACCGGCAACCATCGCGTCAGCAAAGGTGACGGAAGTCGGGTGTCGGACCGACACCTGTCAGCCGTCATTTCGACACCCAGTGAGCGAAAAAGCAGGAAGAACCGTTCGCGGACGCAGGCATGGGGCTTGCTTTACCGCCGACGATGGTGGCAGGCATCCGCAGCGCGACTTCGGTCGCACCGCTCCTCGACCTCCCAGCGATGCTGGGCCGCCAGGCAGCGAGGCTGCAAGAGTCGCTCGAGGAGGCCGGCCGATACCTGCCCAGCAGAGTCCGTCGGACGCTGGAGAAGGTGGCTCTCTGCGGAGACCCGCGTCGAGGTTTCGCTTGGCTTCTGTGCGGGCCCTGCGATGTCCACAAGCTCGTGGCGCATTCGTGCAAGGTCCGGGTCATCTGTGGCCGGTGCGGCGGACGGAGGATGGCGACCACAGCCGCCCATCTCGTCGACCGCGTCTTTCCGCACGTCGCAGTGCGCCAGTGGGTGCTGACCGTGCCCTGGCCCCGCCGACGGCTCCTGGCCCGCAAACCGGAGCTGGCCCGCGGCGTGCTCTCGGTGATGCTCAACACGGTGTTCGCCTGGCAGGCCAAGCGGTCTGGCAAGGTGGGCGCCCAGGGAGGGTCGGTCACCGCGACCCAGCGTTTTTCCTCCGACCTTCGTTTGAACCTACACTTCCATGCGCTTGTGCTTGACGGCGTCTACGTAGAGGACCCGAAGACCGGCCGGCTCCGGTTCTGGCGCGATGAGGGGCCCCGCACGGCGGACGTCGAGGAGCTGGTCGTGCTCGTGGCGAAGAAGTGCGAGGCCTGGCTCGCGCGCCGCGGCCATGGCGTCGAGGGAACTGCCGGGGACGAGGACCACGATCCCGGGGACGCGCAGCAGCTCATCCAGGCCGCGTCCGTCGCAGGCCGGTCGGCGGTCGCGCGCGGACGGCGGGCCCGGCGGGTGCAAGTTCACGGCGGACGCGAGTACAAGCTGCCCCCGCGGTGTGCCACTTACAACGGATACAACCTCCACGCGGGCGTCATCATCGGGGCGAAAGATCGCGAAGGACTAGAGCGTTTGGCGAGGTACGCCTGCAGGGCCGCCATCTCGAAGGAGCGGCTGCACGTCCTCCCCAATGGTGACATCGAGCTGGAGCTGAAGCGATCCTGGTCGGACGGCACGGGCGCGATCCGGATGACGGAGCTTGAACTAACGGAGCGGATCGCTGCGCTGGTGCCCCCGCCAAAGAGCCATGGCATCCACTATCACGGGGTCCTGGCCTCCCGGCACCGGTATAGGAGTCGGGTGGTGCCGAAGCCTCCGAAGCGGACCGACGCGAAGACGCTGAC
>Ga0114933_10004227_pt1 | contig 13566 bp, 12 predicted proteins | sample 4SBtaG_FD_89691 | JGI IMG/M metagenome (GOLD analysis project Ga0114933, IMG submission 89691) | Deep subsurface microbial communities from Kolumbo volcano to uncover new lineages of life (NeLLi) - 4SBTROV12_W25 metaG | ecosystem: Environmental > Aquatic > Marine > Volcanic | place: Kolumbo...
ACACAGCATCCGGCCAGTTAAAGTCATCAGAGCGTGATTTTTCCAGGGAGTATCTGGGTGAGTTGGGTCTGGGTGGAGAACTGAGGCCAATTCCCGCTGTTCTGCCAGCGATACTGGCGGCTCGTGAACTGGGACGGGCTGTCATGCTGCCGATGGCCAACTGTGCCGAAGCCAGTCTCGTACCCGATGCGAGGTTGTTGGCGGTCGAGAGCCTGATACAGGCAGCTGCCCACTTATCCGGAGATACACCCGTTCCGGAACTGACTGCGGGCATGCCTTTGGAAAAGCTTGGCCGAGGCGATACCCACGGAGATCTCAGAGATATCTGCGGCCAGCCCTTTGGCGTGCGTGCGCTCGAGATTGCAGCAGCCGGCGGCCATTCGTTGATGATGGTGGGCCCTCCCGGCTGCGGTAAGACCATGTTGGCAGAGCGGCTTGCTGGCATCCTGCCGGATATGCAGGCGGACGAGGCGCTGGAAACAGCAGCAGTCTATTCAGTATCACACTTGGGCTTCGACAGTGACCGCTGGCAGCTTCGACCTTTTCGCGCACCTCATCACAGCGCCTCCGCGGTGGCACTGGTGGGCGGGGGAGCCCGGGTGGGACCGGGCGAGATATCGCTGGCGCACAACGGCGTGCTTTTCCTGGATGAGTTGTCAGAGTTCTCCCGGCAGGTACTCGATCAGTTACGTGAACCACTGGAGTCAGGGTCGGTATTGATTGCCCGGGCAGGGCGAACGGCTCGTTATCCCTGCCGCTTCCAGTGGGTGAGTGCGATGAACCCCTGTGGCTGTGGTTACCACGGAGATCGTTCCGGCCGGTGTCGGTGTACCGTCGAACAGGTCAGGCGACACCAGAGCCGCCTTTCCGGGCCACTGATCGACCGGGTGGATCTTCATGTGAGGCTACAGTCGGTGGATCCCGCAGAGGTCCACACCAAGAAATCATGTCTTGAGACCTCTGCTGAGATCAAAAGCCGGGTCTGCCGCGCAAGAGAGTGTCAGACAGCGCGCGCCTGCAACATCAATGCGCATCTCACCCAAAGCGAGTTGCAGCAGGTTGCTCCATTACGACATGAAACACAGCTATTTCTTAGTGAGGCAGGTAGTCAGTTGGGGTTTTCCGTCCGTGGACACTACCGGGTCCTAAGAGTGGCGCGGACAATTGCTGATCTTGAGGGTACGGCGGCGCTCACGGAAGAACATCTTGCCGAGGCACTGCAGTACCGTGTACCCGACCGAACTGAGGCCGGGCTGGCATAACGTCCGTTACGTCCAGTTGGGATCACGCTTTTCGATGAAAGCGTCAATCCCTTCCTGGGTATCGGGGAAGAGCATATTGTCGGCCATGACCTGGCCCGCGGCCTGATAGGCTTCGGCCAGCGGCATATTCAGTTGCCGATAGAAGAGTGCTTTTCCGGCCCGCAGAGCGTCAGCCGGTTTACTGGCAATATTTTTCGCTAGGGCATCGACTGTTCCGTCAAGCCTGTCAGCCGGGACCACATGGTTAACCAATCCGTACTCATGCGCTGTGTGCGCATCAATGAAGTCCCCGGTGGTCAGCATCTCAAAGGCCCGTTTGCGTGAGACGCCCCGACTCAATGGAACGCTGGGTGTTGAACAAAAAAGCCCGAGGTTGATTCCGGACACCGCAAAGCGTGCCGTATCCACTGTGACGGCAAGATCTGCATTCGCTACAAGTTGACAGCCTGCAGCGGTTGCCATGCCCTGTACCTTGGCCACCACGATCTGTGGCATGCGGGCCAAAGTCAGCATCATTTGACTGCATCGAGAAAAGAGATCTTCATAGTAAAGCTGATCGGGTGCGGCTCGCATTTCCTTAAGATCATGACCGGCACAGAAGGCCTTGCCGGCCGCCGCAATAATCAGGACCTTGATATCATTATCCGCTGACACCTCGTCAATTTCTGCCTGGAGCGAAGAAAGCATCTCCTCGGACAAGGGGTTATACTGATCTGGCCGATTCAGGGTCAGCATCATAACCCCCGGTGCACGAGTCTCCTTGAGAACGATGGACGAGATATCTTGAGAAGCCGTAGACGCTTTCATTGCGGCATCCTTTTGCTGAAACGTTCCGTAACTTACACCTTGTAGGCAAGAAAAGTAAACTGTTATGTCCCGGATCACGATTGTGCAAATGGAATCCCTGATTCGGAAGCAGTTACCGTTTGCAGTCGAATCTGGATTTATCCTGGAGTCCCTTGCAGAGGGACGGGCCGTGGTTCGCGCCCCTTATCGAAGCGCTTTTCTTCGACCGGGGGGCACTATCGCGGGCCCCGTCATGATGGGACTTGCAGACTACGCGATTTACGCAGCACTGCTGAGCCGCATTGGCCTTGTTGAACTTGCCGTGACCACGAGCTTTAATATCAATTTCCTATCCCGCCCTGGGGAAGCAGACCTGATTGCCGATGCCGGCATTATCAAACTGGGTAAGCGTCTCGCGGTTGGCGAGGTCGAGATGGTCAGCGCAGATCGCGATGATTTGGTAGCGCATGTGACGGCCACCTATTCGATTCCGCCCGATGCGGTCTGAATCGCGTAAGAGACGAGATGACATGAGCGCTACTCGATTCAAAGAAGTTCGAGCCTGCGTGTTTGACGCCTATGGAACCTTGTTTGATGTGCACTCTGCCGTCGGGCGTCATTCAGCTCGACTGCCTGATGCCAGCACCGTTTCTATGTTGTGGCGCACCAAGCAACTCGAATATACCTGGCTGCGTACCCTCATGGGTCGATATGTCGATTTCTGGCAGATCACTCAGGATGCACTGAATTTTGCACTTGATACTCATGGGATGACCGATGCCGCGCTGCAACAGGATCTGATGCAGGCCTATCTTGAATTATCCTGCTACCCCGAGGTGCCGAAAGTGCTTGAAACACTCAAGCAAAAAGGTTTTCGTTGTGCAATCCTGTCCAACGGTTCTACCGAGATGCTGAATTCTGCGGTTCGAAACAGTGAACTTCAGGATTTCTTCGATGCGGTAATTTCAGTTGATTCCCTTGGCGTCTACAAGCCGGACCCGCGGGTTTACCAACTGGCGGTTGATCAGCTGGATCTTCAGCCGCGCGAGATCGCATTCCAGTCGTCCAATGCGTGGGATGCTGCAGGCGCGGGCGCTTTTGGATTCAAGGTTGCCTGGATTAACCGCTTCGGTCAGCAGACCGAGCGTCTCGGTACCCTTGCCGATGCAGAACTTAAGGACTTGGGGGGTTTGCCCGCTTTGTTGTAGTCGTTGCAGCCCGAGGATTATCGGCAAGCTTCCCAAAGGGGCTCAGTGCCGTTTGGCGAGTTGAGCCCTTGCGACCCGTGAGGCCGGAGGATGACCCAGTCGGCGACTCAGTGTATCGGTGATGGTGACGAGCTGATCAAGGTCAGTCGCGCAGTCAATACCAAGACCCTCCATCATGTAGACCACGTCTTCAGTCGCCACATTGCCGGCAGAGCCGGATGCATAAGGACATCCGCCCAACCCGCCAACAGCGGTGTCTACTGTGGTTACACCGATCTCGATACAGGCAAGAATGTTCGCAAGCGCTTGCCCATAGGTATCGTGAAAGTGCACCGAGAGGTTATCGATACCGGTTTCGCTTGCACAGGCTTTTGCCAGCGCGCGCGCCTTGTCTGGAGTGCCAACGCCAATGGTATCGCCCAGAGAAATTTCAGAGCAGCCCATTGCGATCAGTTTTGCCGCCAGACTGGCTACCTGAGCAATCTCTACCTTGCCCTCATATGGACAGCCCAGCACACAGGAGATGTAGCCGCGGATGACGACGCCATCGTCCTTGGCGAGGGTACACACCTCGGCAAAGCGTGAAAGGCTTTCATTAATGCTGCAGTTGATGTTGCGCTGTGAGAAGGTTTCTGACGCGGCGCCGAAGATCGCGATCTCGCGGGCGCCCGCAGCTCGGGCATTCTCATAGCCTTTTTTGTTGGGTACAAGTACCGGAAGGCGAAGATCTATTCGTCCCGAGAGCGATTCCAGCACTTCGTCGCTGCCGGCCATCTGTGGAACCCAGCGGGGTGATACAAAGGATCCGGCTTCAATATCTTTGAGTCCGGCAGCGGCCAGTTGCTGTATCAGGTCGACACGTTCTTGGGGCGACAGGGGTTGGGCTTCGTTCTGCAGTCCATCGCGGGGCCCCACTTCGACGATTCGGATATGGTTGGGTCTCATGGATTATTTTGCCTCTTCAAGGTGCCGACAGCGCAATCCGGTAGTAGATGCACAGATCAGGTTCGATACCGTCCTGGTAGTCTTTTTCAATTATATGAACTGCCCGGGCGCCAAGCGAACTATTCAGCCGCCACATGGCGTCAGCGAGCCCTGCTCGGTTACGCCCGGACACCTGTTCGAATCCCTCTGACCGCGCGGCGTCAATCTGGTGTGCTTTAAGTTCTCGGCCGATTCCCTGACCGCGATACTCATCATCGACGAGGGTATCTGCGGCATACAGCACCGTAGCGCTGCCTCGTAATGAATCTTCGGCCGGGCCGCGAATATGGGAAAAGGCCTCGAGTGGTGCTCCGAGACAAAATCCGGCCAGTTGCACCCCATTGATCGCTGCGAGACTGACACCTTTTTCGTGACAAATGATCTTTTCAAGGGTCTCGGGCGTATCCTGCCGGGAGGGTTCGTAAGTCTGTGTTTCAAGACGAAGCAGTTGCGATCGCCAGTGGCCCCAGTTTGCGGCGTTCAGACGCTCATACTGTATGGCTGTGCTGATTGCAGGCATCCGAGAGACCCTTAGTCGGTACTGGCTTCGCCCGTGCTCTGTTGGTGCCGTTCCCGGGACCGAACGATACTCTCATGCCGCGCGCTACAGACGCCACAGTCAGAAGCGTCTGATCTTCGCCAGTTGTCGGGCGGAACGAAGCCATCGCGCCAGATACCGAGCGCTTCTTCTCGGGCGAGCGCTTCTTCTTTCTGGAAAGGCGCTGCCGGGCTGGCATTGGTGAGCGCCCATCCATAGCGGACCAGTGTGGCGTTCAGGCTTTCTCCATTCAGGGTGCATTCTGCCGACAGACTGCCCTCTGTCGAGGCGGAAGTTGACAGCGAGACCAGTGGACTGCATTCCAAAGTGCCTTGAATGACACGATCGGCAAGAATTTGCCATGCAGCCTTTCCGCACGGCCAGTCATTGTTGCTGTTCTGGCACAGTGCGTCAGGGTGGGGCAGGGTGGCGCCATCAAGGTGGTAGGCCGTTTCTCCCAGGATCAGGTATCCCTTCGCTGAATTAACCGTGACTGGGAATTGCGCAAAGACGGCAAGCGCCGCCAAAAAACTTGCGCAGAGACTGGCAGCGCCGATGAATAATCGAAAGCCCATGAAGGGTGCTGACCGGTAGGTCAGTCCCGCGGAAGCACCACCACAGCATCGCTGGCCCACTGAAGCCACACAGGCTGACTGGGCTTGTGGAGGTGCGTCATCGAGCGCTCCAGATTCTGCAGCGCGACCAGTACCGGGTCTTCACGCTGAGGCAGGTGTACGTAGAAGTGGCTCCGGTCACCAAGATATGCTGAAAGCCCCATCGTACCGCCCGCGGTATTGGCGCTCTCTCCCGGATCCGAGAATACCGGCTGCATTTTTTCAGGCCGTATCGCCACCCAGACCTGCTGTCCCGTTGATACACCGGCATCAGATCCGGTAACCTTGACCTCGCCCAGCACCGGAGTCTGTACCGTCACGGCACTGTCGGTGGAGGATGAGATTTCCCCTTCGAAGAAATTCATGCTACCGATGAAATCCGCAACGAATCGAGAGCCGGGTGATTCATAAAGTTGTCCCGGCGAGGCGATTTCCATGACTTCACCCTCGGACATTACTGCGATTTGGTCAGACAGCGTCAGCGCCTCTTCCTGGTCGTGGGTAACAAACAGAAAAGTAATGCCGATCTGCTGCTGCAGTTGGCGCAGTTCGATCTGCATCTGCTCGCGAAGTTTTTTGTCGAGCGCGCCCAGTGGTTCATCCAGCAATAGCACCTTGGGTTGCTTGATGAGCGCTCTGGCTAGGGCGACGCGTTGACGCTGCCCACCCGAGAGTTCGTCTGCGCCACGCTTGCCATATCCTGGCAGTTTGATGAGCTCCAGCACTTCGTCGATGCGCTTGTCCAGTTCGGCCCGGGTGAGTCCAGCCTTACGCATGCCGAAAGCAATGTTGTTCCGTACATCCAAGTGCGGAAAGATCGCATAGTTCTGGAACACCATGTTCACCGGACGGTGATTGGGTGGTGTCGCTGACATCGGCTGGTCATCAATCATGATTTCTCCCGCACTGGGGATCTCAAAACCTGCCACCATCCGCAGCAAGGTTGTCTTGCCGCAACCCGACGGACCGAGCAGCGAGAAGAACTCACCTCGTTGAATGTCAAAACTAGCGTTCTCTACAGCTTTTACAGACCCGAAGTGTTTGCTAACGCCCTGGAATGAAATGATTGCATCGCTCATGTTCAAAGTCCCGAAGTACTGTCGGTTTTTACGCCACGCCGTCTGAACCATTCAGCAAAAGCGACGACGAAGAAAGAAATCACAAATATGCTGGCACCCAGAGCCAGCACTGGCGGAAGCTTGGTGGGAAAGCGCAGTGAACTCCAGATATAGATCGGAAGGGTTGGGTCTGTACTGGTGAGGAAGAAGGACAGCACAAATTCGTCAAAAGAAATAGTGAAGGTCAGCAGCAGGCTGGCAACAATACCTGGCAGCACGATAGGGAAAGTGACCCGCCAGAAGGTCATCCAGGCATTTTCACCGAGATCAAGCGCGGCCTCTTCCAGACTGCGGTCAAAGCCTTCCATCCGGGAGATCAGTACCAACATCGCAAACGGCGTACACAACAGCATGTGCGAAAAACCCACCGTCCACAATGAGAGGGGTATCCCCAACTGCGTGATCAGGATCAGCAGCGAGATCGCCAGAATAATTGCCGGAATCACGAGTGGCACCATGATGAAGCCCATGACCGGTCCTCGTCCCGGCAACCGATAGCGGGTTACGGCTTTAGCCGCCAACAAGCCCAGTATCGTGCTTAGTATGGCCACCGTCAGTCCGACCTTGATACTGTTCATCAGGGCCTCCAGCATATCCGGACTGTTGAACATCTTCTCGTACCACTTGAAGGTAAATCCTTTCAGCGGAAAAGCAATGTACTTCGACTCATTGAACGAAAACAGCGGCAGAAACAGGACCGGCAGATAAATAAAGGTCAGGTAGATCATGGCATAGACTGCAAAGCCGTCGGGGCGCCACCAGGGACGATTCGTGTTCATGCGATCCTCCTGCGAAAACGGTGAGTACCCCAGAGAAAGAGGCAGATCATTGCCGTTACCGTGAGCATCGACATGACGGAGATGGCCGCGCCGAGTGGCCAATTGAATGCTTTGCCGAACATCGACTGGATAATGTTACCGATCATGATGCCGCTGGGGCCTCCCACCAGCGATGGGGTGACGTAGTCTCCAACGGTCGGGATAAAGACCAGCAGACTCGCCGCGATGACGCCCGGCATCGAGAGCGGCAGTGTGACCCGCACAAAACTCATAAAAGCGTTTTCACCCAGATCCCGAGCTGCCTCAAGCAAAGAGCGGTCGATTTTCTCAAGCGATACATAGATAGGCAGGATTGCAAACGCTGCCCAGGCGTGAGCCAGCGTGATCGTTACCGCGAATGGGTTATACAGCAGAAACTCAAGCGGTTCGCTGATGAGCCCGATAGACTTGAGGCCAGAATTGACAACCCCGTTGTATCCCAACATCACCTTCCATGCAAAGACGCGCAGGAGATAGCTGGTCCAGAACGGGACCGTGATCAAGATCAGCCAGACCAGTTTGTTTTTCTGAACTCGAAAAGCAATGAAGTACGCCATTGGATAAGCCAACAGGACGGTAGCCAGCGTTACCAGGCCGGATATCTTGATCGACTTGATTAGGATCATCCCGTAAATGGGCTTGGCAAAAAAGTCTGAGTAGTTCTTCCACGAGAATGTTTTTATGAAATCAACGTAGTCCTGCAGCCAGAAACTGAGCGTAAAAAGGATCAGCAACGGCATCGCAAGGCCAAAGACCATCGCCAGCAGTGTTGGGGAAAGAAGACTGAATCCCCTGAGGGCCTCACTTTCCAGAAAGCGCCTACGGATGATTGAGCCGAAGGACTGCAACGACATGGCGGTTCGACTCATGAGCGATAGATTTTTATTGAGAGGCCTAGTAGGCGATAGGGAGGTGATAGGCTAAAAGCATAATGCCGGGTGAGGAAGCCTCACCCGGCATCGTTTGCTCAGCTTCGAACCGGCAGGACTACATACCGGCTTTGACTTCTTCGAACATAGCCTGAAGCGCTGGCTCGTTGCCCATCGGGGCCTGAAAGATGCCGGCATCCAGAGTCTCGTTCACGTTTACCGAGTAGCCTAACTCTTTGAGCAGGCCTGGTTGATCCTGCTCGACCTTGGCGAAAGCGTTAAGGTTGCCGTGTCCGTATCCGTACTCGGTCAGCGCAAACACGCCGGATTCCACGCTGGCATAAGCATCAAGGTAGTCATAAATCCGATCGAGTTTGGCCGGATCATGATCGCTCATCAGGCAGAAGCCGCAAACCCAGGTCATGGCGCCTTCTTTCGGGCTGGAGTAGCGGACATCGAAGCCTTCCTTCTTAAGTGCAGCGTAAGATGAGTTCCATGCACTAGTGGCAACCAGTTCACCGGAGGCGAGCGCCTGCTCGATATCTGCCGGACTGGTCCAGTAGTACCGCATCAGCGGCAATTGTTCCTTGAGCGCTGCCCGGGTTTTTGCCATTTCCTCATCGGTCATGTTGAACGGATCTTTGGCGCCGGTGTAGATGGCGGCGACCATGACGCCGTCGATCAGACTGTCTGCCATAGACAGACGGCCTTTGTATTTCGGATCCCAAAGCATTCCCCAGGATTCGTTGCCGACATATTCAGGAGCAAGGTCAGCACGATACAACACTGACGTCAGGCCCCAGTCGGTGGGAATGAAGTACTGCTTGTCGCCTTCAAAAGTGCCCGGGATGGTTTTGAGACTCGGAATGAGATCGTCCCAGTTGCTGAGTCGACTGGTGTCGATTGGGTCCAGAATGCCCGCATCTTTCCAGATTGGAACTTTGTAGGTGCAGGGCTGGGTGAGATCAACCTTGAACCCGGCACGCATCTTGGCAAAGGCTTCTTCCTCGTCACCGAAGATGGCCATGTTGGGTGATTCGCCATGTTTGGCAAGATAAGGTTGATGCAGTTCGGGAACGTCCCAGCCTTCCCAAGTAAACACGGTAGGATGGTCGTCATTCGCGGCAAACGCGGAGCGACTGCCTACCGGCATCATCACCATGGTGGCACCAAGCGCCATTAGGCTCTGGTTGAACTTCCGACGGCTCATCTGGCCTGTGGCGAGTTGTTCTACGATATCCTCTTTTTTCATTTTGCTCCTCCTTAAATCTCGTTTTACTGGGCTTCACTGTGACCCCGCCCAAAAAGGGTTGGGCGCTTCTATCTTAGGTTATTTTAGATTATGGCGCGAACTTTGCAGAAGTACATGCGAGACCAAAGAGACTAAGATATTGATCGCAGCGGTTTTGGGTCATGCCTGGACCTGGTCTAAAGTCTTGTCAAGGGCTTTTCTGGCCAGTTCGACCAGTTCATCGATCTCCTCTTTAGACATAATCAGCGGCGGGGAGATGATCATGCTGTCGCCGACGGCCCGCATCACAAGACCCAGGTTAGCGGCAATATCGCGACAGAGCGGCCCAGTTGTTCCTGACGGCTCAAACTGCGCACGGGTATCTTTATCAGCAACGATTTCCAGCGCACCCAGAAATCCCAGCCCACGTACCTCACCGACCAACGGATGATCAGCAAGTTCGGCCCATCGCTGTTGTAGGTAAGGACCGGTTTCTGTGCGCACCCGATCAATAATACCTTCGTCACGCAGGATCCGGATATTTGCGGCGGCCACCGCGCAGGCGGCCGGATGCCCGGCATAGGTCATGCCGTGAGTAAATTCACCACCCTCTTCAATGATGACCCTTGCGATGTGTTCTGAGACCATGACGCCGCCGATGGGAAGGTATCCAGAGGACAATCCTTTGGCGATTGGCATGAGGTCGGGCTTGAGGCCATAGTAATCGCTGGCAAACCATTCACCCGTGCGGCCAAATCCGCAGATGACCTCATCGGCCACGAGCAGAATCTGGTGACGCTGACAGATGGCACTGATCTCTGGCCAATAGGTCTCGGGCGGCACGATCACGCCTCCGGCACCTTGGATAGGTTCAGCAATAAAGGCCGCAACCCGGTGTTCACCCAGTTCCTGAATTTTCTGTTCGAGTTCGCCGGCAACCTTTTTGCCGAACTCCTCTGGGGTCAAGTCACCGCCCTCGCGATACCAGAACGGCTGGCCGATATGCACAATATCGGGAATTGGGAGACCTCCCTGCTCGTGCATGGCCTGCATGCCACTAAGGCTTGCTCCCGCCATAGTGCTGCCATGATATGCATTGCGCCGACTGATGATGACCTGCTTTTCGGGATGACCCATGCACTGCCAGAAGTAGCGCGCCATGCGTACGACCGTGTCGTTTGATTCCGAACCCGAGTTAGTCAGGAATACGTGCGTAAGATGATCCTGGGTGACTTCGGATAGCAGTGTCGACAGGTCGATAACTGGCGGGTGCGCCGTTTGGAAGAAACTGTTGTAGTAGGGCAGCTGCTCTATCTGCTTGCGTGCCACTTCAGCGAGGTCCTTACGTCCATAGCCCACGTTGACACACCAGAGCCCCGCCATGCCATCCATCAACCGGTGGCCATCAGTGTCCCACAGATACACGCCTTTGGCACGTTCGATAATGCGGGCACCCCTTTCATGCATCCGTTTGTGATCGGTAAAAGGATGCAGAAAGTGGGCGTGGTCAAGCGCCTGATATTCGGCGGTGGTCAGCGTCATGGGGGTGCTCCTCGGCAGCAAACTTCTTTTTGGATCGACCTCCCATCTTAGAAGTGAGAGATTGGCCCCGTCAATGCAGTTTACTTACTAAAAAGTACGAAAAAGGCTCTGGTAATCGAAAGGACAGAAGCCTTGGTCTAGACGTTCAGCAGCAGATGCTCGCGCTCCCAGGAACTGATCACCTGAAGAAACGTATCATATTCACTTTCCTTGACCGCATTCCAGGCTTGAACAAAACGCGTGCCCAGCATCTCCTTGAGATCGTCACAGTGTTCCAGCGCCTCGAGCGACTGCTCCAAGCTGCGGGGCAGTTCATACGGCATATCATAGGCGCTTGCCGTCACCGGCGCGCTGGGATCGAGTTTCTGCTGCATCCCGAGCAGTCCGCAAGCGAGACTTGCTGCAATGGCGAGATAGGGGTTGGCATCGGCGCCGGGTACACGGTTTTCAACCCGGCGTGACTCACGCCCTGAGTCTGGAACCCGAAGACCCACCGTACGGTTATCGAGTCCCCATTGGACGTTGATTGGCGCCGCGTGATAACGGATGAGACGCCGATATGAGTTCACATTCGGCGCAAGAAGAGACAGGGAAGCCGGCAAAAATCGCTGCAGTCCACCAATATAAGCATAAAAAAGTGCGCTGGCTTCGCCGTTGGTGTCGCTGAATATATTTGCTCCGGTTTTTGCAGAGATCACGCTCTGGTGGATGTGCATAGCACTGCCAGGTTCTTTTTCCATGGGTTTAGCCATGAAAGAGGCGTACATCTTGTGCCGAAGCGCAGTCTCGCGCACGGCCCGTTTAAACAAAAAAGCCTGATCGGCGATCGCCACTGGATCACCGTGCAGCAGGTTGACCTCCATCTGTGCCGCGCCGGCTTCATGATTGAGGGTCTCGAGCGAGATTTCGAGGCCTTCGCAATAGTCGTAGAGATCCTCAAACAGCGGATCGAACTCGTTGACCGCATCTATTGAAAAGGACTGCCGGCCTGCTTCGGCGCGACCGGAGCGCCCAACCGGAGGCTCCAGCGGATAGTCAGCATCGGGATTGGGCTTAATCAGGTAAAACTCAAGCTCTGGCGCGACCACGGGCTCCCAGCCGTTCTCACGATAGGCATTGACGATTTTCTGCAGCACATAGCGCGGTGCCATCTCGACAGGGCTCCCATCGGCGTAAAAGCAGTCGTGGATCACAAGTGCGGTGGGTTCTTGAGTCCAGGGAACCAACCGGAAACTGTCAAGATCCGGTTTCAGGAAGATATCCTTGTCTGCAGGATCAACGGCGCTCTGGTCTTCGGGGTATTCCCCGGTTACGGTCTGAAGAAAGATCGCCTCAGGCAGGCGCATACCGATCTCTTCGCTGTATTTGTGCGCAGGAATAAGTTTCCCACGGGCAATGCCCGTCATATCAGGGATGACGGCTTCAATCTCGTCAATCCGGTTGTCTCGAAGCCACTGGCGGATACTCCGGTCCGGAACCGTTTCCAGCGTTGATACGGCATCTAAATTGTCTGACATAAAGCCTCAAAGACGAAAAACTACATTAAGTTTAACCAAGTAGGGGTCATTGCAACAGTTTCTGTATACGCTGACATCCATCAGACTTTCATGATGTTGGGATTGACCCTATCTACAATCTGTTTAACAATGAGATTCACGGTCTTTGGAAACCATCGCATTATTGTTTGGTTAAATCTCTAAAGCGGATGCAACGAAGATCGGGAAGTATCGAATGCGGTGAAACTTTAAATCAGATACTCAAAATATGAGGAGAATAGGAATGGAAAAAGTGCGTAAACTGACGTCCGCCGTTGGCCTCGTCGCAGGCCTCTTCGGTCTGGCGTCGCTCAGCGGCCCGGCACTCGCTGCCGATTGCCCCATCAAGATCGGGGGCCTCGCTCCGCTTTCGGCGCCAGGTTCCGTGACCGGTGGTGAGGCGATGCGCGATGCCATGATTCTGGCTCAGCGAGACATCAACGCGGCCGGCGGTGTGCTCGGCTGTGATATCGAAGTTGTCATCGCCGATACAGAAGGTCTGCCTGAGAAGGCACGGGCGATGATGGAAAAACTCATTACCCAGGACGGCGTTGTTGCCGTGGGCGGCGGTTATCACAGCTCCGTTGGCGTTGCCGGCAAGGATGTGGCCAACGATCGGGGAATACCCGTGGTCTTTGCTGAAACCTGGAACGACACCATCACCGGCGACAAGCAGAAGTACATCTTCCGTATCGCGCCGCTCAGTTCCTGGGCGTCAGGGGTGATTTGGAAGTTTGCAGCTCAGGCACCGGGCGTGAAAAAGGTTGCCATCGTGACCGAGAACACGGATTACGGCATCCCGGCCGCGGCAGAGTGTGAAAAAGGTCTCGCCTCGAAAGGCATCGGAAGCACTACCTTTGGTGTGGATATCGGTACGCAGGATTTTGCTGGTATCGTCGAGCGTGTGAAGGCGGAAGATCCTGACTACGTGATCGTACTGCTGACGGGTGAGGCGGGATACAACTACGCGCAGCAGGCGGCTGATGCCGGCGTTGGTCCACTGGATATGATGTTCCACGCCAATCAGGCCGGTCTCGAGAGTAAATCATGGTGGGAAAACG
>Ga0114933_10004231_pt1 | contig 13559 bp, 23 predicted proteins | sample 4SBtaG_FD_89691 | JGI IMG/M metagenome (GOLD analysis project Ga0114933, IMG submission 89691) | Deep subsurface microbial communities from Kolumbo volcano to uncover new lineages of life (NeLLi) - 4SBTROV12_W25 metaG | ecosystem: Environmental > Aquatic > Marine > Volcanic | place: Kolumbo...
GTTTATCCATTTTCAACAATCGTTGCAGAGAAATTTGCACAACAAGGAAATCCAGCCCCTATCGTAGAATCAACTGGTTCTGGTGGTGGAATGAAATTATTCTGTGCTGGTATAGGTTTAGAACACCCAGATATCACAAATGCATCAAGAGCAATTAAAGATAAAGAAGCCGCAACTTGTGAGAAAAATGGTGTTGCATATACAGAGTTTGTCGTAGGCAATGACGGACTTGCATTTTCAAATTCAAACGAAGCACAAAACTTTAGTCTTTCTATCGCACATATAGCGGCCGCACTTGTAAAAGAATTACCAGGTGGTGGAATAAATCCAATTTCAAACATATCTGAAAATAAATTAATGACTTGGGATCAAGTAGATCAGTATGTGCATAAACAAACAGGTAATCCAATTATGGGTTTACCAAATCAAGAAATTGCAATTATGATACCACCACCAACCTCTGGCACAAGAGATGCAATGGGTTCTTTGTTTATGAAGAATGGTTGGAAAAAATTAGGATTATATTCTGGTGATACAAAGAATGGATATAAAGTATTAAGAGAAGATGGTGTTGCAATTGAAATGGGTGAGAACGATAATCTAATAGTAGAAAAATTAGTTGGAGACCCTATTGCATTTGGAGTATTTGGTTACTCTTTTTTTGATACTAATAGAGATAAAATTCAAGCATCTATTGTTGATAATGTAGAATTAAATTTTGACAATATTGCATCATACAAATACCCAGGAGCTAGGCCATTATTCTTCTATGTTAAGAATGATCACATTTCTGTTATTGCAGGTATGATGGGATTTATGGAAGAATTTATTTCAGAAAAAGCTATGAGTATTGATGGATATTTATTTCCAGCAGGACTTGTACCTTTATCAGATGAGGACTATGCAAAACAAGTTGATGCATTATCAACATTACAACAGTAACACTTATAAATACAGAAGAGTGTTTAACGACACTCTTCTAATTTCAAAAATTCTAGGGAGAAGTCAATGAAAAAATTATTAGCATCAGCTGTTTTTGCAACAGCATTAAGTACCTCTGCATCAGCAGGTTTATTAGGTTTAGATTGGGAAGCGACAGGCGAGTATAATTTAGATACTGAAGTCACAGCTTTATCAGCAGAAGTAGGAAGAACATTCTCAGTTGGGGGTATGGAACTTTCTGTAGACGCAGATTTTGATTTAGATGCCGCTAATTTTTCTGGTACTGATTGGAAATTAAACTATGGATTAAGCAGTGGCGTTGACGCTTATGTAAAATCTGGTTTAACTAAAGATTGGGGCAGAGAAGATGTGGTATTAGGCGTTACTGTATCTTTCTAAAGAAATATACCAAAAAAAGTTTTAAAAGGGGTTGACAATAACCCCTTTTTTTGTTATTATCTAAAAATGGTGAGTAAGAATTACATAGAAGTAAATGGTGGAAAAAAGAAAAAACGCAATCTTGTAGAAGATGTTGCGTGGTTTTGTATTTTAGAAATGATGCCAAAAATGAAAACTCTTGATATTGAAATTACATTAGAGAATTTAAAAGGTGATAGGGCAATTGGATTTTGTACAATGACTCAAGACAATAGAACATTTGAAATCCAAGTAGATAGTAATTTAGATGAGGAAAATACTATTACTACTACTGCTCATGAAATGGTTCATGCATATCAATATGCTACAAACAAGGAAGTATCTGAGGAACAAGCATATAAATTGCAAGAAGTTTTGTTACATAAATATAATGAGAGAGGTAAAGAAGATGGAATTATTAACAGCCGCAGTAATGTGTCTGGCCATGAATGTGTATCATGAAGCGAAAAATCAAGATATAAGAGGCCAGATCGCAGTAGCACAAGTTGTTATGAATAGGGTAGAAGATCATAGATATCCTAATGATGTTTGTGAAGTCGTTACACAAGGTCCAACAAGACCTTCTTGGAAAGACAAATCTGTTTACTACCCAGTTAGGAATCGTTGTCAGTTTTCTTGGTATTGTGATGGTAAATCTGATGAGGTACCAGAATATGATCAAGTTGCTTGGCAGTATGCATTTATGGTTGCATCAGGTGTTTATTATGGACAAGTATGGGATTTGGTTGATGGTGCAACTCATTATCATGCAACTTATGTCCGACCAGAGTGGGCATCAACGAAAACTAAAACTATTCAAATAGGTGATCATATTTTTTATAGGTGGGAAAAGTGAACATATTTTATTTACATGAGAATGAAATGCAAAATGCAAAGTGGCACATAGACAAACACATTGTTAAAATGCCAATAGAGTATGCACAACTTCTATCTACAGCACACAGAGTATTAGATGGTGTGATGTATATGGATAAAACAGCAAATGGTCGTAATATTAAAAGATGGCGATTACATGATAAAAGAGAAGATGTATTATACAAAGCATCTCACATAAAACACCCTTCAGCAATTTGGGCTAGAGAATCAATATCAAATTATTACAAATTATTTAAATTGTATATGGCGACTTTATCGGAATATACATATAGATATGGAAAGATTCATGGTGCAAGTAAACCATCTGTTATGTTGATGAGAGCACCTGCAAATATCCCACCAAGTGTGGGTACAGAGATGCCACAGGCGATGCCTGAACAATATAAAGTGAAAGGTCAACCAATAAAGGCATACAAAAATTATTATATAGGTGCAAAGAACTCATTTGCAACTTGGAAGAATAGAGAAAGGCCTAATTGGTATGCCAACGTATTCGTTTAAAAATACTCGTACAGGTGAAGAGTATCAAGATTTTATGTCTTGGAAACAAAGACAAAATTATTTAAAAGACTATCCACATATTGAACCTTGTCTAACAACTCCAGCATTAGTTGGAGATCATTTAATGGGAGTAGGCCCATCAGTAGATAATGGTTTCAAAGAAAATATGTCAAGGATTGCAGAGGCTCATCCACACTCACCTCTTGCAGAAAGATATGGAAACAATCGCACTATCGCACAAAAGAAAGTTGATAGTGTTGTCAAGAAACACGGATTAAACAAGGTTAAATAACAGAATGAAAAAAACAAAAGAAATTTCAAGTAAACAGTTGATGAAAATCAAACCCATTGGTGAGAATCAGAAACAAGTTTTTGATTCTTATGCTAAAGGACAGAATCAGTTCGTTTTTGGAGCGGCTGGTACTGGTAAAACATTTGTTTTGTTATATAATGCAATCAAAGATGTTTTGAATTTAGACACGCCATATGAACGAGTAATCATTGTTCGTTCTTTAATTCCTACAAGAGAGATAGGATTTTTACCTGGTGATGAAGAAGATAAATCGGCATTATATCAAGTTTCATATATGAATATGTTTCAATTTATGTTTGAACAACCTAATGAACAAGCTTTTACTATGTTGTTTGATAGACTTAAACAACAAGGGTCATTACACTTTTTATCAACATCTTTTCTAAGAGGATTGACTTTTGATAATTCAATTATTTTAGTAGATGAATGTCAAAATTTAAATTTTCATGAACTAGATACAATCGTAACAAGAGTTGGTCAAGATTCTAAAATATGTTTTTCGGGCGATTTTTTCCAAACAGACTTGACTAAGACAAATGAAAAAAATGGTCTACATGATTTTGTAAGAATTTTACAAAATATGAAATCTTTTAATATTACAGAATTTGATATTGGTGATATTGTAAGGTCTGGTTTTGTAAGAGAATATCTAATAGAAAAAACACGACAAGGATTCGGTTTAGAGCAATAGGGAGTAATTAATGGATATAGATAAGCTTAGAGAAGAGATAGAATATGACGAGGGAAATGTTGAAAAAATTTATTTGGACCATCTCGGTTTGCCTACTTTCGGTATTGGCCATTTGGTTAGGGAGTCAGACCCAGAACATGGTTGGGAAGTCGGAACAGAAGTCAGCAACGATAGATGTGTTGTTGCCTTCAACGAAGATATCAAAACAGTCGTGTCAGACTGCTACAAGCTTTACGAGGACTTTGACGATTTGCCAGAAGAAGCTCAAAGAATAATTGCCAATATGATGTTCAATATGGGTCGCCCAAGATTAAGCAAATTCAAGGGTATGAAACGAGGTGTAGATGCTCGTGATTGGAACTCAGCTGCAGATGAAATGGTAGACAGCAGATGGTATCGTCAGGTTACAAAAAGAGCAGATAGATTAGTTGAGAGAATGAGGGCAATATGAGTGCAATACCAATTTTCCCATCTGGGTTAGTGAAACAATATCAAACTCCTAAAACTTTCATAAATGACATAGATTTTTCAGAATTTGTATTTCAAAAATCTCATACACTTTCTGCAAATAAATTAAGGTCAGAAGGTCACACCAACATTTTGAATAACGATAAATTAATAGAAGTTAAAAAATTTATTGAGAAATCTGCTTGTGATTTTTTAGATAATGAAATGCAAATAGAGTATGAAGAATTTTTTATTACAGATAGTTGGATTAATATCTGTGAAAAGGGTGGATTTCAAGGGCCACACAATCATTCTAACTCTATAATAAGTGGAACATTATATTTAAAATCTGTTAAAGAACATCCACCACTTTTCTTTAAAAGACAAAGAGTGGAAGATGGGCCGTATATATCTATGACAGAACATTACAAAAAGGGAAATCCACATACTGCTAGTGATTTGTGTTTTCCTTGCACACAAGATAGTATGATTATTTTTAATTCTCATTTATATCACGGACACGACCCAAGTCCAATTGATGCAGAAAGAATAGGTCTTTCATGGAATGGTTTAGTGAATTTTAAAGAGGGGAAATCATACAGAATACGATTTGAAAAGGTCTGATTATGAAATGGTTTGCTATTGTTTTGATGATGAATTTTGTTGATGGTCACTCTGGTGGTGAATTAGTTCAAGACTTATGGGCTTTGAATCAATCATTTGAAAGTGAAGAAGAGTGTTTTACTTTTGCAAAGACAAACAAACATACTTTATTTTTCAAAGCCATACAATCGTATGATTTTCAATTTGACCCACAAAAAATAATCTGTGTAAATGAAGATAGAATGAAAAAAATTTGGATGGAAGATCAAAACCTTCTTGACAATAAATTAGATGTATGATATAAATAACTATGGAATTGTTGACGCTTTAAGGAAAACTAAGCTGGACTCGGGTGCAATACCCGACACCTCCACCAAACCTAGATAACCTCGACTTAGGGGGTGAAATAGGATAGACAGGTAGTAAGTAATTTTAGAAGAGATTTCAAAAACTTAAATGCAAACGATAATTTTGCATCTGTAGATTACGCTATCGCAGCTTAATTGTACTGAGTTTGGTGAGTGCTTGGAAACAGAAACTCACCATTTTGGGTTCATTGGCCTTCGTAGCACTTCGGTGATAGGCTTGGTAAGACAAGTTAGTATAATGAGGGTGAGGCCTACCTCAACCCAACTTTTGGAGATTATATGAGAGAATTTATAGTTGATTGTTGGAATGGTGTTATGAACTATGAAAGAAATCCTCTAAGTAATATACCAGATTTACAGACACGACATTTGGTTATGCAAGTTTTGGCATGGATGTGGTGTATTGCTTTTTCATCATGGTTTGGTAGTATGTGGATATTTGGATTTACTGCTGTGATACATCTTATATTAATTGGTGCAATTGCATTAACTGTTGCAACATTTGAAACTGCAAAAAGAAACCCAGATTATTTTGATAGATGGTATAGTAAACAAGGTCTCGGTAGAGGCAATGGTGGAGAACATGAATAATGGATATTTTTAAACAAACCCCTAAACTTTTCTCATTAAATATAGAAAAAATAGCATCAGAAAAGAAGTTAAGTCATTTAGATGCTGTGTTATATTATTGTGAGAAACAAAAGGTAGAGGTTGAATCTGTAGTCAGATTATGCACAAAAGCACTCAAACAAAAAATAGAGGCTAATGCAATGGAATTAAATTTATTGAACAAAGATTCTTTAGGACATGGAAAATTACCTATTTGATTTTTATAATTACAAATTAAAATATGATGAAACAGTTTTTTTACCTACAACTATTAGTAAATTAACTGCTCCTAAAATATTTGTAAAAAATAAAACAGTTTTAGACCTTGGTTGTGGAATTGGACCACTTGCAATTTATTTTGCAAAGAATGGTGCAAAATCTGTAACGGCCTCAGACATATATGATAAACATATAAGTTTTACAAAGACAAATGCAGAACATAATAATGTTGATATTAAAGTAATAAAAAGTGATTTGTATGATAATATTACAGAAACTTATGATGTTATTTGTTGTGATGTATCTGGTGTAAGTAAAAAAGTAGCAAAATTTACAGATTGGTTTCCTAATGGAGTTCCAACGGCAGATGACACAGGTGCCGATATTATTTGTAACGCTATAAAACAAGCATCAAAATATTTAAATGATAATGGGGAGTTATATATTTGTACAACATCATTTTCTGATTTACATAAAATACAAGAAATGATGTTTGAGCCTATCATAGTTTTTGACAAAGATATACCCTTTTCTAAAGAACTGATTAATAATGTAGATAAGATAAATCCAAAAAGTTACAAACAAAAGAGAACAAGATATACTTGGAACTTTTCTTTGTGGAAAATGAAAAAAAAGGGTTGACAATACACTATGTTATATGATAAAACTATTAAATATCCGTACACCTTTGAAAAATATTGGATGGATTGTAGGTTTAACATTAAATGGATTCATAGAATTATGGAAGAAAAAGGTTTATCATTTCACTATCCAAAACAACTAGAATCAAAACTAAAATTTCAAGCTTATTATGAATGGAGAAAACAGATATGATGAAAGATGCATTTGAAAAAGCAGGCTTTAGTAAAGATGCCCAAGTAGAAAATTTAAAAGAAACAATCAAAGAATTAGAATATAGTTGTGCAACTCTTCAACGTCATAATGATCAGTTAGTTGAAAGAATTAGAAAACTATCTTCAAGACAATCTAGTAAGACTAGGTCTTATCGTAAATGACATCTTTTCCTTTTAGTTTAAATCATGTGGTTTTCGGAAATGGTGAGTCAAGAAAATTATTTATTTGGGAACATCTTTTCAAAATGACTAACTATGTTACTTGGGGCTGCAATGCAATTTATCGTGATATAAAAGTTGATAATTTAGTCGTTGCAGATTATGGTATGCAACAAGAGATTGTTGAATCAGGTTATGCAAGGAAGAATAAATGTTACTTTGCAAATTGGAATGTTCTTCCTAGTGACCCCATGTTAGAATATCTAACTCATGAATTTAAACCAGAGGATAGACATTTTGCAGGTGAAGATACAGGTCTGTGTGTAATTCAAGGAAGTCATGCTGAAAAGATGATTGAGGAACACGGAATAACAGAAGAAGATAAGATTAATAAAATTAAAAAAGATAATGGAATATATGTCACATATATTGACAAAAAAATGAAAATTGAACCTATAACAGACCCAGATGGTTGGTCTGCTGGAACTACTGCAATCCATCTTGCTTGTCAAGAGGGTGCAGAACAAGTATATATGTTTGGATTTGATTTATCCACCTATGGAAAGCCCATAAATAACATATATAAAGGCACTAAAAATTATTTAAGTGCTGATGCATTAGGATTTAACCCAGTTAATTGGAAGCATCAATTGTTTTTAACATTTAGTGAATTTTCAAATGTTAAATTTAAATGGATTTTCCAAGATGAATCTGATAGTTTAAATGTCAGAACAAAGACAAAACTAGGTCAATGTTCTAATGTAGAATTTTTAACATACGACAACATACGATAACACAAGGAGAAAATAATGTCATTAGACACTATAAAACGTAACAATTCGTTAGATAAACTTCTTTCAGCTGTGAAAGAAGAAAACGCCCCTCAAGAAAAAACTTCATATGTAGATGAACGATTATGGAAACCAGAACTTGATAAATCAGGTAATGGATATGCTGTAATTCGTTTTCTTCCATCTGTAGAAGGTGAGGAATTACCTTGGGCAAAACTTTATTCTCATGCATTTCAAGGGCCGACAGGTCAATGGTTTATTGAGAATTCACTCACAACTATAGGACAGAAAGACCCTGTGTCTGAGTACAATTCTAAGTTGTGGAATACTGGTGTAGAGTCAGATAAAGAGATCGCAAGGAAACAAAAAAGAAAATTGCAATACTATTCAAACATCTATATTGTTTCAGACCCTAAACACCCAGAGAGTGAAGGTAAAGTTTTTCTCTTCAGATATGGAAAGAAAATCTATGATAAACTGATTGCAGCTATGCAACCAGAGTTTGAAGATGAAACACCTATCAATCCATTTGACCCAGAATCTGGTGCGAACTTTAAATTAAAGATTCGTAGAGTTGATGGCTTTTGGAACTATGATAAGTCTGAATTTGAGGCACCTTCAAAACTCTTTGAAGATACAAAGAAGATTGAAACTATCTGTGCTAGTGCATATTCATTAAGTGATTATACTGCAAAATCTAATTTTAAATCTTATGAAGAATTAAAAACTAGATTAGATGTTGTACTATCTGGTACAACAACTGTAGGAAATATTGCTGAAAAGAAAGAAGAAAAGATAGACATTAATGATGAAATACCTGAAACTTTTAAAGAGCAATCCTCTGCAAAAGAAGATGATACAATGTCATACTTTGAAAAATTAGCACAAAACTAAAATATTAGACCCCTGCTTATCTCTCTAATACGTTAAATAAGTAGGGGTTTGAATTTACTTTAGGAGTGTTCCCATTAACAGCTGTTGTTGAAGAGGAATTATCAACACTAGTAGCATAGTTATAGACAATAGTTGTCGGTTTACTTGCAGCCATTTCTATTCCTCGAAATCCCAAAACATCTTGTCTAGCTGCTAAAGCACCCGCCTCTAGTCCAGCAACGCCTGCAGCTTTGATAGCAGGGTTAACACTTAAGTTATAAGGTGTTCCACCATTTACATTATTTAAACCTAAAATGTCTGCCATTCCTGGCACAAATACATTGCCTCCACCTGCTGAAGAACTCCCAGCAGTCGCTTGTGCTAATTGAGTGTCTGCATCTAATGCTCCAGCTGATGAATTTAATATTTTATTTAAATTAAATCCCATAAAATCTTCTAATGCAGTAACAGGCCCTCCCAGCATCCATTGTGCAAGACCTGTCGCTATTTGATCTCCTTTCATATATCCAAATATACCACCACCAACACCTCCAATTAGATTACCTACAAGTGGAACCACACCCCCCACAGCACCTCCAAGAAGAGCACCTAAAGCAGCACCACTAAGACCACCCATTAATCCAACAAGACTTGTAACTTTTTCTTTCATTGGAGCACCAGAACGATAAATATTAATTAAATCATTGATTGCTAAAATTCTACCAACCATTGGTATGAATTTTGATACTCGTTGTACCATACCTAAAAATTTCATGAATCTACTGCCCGACTTTAATTTAAGTATTCCTTGTCCACCTATAACTTGATCAATAACTGTATCTGTTTTAATAAACTTACCAGATTCAACATCTTGAAATCTTAAACCACTTTTACCAGCACGAACTGCTTTTACTTGTCGTTCGGTACCACTTTCATCTTTTAGATCGTATGTCTGTCCAGCTTTAAATCCTCTATCTTTTACAGACATCGCCCCACCAGAACGACTTACTTGAGCTCCTATGTTTCCTGCTCCTCTTACTCCTGCCATATTTCTTAGTGCCATTCCTATATTTCTAACTGTTCCCACAACAAGTGCTAAACCACTACCTAGTAGCACAAGTGATGAAGTAATTGCAAGTTGCTTTATGTTTTTTTTAAATTCTTCAAGGTCCTCTTTTGTTGATATATTTAATTCTATTATTGCTTGATCAAATCCAGCGAGAAAACCATCATTTATGAACGCTTTTGTTATTTTTTCTAAAGATTTAAATATTCCAATAACTGCTTCTTCAAATTTTTCTATTATTTTTACCCCATTTGTTAAAAGATAGTTTGCCATATCTTTAAATGTTTGACTATTTAAAAATTTTACTAAAAGAGGTATCAATGCGATCAAAGCTAAATTTTTAAGAACTCCAAAAAGACTTCTTGTGGCACCTACTACCGCCCCAGCACCTGGTATTTTCAAGAGTGTTTCTGATAAACCAGAAAATGCATTTTTCATACCTTCAAATGTTGCAAGTTGTCTGGCTGAAAGTGCAAATTGTCTTGCTCGCATGGATAAGTCTTTTGCATCTGTTAATCTTTTTGCCCTTTTCTCTTCTTGATCAATTTTGAATTGCATTTCTTGACCAGCAACAGATTTTTTAAACTCGTCTAGAGTCAAACCTTGTGCTTCAGCAAAATCATTCATTTTCTGTTTAGTATCTTCTTGAACTTTTTTAGATTCTCTTATCTCTTTAAGAGTTGCTTCACCACCCTTGACATTTTTTGCCATTTCTTTAAACAGAATATCTCTTTTTTCATTAGCAAGTTGTTCTTGAGCATCTTCTTTTGCTGCTCTTTGTTCCTGCTGCTTCCGTAATTTTTCTACTTCATCTGCCATTATTTTTTACCTAACGCCTCTTTTGCATAAAAAGCTGCAACTATGGCTGCAACGGACACGAAATATGTTGGTGCCATATCTCCAAGTATTTTTCCAGCTGTTTCTAATTCTACAAATTCTGCAAGGACAACTGCAAAAGGATATAATAACATACCAAACAATGCAAACCACGCCATGTTACGTTGTGCATCTGCTTTCTTATCTTCATTTTCTAATCTCATCATTTCTTTGCTCATTGCTAACTCCTCGTCACTTACCACGCCATCACCATCAACATCAAAATCTGCATATTTAGAACCTGATTGCAATTTTTTTTGTGCGGCCACGATTATCTCCTTTTATTTTTTGCTTTTTGTTCTTCCTCTTTTCGTTTTCTCTCTTCTTCTTTTATGTGTTCAAGTAAAAGTGTTATGTAAACTTCTCTTTCCCACGGTATCATATTTTCTAACTCTTCTAAACTATATTTATGATGTTGTATCAAACCAAAATTAGTTTTATAGTAATTTTCAAGTGTTTCATGAGCAAGTGTTATCCTAAAAAATTTTGTAACCCTTCCACCGTTACCTCTCCATCAACACCTGTATTCGGATTTTTTACCATTACTGAGTGTGACAATCTAGGCATAGTGTTAAAAAAATTTGTTATTAAATCAAATTGGCTTGTTGTCATTTGACCAATAAAGTCCTCGAGGTCTGCATCAGAAAAATCTACTCTATTGATAATATCATCTCCATTATGAATTTCTTTGATACACCTATGTAAAATATGAAAGACTAACTCTAATTCATTTTTATCCTCCATTCCAAGCATATCATTTAATTTTGGATAATCAAGAATTACTTTTATATTGTCTGTTACTTTTATTTCATTTGTATGATTATCAAAAAATTTAACTTTTATTTCATCTAGTCTGATATTTTGTTTGACTCTTGTTTTTTCATCATCTGAACAAAGAATTGATAATTCAACATTTTCTCCAACAGATTTTGATCTTAATTTTATAAAAATATATTCTATATCAAATGTTGGTAGATTGCTTACATCTAACTTTCCAAAAGTACAATTATCAATTATTTTGATAATAGCTGTGTTTGCCTCTCTAGCATCTTTGCCTTCATTTGCGATTAATAAAAGTTTTTGTTCTTTAACTAAAAATGGTCTGTATTGTACTTCTTGACCAGTAGATGGAAGCGACAACGAATACGTTGGCGTGTTTAGTTGTGGTAATGACATATTTTTCCTTTCAATTCAAATCAAAAAATTATAACCCAGGTGGACCATTAATAAGTCTATTTGCTAAGGCTAGACCAGCACTATTTCTAAAAACATTATGTCTATCAGATGTTAATTTTTGTTTTAGCATTTTTTGGCCACCTAAGTTGAGAGATACATATTTTCTATATTTCCAAGTAACCGAGAAAGTATTTATTGAGTTAAAATTACCATAATCATAAGTTAAATCTCCAACAGTTATTGGATAACACTCAAGTAATTTAACACCATAAACTCTATTACCTGCTCTGTTTAATTGAAAAATTTCTAACTCTCCAATATAATCTTCATAATAACCTATCGTATAATCTTCTGGGTCTACTGCTAATGCTTGCCAATCATCTATTAAAATTTTCTCTCTATTATCAACTGAACAACGAACTATTGCAGTAACGTCTGGAAAAGTTTCACCTGTGACAACTTCTCTTGCAGGCCCATAAAACTGTTCTGTTTGTGTTTCTAAAGTTTTACCTGGTAATGTAATTTGAGAAACAGCTATGGAGGTTTCTCTGATTAAATCCGAATTTGCGTTTGAATTTCTATTTGGGTGTAATATGACTTCATAATTAGCAGGCTCGGAATACATTTTTCCAGAAATACTATCTATTGTTGTTTCTGGTTTTTCATTTATCCTCTCATTGAGTTTATACATATCTGGTTCTGGCATCTTAAATCATCTTTCTTGAATCCGAATATACTACAGATTCATTTGCTTTCTTAAACCTTTGCACTGGTAATAATGTTGCGATTGTAAATTCATCAGCATCTATTCTTCTGAAATTAGACTTTACTTTCCCATACAAATATCTTTTAAGTGTAGGTTTTACTAAACTTATATTTTTAACATTATTAAAGTTAATACTTATTATTGTTGTTTCATCAAATTTCTCATTATTACTAAAATCTACTAATCTATCTAAAAGTCTTATTCTTAATGGTATTGGAAGATAATGAAAATTTATTCCTAAGAACCCATTATTATAACTTTCTACTGGTAAAACTAAAGGAAATGTATCATAATATGGAAGTTTCTTTTTAAACTTAGGGTCATATATGAACATATTCAAACGACCAAAAAATGCCGTTGCTCTTTGTTTTCCATCTCTAATCAAATCTAAGGGTTTAGGTGTTCCTAACTCTCTAATTTTATCTCTATACCACTCAGTTGACCTTGGTCTACCTCTTGCAGCCTTTTGCACAGATTTGATGTATTTGCTAACCGCCATAGTTTCTGCCTTTCATAGACTATAATTATTTATAAGAAGAATTCAAATGATCTTCAGTTAAGATTTTAAATTCCATACCTGTGTCTAGACAGTAATTTCTCGCAGATTTCCATTTGGCTTGATTGACAGCATATGATCTCATTTCATTTAACCATTGTCTACTTCTAGTTTTTGGATTTTTTTCTGGTGATGTTAAATACTTTTTAGGTTTGACTTCAATAATAAACTTTTTTATACCCTCTTTACCTTTTACTTTCATATAAAAATCTGGAAAATATCTATGTACTCTGCCATCCAAAGGTGAACGATATGGAATTATAATTTCTTCACTACCCCATTCCATGACATTTTTGTTCGTATCACAGTAAATCATGAGTTTTCTTTCCCATAAAGAGCGAAAAATTATCTTCATAGGATTTCCTTTGTATTTTCTTGGATTTGTTGGATTATATCTCCCACTATATGACATAAATAGTATTTATAAGGAGTCAA
>Ga0114933_10004232_pt1 | contig 13558 bp, 13 predicted proteins | sample 4SBtaG_FD_89691 | JGI IMG/M metagenome (GOLD analysis project Ga0114933, IMG submission 89691) | Deep subsurface microbial communities from Kolumbo volcano to uncover new lineages of life (NeLLi) - 4SBTROV12_W25 metaG | ecosystem: Environmental > Aquatic > Marine > Volcanic | place: Kolumbo...
GCCGCGGCGGTCTCGGGGCTGGGAGCCGGGCGGTCGCTCGGCATCGCGTCGGCGCTCAGGAGGGAGTCGAGCTGGTCGTCGAGCGTAGGCTCGCCGGGCGCGGCGCGCTCGGAAGGAGCGTTGCGGGGCCGATTGGAGCGCGGACGCCTGACCTCGCGCAGCATTCTCGCGAGCACCCGCCGCGCGGCCGAGCGGTTTAGCGGCACGAGCGACGCCTCGAGGTCATCGCGCAGGGAGCCCAGATCCCAGCGTCCGGACGTGGGCCCCTCCTCGAGCAGCCCGACCAGCACCCTCGGCACACCGGTGCCGGCGGCGACCAGAAGGCCCCCGAGGAGAGCCACGACGCTCCGCGCCGCCTCATCGCTGCTGGCGCTGCCCGGCGGTGCAAACACGCTGATCGCGCCGTCCTCGGCCACCCGAACATCCGCGGGACGAACCGCGGCCGGCCCGTCGAGCAGGGCCTCACAGACCTCGAGCGCGATGTAGGCGCCGATCTCGGACGGAATGCGGACGCGCCGCTCCTTCATCGTGGCGATGAGGTCCGCGATCGTCCTTCCGAGAAGCTCGCTCACCCTTCCCCTCCGCTCACCGGCCGCACCCGAACCCCATGGCCCGCAAGGTACCGCTTCACCTCGCCGATGGTGAACTCTCCGTCGTGGAAGATGGACGCGGCCAAAGCGGCGTCAGCCCGGCCTTCGACCAGTCCCGCGCGCACGTGCTCGAGCCCGCCGACCCCGCCCGAGGCGATGACGGGCACGTCGACCGAATCCGCCACCGCCCGCGTAAGGCTCAGATCGTAGCCGTCGCGGGTGCCGTCTCGGTCCATGCTCGTCAAGAGCAGTTCCCCTGCACCGAGCTCCGCCATCGTGACGGCCCACGCGATGACATCTTTGCCGGTGTCGCGGCGCCCACCGTGGGTGTGCACCGTCCAACGCTCGCCGGAGCGCTTCGCATCGATCGCGACCACGATCGCTTGGGCTCCGTAGGCGGCCGCCATCTTCTCGACGAACGGGGGGTCGTTCACCGCAGCGGTGTTGATGCACACCTTGTCGGCTCCGGCGGCGAGCAGGTCTCGCACGTCCTTGCGTTCCCGTACGCCGCCGCCGACGGTCAGCGGGACCGCGATGGTCGCGGCGGTGCGCTCGACGACGTCGAGGAGGATGCGTCGCTCGTCGCTCGACGCGGTGATGTCCAGGAAGGTGATCTCGTCAGCGCCCTCCGCGTCGTAGCGGGTTGCACACTCGACCGGGTCGCCGGCGTCGCGCAGCCCGACGAACTGCACCCCCTTGACCACGCGCCCCGCTTTCACGTCGAGGCACGGGATGATCCTGCGCGCCAGCATCAGCCGGCCCCCGCGATCCACGCGAAGGCGTCGGAGAGCTCAAACGCGCCCTCGTAGAGCGCCCGCCCACAGACCGCCTCGCGTACGCCGGCGTCCCGCAGCGCGCTGAGGTGCTCGAGGGCGCCGATCCCGCCGGAGGCGATCACCGTAGCTCGCACGACGTCTTGTAGCTGCGCGGTGCGCTCCACCGCGGGGCCGAGGCCCGTGCCGTCTCGCTCGATGTCCGTGTAGAGGATCGCAACGGCGCCCCACGCGTCGGCGCGCTCGGCGAGCGCCTTGGGCGTGGTGCCACCCGAACTTCGCCACCCGTCGACCGAGACTTCGTCGCCGCGCGCGTCGATGGCGACGATGATCTTGCCCGGGTGGTCCTCACAGAGCGACTGGGTCAGCGCCGGGTCCCGCACCGCGACGGTGCCGAGCACGACCCTCGCGGCGCCCGCAGCGAGCCAGCGCTCGGCGGTCTCGCGGGTGCGCACACCGCCGCCGACCTGCACCTGAAGGGGCGCTCGCTCCACGATGGACGCGATGATGTCCATGTGGGCGTTCTCGACGCCGCGCGCACCGTCGAGATCGACGACGTGCAGGCGCTTGGCGCCTGCCTCGGCGAACGCCAGAGCCGTCGACACAGGGTCGTCCGAGTAGCGGGTGGCCTCGTCGTACTCGCCCTTGTGCAGCCTGACGACGTGGCCCTCGAGCAAATCGATCGCAGGGATCAGCTCCATGTTCCCTCCACGAAGCGCCTCAGCATGGCGGCTCCAGCGTGCTGACTCTTCTCGGGGTGAAACTGGCAGGCGAAGATGTTGTCGCGGGCGACCGCAGCGCAGATCGACTGGCCGTACTCAGCGACCCCGATGGTGAGGGCAGGGTCGTCGGGCACGCAGTGATACGAGTGCACGAAGTAGAACCACTCGCCGGACGGCAAGAGCGGGTGGGCGCCCGAGACCTGGTTCCATCCCATGTGCGGCACCTTCAAGCGCCGCCCGGGCTCGTCTGGATCGGCGCCCGGGTCGAGGCGCTGCACGCTCCCCTTTACGATGCCCAGACCAGAGGCGCCGGGCGCCTCCTCACTCGAATCGAAGAGGATCTGCATGCCGAGGCAGATGCCGAAGTAGGGCCGGCCGGTCGCGATGTAGGCGCTGATGGCGTCACCGAGCCCCCCGGCGAGCGCGGACGCACACTCGGAGAAGCCACCCTGGCCCGGCACGACCAGGCGCTCGGCCGCCTCGATCGCACTCGGCGCGTCCGTGACCTGCACGTCCGCGCCGGCTCGGACGAGCGCCCGCGAAACGCTGCGGAGGTTGCCCATGCCCGTGTCGACCAGGGTCACGGCCGGAGCCTTGCTCATTCGCTCAGCGTCCCCTTGGTCGAGGGCACCCCGGGACTGCGTGGGTCGAGCTCCACTGCGGCTCGGAGCGCTCGCGCCAGGGCCTTGAAGCTCACCTCGATGATGTGATGAAGGTTCTGTCCCTCGAGCTTGCGCACGTGCAGGTTCACCTGCGCGCCCCGCGCGAAGCCCTCGAAGAAGACCTCCGCCAGCTCGGTGTCGAAGTCCGGCCCGATACGCGCCTTCGGCAGCTCGACGCGCCAGACGAAGAAGGTGCGCCCGGAGAGATCGATCGCGACCGAGACGAGGGCCTCGTCCATCGGGATCATGGACGAGCCGTAGCGACGGATGCCCGCCTTGTCGCCCAGCGCCTCGGCGAAGGCCTTGCCGATCGTGATCCCGAGGTCCTCGGTCAGGTGGTGCCCGTCGATGTGCGTGTCGCCACTCGCCCGGACTTTCAGATCGAAGGCCCCGTGGCGCGCCAGCTGCTCGACCATGTGGGTGAGGAAGCCGATCGGGGTCTGCACGTCATGCTGCCCCGTGCCGTCCAGGTCGAGCTCGACCTCGATCGCGGTTTCCTTCGTCGCTCGCTCCAGCTTCGCCGTACGACTCATGGGCGTTGGATGCTAGTGCTGCGACGGGTAAATGGCGACCCGTATCGTGCTCTCGGCCCGGTCGAGTGCCAGCGACACGTCCCCGCGAAACACGCGGTTCACGCGGGAGATGGGGGGCTATTTCTTCTGCAGCTTCTTCTCGACGTCGGCGAGGCGCGCCTCCAAGAGCGCGTTACCCGGCTCGTGCATGAGCGCGAGCTTGAGGTTCAACCTCGCTCCCTTCAGGTCGCCCTTCTTGACCGCCTGCTGGGCCTTGGTGACAAACGGCCGGGCCTTGTGGGAGCGCACGCTCACGCCCCCCGAGATCGAGCGTTTCTTGAGCTCCTCCCGGCGCTCGTCCTCGGCTGTCAACCGGAGGCGCCCCTCCCGCATGCCCTTGTCGTACTTGTTGCGAGTGGCTGGATTCAGGAGGATTCGATAGCCCTCAGCCCCACGGCGAAAGATCTGAGCCGCCCGCTGCGCCTTTTCCTCGGGGGCGCCCGAGAACCGATCGGGGTGGAACTTCAGCGCAAAGACGTGGAAAGCGTCACGAATCACGTCCGCGGTAGCGTTCGATTCCACGCGTAGGAGCGTGTAGTAGTCGAGCTGGTCGAGCCGGTCGGTCATCTCAGGTCCGCGTCAGAATAGGTCAGCACAGCCGAGAGCCTACGCATCCATCATACGGGCCTGGCGCTCTTGCATGCGGCGGATCTCGTCGTCGTCGATGCCGCCAACCAGGTTGATTCGCACGGTCTGCTCCTGCCCCGTCTCTCCGTCGCGGGCCCGAACCCCGAGCGTGCCGTTGGCGTCCATCTGGAAGCTGACCTCGATCTTGACCCCGCCCCGCGCCGCCGGCCGGAGTCCGCTGAGCTGAATCTCACCGAGGGGCTGGTTCTCGTCGAGGCGTCGCGACTCGCCCTGGTAAATCACGACGGCAACCGTCTCCTGGTTGTCTGCGCCCGTGGAGAAGATCCGGGTCGATTCCACGGGGATCGCTGCGTTCCGCGAGATCACGCCCTCGCAGTAACCCGCGACCGTCTCCACACCCAACGTGTGAGGCGTGACGTCGAGGAGCAAGGGCGGACGGACGGGCTGAATCGGGGGCGCCTGCGGCGCCTGCATTTGGGCCTGCATCTGCGCCTGCATCTGCGCCTGCTGAGCCTGCATCTGCGCCTGTTGGGCCGGCTGCACCTGCGGCATCGCGAGCGTCTGAGCCACGGGTGGTCGCGCCGGCTGAGCTGGCGGCGATGGTGCGGGACGCTGGGGACGCACGGGAGGCAGGCCGGGAGGCGCCTGGGGGGGCGCCGAGGGGGGCTGGGGTGGGGCCTGAGGCGCGGAGGGGCGCGCAGGCGCGCCGACGGGGATGGGCGCCGCGACGATCTTCGAGGGCTCGCGGCGCGGCGGCTGGTGGGGCACCGGCTTGGTGTTGGGAACGTCCTCGAAGTCCGGAACGGGCAGTCCCCTCGAGCCAAAGCCGAGCGTGCTGCCGCCGGCGGGCTTCGGCGGCGGAGGCGCGGGCGGCAGGACCGACTCGCGCACCAGCTCGTCATAGCCCTTGCCGCGGGCGGCGGTCGGTCCTGAAGTGGGGTCCGGCGAGAGCCCTGGCCGAGCGACTGTGACGGAGGCGCCGATCAGCGTCTCGTCGTCCTCCTGATCGGCCAGAGAAGGCGCAACCCGGGTCGGCAGCTCTCGGTCGTCGCTCCACGTGGGAGGCGGCGGCGGCTTCTGCGCCCGGGCTGGCTGGAAAGCGGGCTGCTTCGGGCGCGCGGCCTGGATCTCCTCGGCCACCGCTGCGCGGCGCTTCTTCGCCTTCGCCAGCGACTTGGCGGGCACCTTCTTGAGCATCACGCGGCCAAGCCGCTTCGGCCCGCTGGCGTCTGACTTGGGGGCGAGCGCGGCCGCCTGAAGAGCGGCGCCCCGGGCGACCACCAGATCCGGGTCGATGGTCGCGAGCGGCTCTTTGCCGAAGTATTCGGCGACCATCTGCCGAACCATCGGAATGCGGGTCGAGCCGCCGACGAGCACGACATTGTCGAGCTGGGTGGGGCGAATTCCGGCGACGCGCATTGCGTCTTCGCAGACATCGAAGGCGCGAGCGATGAGCGGGCGGGCGAGCTCTTCGAGCGCCCCGCGTCCGAAGCCAAAGGAGAGGTCGAGCGAGACGCCGCCGTCCCCGTAGGCGAGCTCCTCGACGCGCAGCTGGACCTCGTCCTCGTCGGAGAGCTGACACTTCGCCCACTCGGCCGCGGCCCGCAGCCGCTCGTACGCCTGCGCGTCACTTCGGGGATCGAAGCGGTGGTGCTCCAAAAACGCGTCGGACATCTTGTCGGCGACCAGCACGTCGATGTCGTCGCCGCCGAGGAAGGTGTCACCGGCCGTCGCGAGCACCTCGAAGACGTCGCCCGCGAGCTCGAGGATGGTCAGGTCGAACGTGCCGCCACCGAGATCGAAAACGGCAATGCGCTCACGCGAGCCCTTCCCGTACCCGTAAGCGAGCGCCGCCGCCGTCGGCTCGTTGAGGATGCGCAGCACTTCGAGACCGGCGACGCGGCCGGCCGCCTTGGTGGCGCTCCGCTGCAGCTCGTTGAAGTTCGCCGGGACGGTGATGACCGCCTGAGTGCAGAAAGCGCCGATCTGCTCCTCGGCGATGCGCCGCACCTCGCGGAGCACAAATGCCGAGATCTCGGGGAGCGTGTAGGTCTCGCCGCGCGCCTTGACCAGGACCCCTTGCGTGGGGCCTTCGCAGAGCTCGAAGGGGAAACGCTGCTGAGCCCGCCGCACCTCCGGCCCCTTGAACGGACGGCCGATGAGCCGCTTGATCGAGTAGACCGTGTTTTTAGCGTCCAGCAGGCGACGCTCACGCGCGCCGCGGCCGACCAGGATGTCCCCGGCAGGGTGGAAGCTGACGACCGAAGGGATGAGCTGATGACCTTCGGTGTCGGAAAGAACCCTGAGGTTCGTTCCTTCAGCAACACAGACCACCGAGTTCGTCGTGCCGAGGTCGATTCCGAGAACTGGAGACGCCATCGCGGGGGCCCGATATTAGTGGGGCGGCGCCCGAGTCTCCAGCTCGAATTCCGACACTGCTTCATCGATCCAGCTTTGGACCGTCTTCTCGAAGGGCCACATCCAGCCGTAAGCGGGGCCCGTGAACTGGCGGAGGATGTGCTCCTGCAGGTGCTGGCTGCGCATCGCCTCGACGCCGTGCACCTCACCAGTCGCCCTCAAAGTCTCCGCATAGGCCTCCCACTCGAGGCGCGCTCGCCCCCACGCGAGGCCCATCGGCAGGAGCGGAACGAGGTAGATCAGCGCTGTGCCGATGAGCCCAAATCGGCGGAACTGCCGCAGATGCACGGCTTCGTGCCGGAGCGTGATGAAACGACTCTCGGGCGTTCGAGCGCGCCAGCCTTCGGGCAGGTAGATCGTCTGTCCGATGGTGGTCACGTAGCGGGTGAGAAAAGAACGCTGGCCGCCGACGGTGACGATCTTGAGGGCGACGTCGATCAGCTTCGAGAAGGCGTCGTCCGACTTGTCGATGATCCGGAGCCTCGAAAACTCCGCGCGGAGGGCTCGAACGTAGGCCTCATCGATGGGCTCTTTGAGTTCGTCCGGCAGCGCGTCACTCGCAGTGGATGAGGAACCGATGGCTGGAGCAAGCCGTGGAGATGTCAGCGTACTCGGTGTGCGCTCTGGGCGTGCCGCAGTGCCCGATGGGCTCGTCCCAGGTCTTGCCGGTCGGCAGATCCGTGCAGCCGCCGCCGTAGCTCATCCACACGTCCACCGCGTAGTCGCGGCTGTGGTTGTGCCAGTCGAAGTAGGCGGTCTGCCCCGACGGGACGCGGATCTCCGTGGGCGAGACGGTCATGCCGCAGGTGTTGTCGACGTCGATGTGGATGTGGTGATCGGCGCGCGCGGGCACGCCTGCGTCGGAGGTCGTGCCCGAGTCCGAGGCCGTGCCCGAGTCCGTGCCCGAGTCGGAGGCCGTGCCCGAGTCCGAGGCCGTGCCCGAATCCGAGGCCGTGCCCGAGTCCGAGGCCGTGCCCGAATCCGAGGCCGCGCCCGAGTCCGAGGCCGTGCCCGAGTCGGAGGCCGTGCCCGAGTCGGAGGCCGTGCCCGAGTCCGAGGCCGCTCCGGCGTCGAGACCAGCGTCGTTCGGAGCCGTCCCCGCGTCGCTTGGGGACGGTTCGCCGCACGCGATGCACAACACGATCGAGGCGTAGGCCAGCAGACGCTCGTTCATCACGTGCACAACCTACGTCGTCGTTCGTCTCAGCTCCCTCACGCACGGCGCCGCAAAACGAAGAGCAGCCCGAGCATGGCCACGCCAAGCCCGAAGGGGGTGCTCCCGGCTCCGCCAACCGAACGACAGCCGCAGCCTCCGTCCGTGCCGCCGGTCGTGCCCGCGTCGATCGTAGCGCTCGCGTCCATCGCGGCGCCGCCGGCGTCCGTGCCGCCGGCGTCCGGCGTCGGTGCGCCGGAGTCGTCCGGAACCGACCCGCCGTCCGACGGGCTTCCAGCGTCGTCGAAGTCGCCACCTGCGTCCGTGTCCGTGGTGCCGGCGTCGGTTCCGCCAGCGTCCGTGCCGCTGCCGGCGTCCGTACCGCTGCCAGCGTCCGTGCCGCCAGCGTCCGTGCCCGCGTCTACGCCGCCCGGGCCCGGAACACAGACACGCCGCGTCTGGCAGGTCTCCCCGAAGCCAGCGCACGAGCGCCCGTCGGCGCAGCTGCCACTGATGTGTTCGTAAACGGTGGGCGGCGTGGTGCACCCCCCGCCGCAACAGCGACCGCTGCAGCAGTGCTCGCTCACGCAGAGAGGGCGTGGGGCGCAGATCTGACCCGGATCACAATCTGCGACGCCGGAGCACTCGTCGATCTCGCAGGTGGCTGGGCCATGGCACATGCCGACGGCCGTGCTGCCCTCCGTGCACATGGTGGGGGGCGGGCCGACGGCATCCGCCAAGGCGGCCGATGACATCGAGAAAGAGACGGCGAGAAGACCGGCGCAAAAACAGGCGCGCGCAAGAAACGAGTTCATGCGCACAGCCTGCCACCTGTCGGTCGCTACGTCGCTAGCTGAGGCTATTCTTCCTCGCCTTGAGCTGTTGTGTCTGCCTCGGGCTCCGCGTCCGCGTCCGTGGCAGGGCCACTCGCTTCGGGTGCAGCAGCGTCTCCTTCGCCATTCGGAGGCAGCTCCGAATCGTTGGACGACGTGTCATCAGCCTCGTCCTCGTCCTCCTCGGTCAGCGGCTCGACATCGACGACGCGCTCACCCTCAGCCACGCGGATGACGCGCACGCCTTGGGTGTTGCGGCCGGCTTCTCGGATCTGGTCGATGTGGGTGCGGATCACCTGCCCACCGTTGGTTACGGCCATGATCTGCTCGCCGGGGCGCACCAGGCGGAGCTTCACGAGCGGGCCGTTTCGGTCGCTCGTGACCATGCCGATGATGCCCTTGCCGCCGCGGTTCTGGAGCCGCCACTCGGTGATCGCCGTGCGCTTGCCGTAGCCGTTGGCGCTCACCGCCAGCACCTGCTGCTCGTCGTCCTCGACGACGTCCATACCGATCACGAAGTCGGACTCGCGCAGGTCGATACCGCGTACACCCCGGGTTCCGCGCCCCATCGGGCGCACGTCCGAGACCTTGAACCGGATGCTCATGCCCGTCGCCGTGCCGATGAGCACCTCGTCGTCCTCTCGGACCAGGCGAGCGGCCAGGAGCTGGTCGCCCTCCTCGATCTGAACCGCGATCAAGCCGCTCGTGCGGATGTTCGCGTACGCGCTCAGTGCGCTCCGCTTCACCTTGCCGAGGCGCGAGCAGGTCAGCAGGAAGGCGTCTTCCCGCTCGAGGTTCTCGAGCGCCATGATCGACGCGAGCTGCTCGACGTCGGGGTCCAGCCCAACGAAGTTGTTCACGTGCCGACCGCGGGAGACCCGTGAGCCCATCGGGATCTCGTAGACCCGTTTGATGTAGCACTTGCCCGCGTTGGTCAGGAAGAGGATGGAGTCGTGGGCGTTGGCGACGAAGAGCCAACGCACGAAGTCCTCCTCTTTGAGTTTCGCGGCCTTCTTGCCCTTTCCGCCGCGGTGCTGCGCTTGATACTCGGTGAGCGCGACGCGCTTCACGTAGCCGCCGCGCGTGATCACCACGCACATCGGCTCGTTCGCGATGAGGTCGATGATGTCGATGTCGCCCTCGGCCATCACGATCTCGGTGCGACGCTCGTCGGCGTACTTCTCGCGGACCTCCTGCAGCTCTTCGACGATCACTTCGAGCAGCCGCTCGTCCGAGCCGAGGATCGTGCGCAGAAACGCGATGGTCTCGGCCAGCTCGCCGTACTCGATCGCGAGCTTCTCGCGCTCGAGACCGGTGAGGCGCGAGAGCCGCATCTCGAGGATCGCTTTGGCCTGAAGCTCGCTCAGGAAATAGTCGCCCCGGGCGCGTGCCGCCTCGAGCTCCTCTTCGGGCCGGCCGGCGCGACGGACGAACGCTTCGAGCCCCTTGAGAGGCAAGAGCATCAACTTCGCCCGGGCTTCATCGGGATCCTTCGACGCCCGGATGGTGCTGACCACCAGGTCGACGTCGGTCACGGCCATGCCGAGGCCTTCGACGATCAGCTGACGGTCGAGGGCCTTGCGGAGGCGGTAGCGCGTGCGCCGGGTCACGACCTCGCGGCGGTGCCAGATGAAGTGCGTGAGCGCGTCCTTCAGGGTCAGGACCTTCGGCTGCCCGTTCACGATGGCCAGGCAGTTCACCCCGAACGTGCTCTGCAGCACCGTCTGTTGGTAGAGGTGGTTGAGCACGATCTCGCCATGCGCGTCGCGCTTGAGCTCGATGACGATCCGCATGCCGTCGCGGTCGCTCTCGTCCCGCAGGTCGCTGATGCCCTCGAGCTTCTTGTCGCGGACGAGGTGCGCGATCTTCTTCAGCAGGTCCGACTTGTTGACCTGGTACGGGATCTCCGTGATGACGATCTGCTCGCGATCGCCGCGGCCCGGCATGTCCTCGAAGGAAGCTCGCGCACGCATGACCACGCGGCCGCGGCCCGTGTGGTAGGCGGCGCGGATGCCGCTCGTGCCATAGATGAACCCGGCGGTGGGAAAGTCCGGACCCTTGACCCCGAGGCGCCCCGTCTCCGGGTCGTCCATCATCAGCTCATCGATGCTGAGGTCCGGGTTCAAGATCAGCCGGATGGTCGCGTCGACCACCTCCGCCAAGTTGTGCGGCGGGATGTTCGTGGCCATGCCCACGGCGATGCCGGAGGAGCCGTTGATGAGCAGGTTCGGCACCCGACTCGGGAGCACGGTCGGTTCGTGCTCGGAGTCGTCGAAATTGGGCTCGAAATCGACCGTCTCTTCGTCGATGTCGGCGAGCAGCTCCGAGGCCACCCGCGCCATGCGGACCTCCGTGTAACGCATGGCGGCCGGCGGGTCGCCGTCGACCGAGCCGAAGTTGCCCTGCCCGTCGACGAGCGGGTAACGCATCGAGAAGTGCTGGGCCATGCGCACGAGCGCGTCGTAGACGGCCTGGTCGCCGTGCGGGTGGTACTTGCCGAGCACGTCCCCGACGATGCGGGCGCTCTTCTTGTACGAGGTGTTGTGCCGCACCCCCTGCTCGTGCATCGAGTACATGACGCGCCGGTGCACGGGCTTGAGCCCGTCGCGCACGTCGGGGATCGCTCGCCCCACGATGACGCTCATCGCATAGGAGAGATACGACGAGCGCATCTCGTCTTCGATCGTGACAGGGATCGTCTGGTGCTGGGCCATGAACGCGGACTCTATCATCCGCGCGCACGCGTGCACGCGTGCACGCGCGATTCAAGCCGCCCCTGGCGACCGTCTACGCCCGGAGATCGCCAACGATGTTGGCATCTGTGGCAACGCTGGGGGCATTCGGTTCGTATTTCCGCACACCTAGTCGAACGGCACCTCCGTTGCTACGGTCCAGGCTGAAGTGTCGACCGGTCGCACCATCGCCCTCTCCTTCGCCCTCGCCGCGATCCTTTTGGCTTACGGACCGGGCTGCGCAGCCCCAGTGTTACCGCTGCCTCCGCCCACCGCCCTGGTGGAGAGCCCCCCGGACATGGAGGGGATGGTCACCATCAGCGGCGAAGCGCGGGCAGGAGCCTTTGTCGGCTGCCTCAACGAAAACACCGAGGCGGGCGTCATCGTGCGCGCTGATCCGATGTCGGGCGCGTATACGCTGCGCATCGCTGCGACGACCGGCGACGGCGTGACCCTCTGGCAGTTCCAGGGCACGGAGCCGGGCGGCATGCGGCGAGACCTGATCATCCCGTGAGCCGGTCGGCGGGCCCGATGCATCCTTAGTTACGTGGCGACCCCTTTACCAAGGCGTACCCCGAGCGTCGTCCGTGAGCTCGCTTCGGGCCAAGAGGTCGCGCCCTCGGATGCGGAGCTGGTGGCGCGGGCCCTAGAGGGCGATCCGTGGGCCGAAGAGGCTCTCTACCGAAGACACGTCCGCCGGGTCACCGACACGGCCACCCGGGTACTCGGGCGGAGCGCCGAGGCCGAGGATGTCGTGCAAGAGACCTTCCTCAAGGTCTTCTCTCGGCTCGACACCTTGCGAGACCCGGCGATCTTCGAGCGCTGGTTGGTCCGCATCGCGATGAACAAAGTGCGCGGTCGGCTGCGCAAGCGGAAGGTGCTGCGCGCTCTCGGCCTGGACCGAACGGTCGATGACGTCACGCTCGAGCGCTACGCCGCCCGAACGACCTCCCCAGAGGTGAGGGCGGAGCTCGCCCGCATCGATGGCGCCCTGAGCTCGCTGGCGCCGAGCCACCGGACCGCGTGGATCCTGCACGAGGTCGAGGGCTACTCGCTGCCGGATGCGGCGGCCGCGTGCGACTGCTCTCTCGCCACCGTGAAGCGCTGGATTCGCAAGGCGAAGGACCGAATCGAAGAGCACGTCGGAGGGGCCTCGTGAGCCGCTACCCTCACCCCCTCTCGGACACGCTCGAGACGACGACCGACGAGGCTCGGATCTCTCGCATGTGGCAGAAGATCCGCGCGGGGCGGCAATCGCCTCGGCGACGCTGGGAGCTCGCCGGCCTGCCGGTGGCGGTGGCCGCCGTCGCGGCGGTCTGGCTGCTCTGGCCGCTGGATCCTTCGGCGCCCCCGACGTCGGCCACCCCGTCGGCCGCCGCAGCGCGGTGGGCGGTGCCCGAGGCCTTTGACGTGTCGGCGGACGCTTCCGCCGAGCGCTTCGAACTCGATGACGGCTCCTCGATCGAGCTCGCGCCCGGCTCGCGCCTCACGACGATTGAGGCCGGCGAGGCCCGCTTCGTCACCCTGCTCGAGCGCGGCCGAGCGACGTTCGAGGTCGTTCCCGGCGGCCCTCGCCGATGGGTCGTCGAGAGCGGTCTGGCCACGATCGAGGTGGTCGGCACTGCGTTCGAAGTCCACCGAGAGGCCAGCCGCGTTCGCGTGCTCGTGCGGCGAGGCGTGGTGCTCGTGCGTGGCGAGCGGGTTCCGGAACGCGTTGCGCGGCTCGTGGCCGGCGACTCACTGGTGGTGGAAGACCGGTCGTCAGGTCGGGCTGAAATGGGTTCGAGGTCCGGGGCCGCGGGCGAGACCGTGGGCGTGGGCGAGACCGTGGGCGCGGGCGAGGGCGTGGGCGAGACCGTGGGCGAGACCGTGGGCGTGGGCGGGACCGTGGGCGTGGGCGAGACCGCGGGCGTGCGCGCGGGCCGCGCGCGTCGGGCGGCTCGGGAAGACCCGCCGGCTGATGTGGGCGCGTTGGTGGCGCGGGCGTCTGCGGCGCGGCGTGAGGGGCGGGCCCGTGAGGCGGCCGCGCTTCTTCAGCGAGCGAGTGCCCAAGACGATCCGCGGGCCGCCCTCGCTGCCTTCACCCTCGGGCGAATCGAGATGGACGAGCTGCACCGCCGCGGGCGCGCTCGGCGCGCTCTACGGCGAGCCCTCGCGCTCGGACTCCCCGGGCGCATGGCTCAGCAGGCGGAACGCCGACTGCACGAACTGCGGCGCTGACGGCTTCACCACCCGGGCGCGACGGCGTCGAACCACCAGTCGAAGAGCTCCGCGAGCTCGGTATGCTCTGCGACGGTGATGTACGACTCATCTCCGATCCGCGCTCCGGAGTCGACGTCCAGCACCTCGAAGGCCCCATGCTCGTAGGCGGCGCAGGTGCGCATGCCGTAGGTCCACGTGCCCGTGTTGACGTAGGTGCCTCGCGGGGTGCGAATCTTCCCCGGCACGTGTGTATGTCCGCAAACAACCGTGTCGTAGTGGCGACCCAGCATGACCCGGTCCGTCGCCCCGAAGA
>Ga0114933_10004233_pt1 | contig 13556 bp, 11 predicted proteins | sample 4SBtaG_FD_89691 | JGI IMG/M metagenome (GOLD analysis project Ga0114933, IMG submission 89691) | Deep subsurface microbial communities from Kolumbo volcano to uncover new lineages of life (NeLLi) - 4SBTROV12_W25 metaG | ecosystem: Environmental > Aquatic > Marine > Volcanic | place: Kolumbo...
TAAAGTAACATTGATGATTCCCATATTTAAGTCCACATACTCAATTGGAAAGAGTATCCTTACCCTTGATTCTAAGGGTTCAGAGGGTGGTCCTGACAGCATTATTGACATCTGCAAGGAACACTCTATCAATCCACTGATATTGGTCGAAGACTCCATGACTGGCTTCGTTACTGCACATAATCGGTGCAAGGAAGAAGGGATTGACCTTGTGTTTGGTTTGAGAATTACCTGCTGTAATGACACTTTAGAAGAGGATGATTCAGACCATAAGATTATAATTTTTGCAAATAACGATGAGGGATGTCGTTTGCTCTATAGAATATACTCTTATGCTCACACTAGTGAAAGTGGCAAGGTAGACTTCAATTTTCTCAATGGAATATGGGATGAAAATCTGGAATTAGTAATTCCCTTTTACGACTCTTTCATATTTAATAATAATTTTTATTTAAAGAAGTGTGTGCCTGACTTCCATAAGATTTTACCAACTTTTTGGCTGGAGGACAATGGGCTACCTTTTGACAGCTTAGTAGAAGAAAAGGTTTTAAAGTTTTCTAAAGGAATGATGAGACCAACCAAAAAAGTAAAGACAATTTTATACAAAAACAGAGAAGATGCAGAAGCTCTTCAAACATACAAAATTCTTTGCAACAGAAATTTCGGGAGAGTCGCATCCCTGAGCAGTCCCAATCTTAATCACTTTGGCAGTAATGAATTCTGCCTTGAATCTTATTTACAATATGCATGAGTCTCTACTTAGATTTGATAAAAAACAAAGATACATTGTTTTTGACACCGAAACCGAAGGTTTAAATTTAGTCACTTCTAGACCTTGGCAGGTTGCTTGGATGCTTGTGGAGGGAGATAAAATAATTTCTCGCACAGACAGACTTATTCACTGGCCCAATTTAAACGTTTCAGAGGGGGCTGCTAGAGTTACAGGCTTTTCACGCAAAGAATATGAAAAGAAATGCAAATCGGCGGGTGATGTGTGGGCTGAATTTTCTCACGATCTATACAACGAGAACAATTTAGTGATAGGACAGAACTTACTAGGGTTTGATGTTTACATGGTCAACGTGTGGCGCAAATTAATGGGAATGAGTGCTGACCACTCTTATGTCAAAAGAATTATTGATACTAAGTCCTTAGCCATAGCCATCATCAACCATATTCCTGTTGATAGGGATAACCTCCTCCCATGGCAATATAGATTACTTAACCATAAAGAAAGAGGCTTAAAGACCTCACAAGCTTACCTTCTTAAGAAATATAACATTGACCACGACCCCAAAAGGTTGCATGATGCACTATATGACATCGAGATGAATTTCAAGGTGTTCCGCAAGCAGCTTTTTGACCTAGAAATATGAGTTCTTCAACGTATACAGGGTATAATACGCCCTTTCCTGTGGGGGTTAAGCTCCCAGAAATTAAAATAGAAAAAAAATATTATGACGAGGTAGCTTGCAGTGACCTGGAAGATAACTATCAATTCTTAAGGAAGCTTTGCTTTAAACGATTAAAAGAAAAAGGTATTGACAACTTAGAAAACGCACAGGTTTATTATGATCGTCTAAAAGAAGAATTAACTATCTTTGATGAACTGGGGTTTGTGGATTACATTCTCTTAAACTGGGATATCATGAACTTCTGCAAAGAAAATGATATACCCACAGGCGCTGGGCGTGGAAGTGCGGCTGGTTCTCTTGTTCTGTTTGTTATTGGAGTAACTAACATCGACCCGATTGAATATGATTTGTTTTTTGAGAGGTTTGTGTCAAAGAGTAGAGCAAGGAAGATTGAGCATGATGGAGAAGTTTACTTAGACGGAAGTTTGCTTGCTGATGTAGATAATGATATCTCTTATGATCGTCGTGTAGAAGTTATCGAATATATTGAAAAGAAATATGAGGGCAAGACTTCTAAAATTCTGACACTTAATACTTTGAGCGGTAAGCTTTGCATGAAGGAATGTGGTAAGATTGTGGAAGAACTTTCGGAAGTAGATGTAAATCAAATAAGTGATACCATCCCTAAACACTTTGGCATTGTAGCAAAATTAAATGTAGCATACGAGGAGAGTGAGACTTTTAAAGAATACGCTGATAAATATCCCAAGGTATTTCGCATTGCTAAAAAATTAGAAGGCTTAAACAAAAATACTGGAGTTCATCCTTCAGGTGTATCCATTTCTTATTATGAATTGGATGATATCATGCCTCTACAGACAACTAATGATGGAGCGTTAGTTTCAGCTTACGACATGAATGATGTAGCGAGCTTAAGTGTGAAGTTTGATATTCTTGGTTTAAGAACTTTGTCTGTGGTTCATGATGTATGTAAGCAAGTGGGGATTGATGCGGCTCAAATAGATCCTCATGACCCTCTTATATATACTGCCCTTTCCTCCCTGCGCTCTCCCCAAGGTCTTTTTCAGATCGAGGCAGACACCAACTTTAAAGTATGTCGCTTAATAGCTCCTCAAAATCTAGAGCAGTTATCCGCTGTAGTAGCTATAGCAAGACCTGGAGCTTTAGACTTTAAAGATAGGTATGCTGAGTATGTCAGGACAGGAGAATTCCAGTCCGTTCATGAGTTCTTTGACGAAATTCTTAGCTATACTGGCGGGATTCCCCTCTATCAAGAGCAGTTAATGAAGATGGCTGTAAAGGTGGGTTTTAGCCTCGACGAAGCGGAGCAACTTCGCCGTATAGTAGGAAAAAAGAAGGTTGATCAAATGCCAGCGTGGAAGATCAAGATCGAAGAGAAAATCAGTAAAGGGAATCTTGATCCCACTATCGGTGATGTTCTATGGAGAGTAGCAGAAGATTCTGCAAACTACTCTTTTAACAAGTCTCACTCTATAAGCTACGCACACCTAGCCGCTTCTACTATTTATCTTAAATTTAAATACCCTAAAGAGTTCTTTTTAAGTCTTTTAAAATATGCAAAGTATGAACCTAATTCTCATGAAGAGATAGCCAAAATATCTCAAGAGTTGTCTCACTTTGACATTAAACTTTTGCCACCCGATCTCAACAAGTCAGACATTGACTTTAGAATTGAAGGGAAAGACATTCGATATGGATTAAACTCTATCAAGGGTGTATCCACCAAGGTTCTAGAGTCCCTGTTGGAGTTTAGAGAGGATTCTTTCGCTAATAAATATGAAGTGTTCTTGTCAGCAAAACAGGCGGGACTTAATATAGGAACTCTTTCTGCTTTAATACAGGCTGGGCTACTAGATTCCTTTGTTGGAAGCAATCGCCCCCGACTAGTATTAGAAGCTCAGACATTTAATATTTTAACAGACAGAGAGAAGAGAAATTTGATTGAACTTGGATCAAATTACGATTATGATATCATTGCAGCGATTCATGATGTTCGTAAAGAGGAGAGAGTGGGGGACGACAATCGAAAGATCTTTGCTGAAAAAAGATTTGAAACATTTCGTAAAAAATTCAATCCCTACAAAGAGATATACGAAATGAATAAAGATCATATCAAATACGCTAACTGGTATTTTGAAGAAAAACTCCTTGGTTATAGTTATTCCCATAACATTAGAGAGGTTTTTAGTTATGAAGGAGATTTCAATTCCTCCGATACTGTAAAAGATTTACCAGAAAGATCTAATGTTAAGTTTGTGGGCGTTTTGACTGATATTATTCGCAGAACGAGCAGGAATGGAAACAAGTATGCACGAATGAACTTTCAAGATGAGGGAGGCAGTGTTGACGGATTATTTTTAGATAGTCAACGTGCTACTCGTTTAACTGATTACCTAGATTCTGGTAAAAAACTTCCCAAAAAGGGGGATGTCGTCATCATATACGGCTCCAAAGGAGATGATGTTGTTTTTGTTGATAAAGTATTTCCTTTAAAGGATAAAATCTACATGAAGCTATCTGAACTTAAATAGTGTAAAGAATTATGATGGGTCTAACTGATTTTAATTTAACACCCAAAGCTAAAAAGGGCTTAAAAGATGCTCAAAAATTTGCAGAAGCGAATGATCATTCATTAGTGACAACTGCTCATTTAGTTTATGGCTGTCTAGCAAACATATCAGACAGTTGTGCATTAAAACTTAAAAACTACGGAATTAAGGTTGATGCTAAATTGTTTATAAAACTTTTTAAAGAATACGCCAAAGAAAACCCTGAAGAGTTTAAAACTAAAAAGGGGCAAGGTGGATGGCATGATGATGTTAACGAAGTAGTTTTCTTCGCTAAAGAGTTTTCAGACAACTTTGATAGTTATTTTATTGGGGTAGAACATATTCTATATGTTATTTTTGATATGGAGGGTAAATTTATCGAACACCTTCGACAGAATGGACTCGATACGTTTTATGCCAAAGATATTATAGAAACGCACGTTCTAGAGACCAGTATTCCACCCACAGATCAAATAAAAAATATTTTATATGTAGAGTCTAAGAAAAACTCTACACTTCGTGAAGAAAAAGCTGGTAATTCTTTGCCCCATTTAGCTAAATATTGCGTTAATTTAAATCAAAAATTTATAAATAACAGATCTTCTCATATTTCTGGGCGTGATGAAGAAATTAGTGAGCTTATAGAAATCCTTTCAAAGAAAAACAAAAGCAATGCAATTCTTGTGGGAGAGGCGGGGGTAGGTAAAACTGCGGTAGTTGAAGGCTTGGTGCAAAAAATAGTCAATCAAGACTCTCCAACCCACATGTCCTTAATGCAAATTTGTTCAGTTGACATAAGTGCAATGATTGCTGGGACTAAGTATCGAGGAGAATTTGAAGAAAGATTTAAATCACTAATAGCAGAAGCCGAAAAAGAACCTAATATAATTTTATTTTTTGATGAGATACATACGATAATAGGTGCGGGAAATTCTGAAGGAGCAGTAGATGCCTCCAATATGCTTAAGCCCGCATTAGCAAGGGGAGATATTAAATGTATCGGTGCAACCACCTCTCAAGAATACAAAAAATTCTTCGAAAAAGATACCGCTATGAAAAGGCGTTTCGATAAAATTGTTGTAGAGGAGCCTTCAAAACAAGAAACTAAAAAAATCATCATGAATGCATTGCCCTTTTATGAGGATTTTCATCACGTTAAATATAAAGAGGAAGATATAGATACAATTCTAGACTTATGTGAAAAGTTCTTAAGTAATAAAAGATTTCCAGATAAAGCTTTTGATATAATTGATCAATTAGGATCAAGAACTAAAATTAAATATGCGGCAATTCCTGATAAGGTTTGCGAAGTAAGGACCAGTTTCTGTGAATTTTTAATGGCTACAGAGGAAGATGAAAAATTAGATGAAGGTCACTTTACCGAATTATTAAAAAATTATTTAAAGGTAATGGCAAAACATGCTCAAAAGAGGGGCAGAAAACAAAATATTCGCCAAAAAGATATTATATCAATTCTTACAGAAAAAACGGGATTGTGTCCCAAAACAATAGCTAAAAACACATCTTCGTTTACCTCTTTCCTAAGGCAAATGAACAGTGAAATCTTTGGACAAGAAGACAATATTAAAACCATTCACCAAACCTTAAGCTGTGTCAAAGCGGGCCTGAATGACCCCCTAAAACCTCTTTCCAACTTTTTGTTTATAGGCTCCACAAGTGTAGGAAAAACGTTTACAGCTAAAAAAATAGCAAAATATTTCTTTGGTAATCAAAAGTCTTTCATTCAACTTAATATGAGTGAATACCAAGACAAAACAGGCATTTCAAAATTAATGGGGGCAAATGCTGGATATGTAGGCTACGAAGAAGGAGGTCTTTTGACAGAATTTGTAAGAAACAATCCCAATTGTGTGGTATTGTTCGATGAAATAGAAAAATGTGATCCCAAAATTCTAGATGTATTGCTTCATATATTAGATGAAGGCTATGCGACAGACAACCTAAATAGAACCATTGATTTTTCTAAAACGATAGTGGTGATGACATCCAATATCGGTCATAAGGAGAAAGCTAAAAGAGGAATGGGCTTTCTACCTCATGAAGAAAAGGATGCAGATGTATATAAGGCTTCACTTAAAAAACATCTTAGGCCCGAACTACTAGCTCGCGTAGATGAGGTCTTATTCTTTAATGAGTTGGCAGATACACACCTGCTCAAGATAATTAATCAAGAGTTAAAACAGATTGAGGGGAGACTTCAAGAACGAGGAATAGAATTAAGCTGCACTCAAAGTGTTAAAAAATTTATTTTTAATCAAATAAAAGAGAAAAATAGCCACGCTAGAGAAATTAAAAACCTAGTTAAAACAACTGTTCAAATACCGCTTTCACAATTTATTGTAAAAAACAGAAAAATAGAAAAAATTTCTCTCAAAGTAGTTGACAAAAGCCTTTCTTTTGCGTAATATACTGCATATGAAGCGAATTAATACTAGGGTCATGAAAGCGATCCGCAATAGCAAGGGTAGGTTTTTTGGGCTGTATACCTCTCAAGGAGAGTCTGTTAACGCTCAATTAATGGGAGAGACAGACAATTACGTTAAGGTTTATGACCGCAATGCAGGAGTTAACCGCAAGTTAGCCAAAACAAGTATTTGTGGGGTGCGCCTTGCAGAACAAAGTTTTGGTAAAGTTTTCTAGGTCGGACTAGAACTTTACTCAAAAAGGGAAAGCTTGATACTATAGCTTTCTTTAACCCCCAGCTAACCCCCTTGAAAAAGGGGGTTAGTTTTTTATTATATAGAGTGAAACTATCTTCCCTATTTAAAGATAAAGCCTATGCATTTTCTCAATCTGGCAATGGAGAAGATGATTGTAATTTTGCCACAGCAGCACTTGCAAAAATTAAACCTAATTTAGAACTAGGAGGTATTTCTCTTGCTCGTATCACTGACGACTATGATATATACTCCCTGCGAGATAAAAAAGAACAGTTTTATAAGCTCAAAATATCGCTTTTGGGCGACGATAATATATTAAAACGAGAGGCTACCGCACTTAGGAGTCTACCTAAAAATGAATCATTTCCATCTCTAGTAAAACAAGGCGTTGAACATCTTGGAGAGGATATTACCTATCTTCTAAGCAAGGTTAAGACAGGAGAAAGTGTGAGGGATTATGGGAGGTCTGTTTTGATGCATAAAATTGACGAATTTTTAGAATCATATTGGAAAATTCCCCGTAGTCGTCCCGTTAGAGCTAAATACTTTTCAATTCTAGGTAATTTTTTAGAGCAACTAATCCCATCAGAATGCCTTCCTGAAACAGCCCTTGAGTCCGTTAAGAGTTATACAGACTATGATGTGTGTGAGCAGTTTCTTTTGGAATTAAGGAGCGAGACTTTAACTATTCGCAACAATATTGAGGGAGATTTAAATCAAAAATGTCACGGTAACTTGTCTATTGATTCTGTTTTTTATACAAACCCAAGTTTTTATTTTGATGAGTTACATAATGTCTCAATGGGTCACCCATATATAGATTTTGTAGACTTAATTTTAGAAATGGGGGTTAATGAAGATAACGACATAAAACTATTAAAGAAGTTTTGTGAGGCTGGTGAAATTCCTGTAAATAGAGATTTGTATTTTCAGGTTTATTTAATGCAGTTAAGGAAGAAATTGGCGGATTTGTTAATTTGCTACATACGAGAGGTTTATCTGTATGACTCTTATCGGTATGAGCAAATTTTGTATATTGCAGACAGTTTTTCTCACATTTACGAACGTTTCTGTAAGATTGAAATCTTTAAAAATAATAGAGATTTTATCATGAAAACCATCTGCGAACCCATTTTTGGTGTAAAAGCTTAAGTATGCCACTACCCACGCCAAACAATGGAGAGAAGCGTTCTAAGTTCATGGACCGCTGCATGAGTGACCCTACGACAAAGGGAGAATTTAAAGACAATAAACAGAGGGCTGCTGTATGCTCTTCGCAATTTTCTAAAGCAGAAAGCAAAGCTTCTGTAGTTGTTGGTAATCCATGGGGAGAGGATGATGTTTTTTACTATTTTTCTTCTGCCTCAAAAGAAAACAAAGCCCTAAATAAACCTTTCCGAACTCCGAAAGGGCCAAAAAAGTTTTCAGTTTATGTTAAAAATGAAAAAGGCAATGTTGTTAAGGTTAATTTTGGCGATCCGAATATGGAAATAAAAAGGGATGACCCTGCTCGCCGCAAAAGCTTTAGAGCTAGGCATAACTGTGATAACCCAGGTCCAAAGTGGAAAGCTCGCTATTGGTCTTGTAAGCAGTGGAGGGCTGGTAAAAAAGTAGAGGGGTCTATAGAAACACAGTTGCCCCATCCTTTAATGCCTGAGGAATATGAGTGGGATGGTGAAACCCTATTCAATCAAGAGGAAATAGAAGAATCTCTAGCAAAAAGAGGTCTATGGGACAACATTAGACGCAAGAAAAAAAGGGAAGGTAAGGACTATAAGCCAGCTAAAGTTGGAGATTCTGATAGACCCGATCCTAAGGCGTGGAAGAAAGCTCAAGGAGAGGACGATCCCAACGCTCATTATTTTGATAACAAAGAAAAAGCTTTAAAAGACGCTAAAAAACTTGGATTAGAGGGTTTCCACACCCATAAAACAGATGATGGGAAAACTCTATATATGGCTGGCCCTAGCCATCAGGCATTTATGAAAAAACATAAGCAAGTGCTGAAAGAAAAGAGCGGCGGGGGTTGAATTTAAGGGTTTAAATGATACAATCAGTATGATTGTTCAGTATTATAAACCCAATTCTAAGAATACAGGATGTGCCTTTAGCTTTGACATCGGAGCTAATAATAAAAACCAAGAGCCTTGCGTTTATGTAAGAGCTATCAAACAACACTCTTGGAACGATAAGACTCGCACGGGTTCTTTTTCAGAAAATGCGAAAAACCCAGATAAGTCTATTTCAATTAAATTAAATGAGATCGAAGTAGGTGGACTTATCTTTGCTATAGAAAAATACAAAGACTTTTCAGCCTTTCATTCTTATGAAGACAACAAGACATCTATCTCATTCAAGCCCTATAATAAAAAAGACGGGACTGAGGCTTTTTCTTTTGGAGTAACTAGGAATTCCGCTAATAAATTTGGCATTGGAGTGGAAACCTCAGAAGCTTATGGGTTAAGGGAGTTTCTTAAATTTTATTTACAAGAGCTTTATATCTATAGACTTCAAAAGAATAAAGAATATAGAGATCGATGAAAAAAAAGATCCTTATCCACTCTAACTTTTGTCGGGCCTTTACAGGGTTCGGTAAAAACAAAAAAAATATTATGCGGTATCTATTCGATACTGGCAAATATGAACTCATGGAGCTTGCTAATGGCCTACAGTGGGGTGATGAGGCTACCGAAACAGTTCCGTGGAAGTGTAGAGGATCTCTGCCACCACCAAACGAATTAACAGGGTTAAGTGCAGAAGAACAAAGAGCACAAAGCTATGGTCTTTCTTATGTAGATCAAGCGGTAAACTCATTTAAACCTGATATATATTTAGGGATTGAGGACATTTGGGCGTTTAATAATTTTGCGAACAAACCTTGGTGGAATAAAGTTAATACAATGATTTGGACGACTTTAGACAGCTTACCTATACTTCCTCAAGCTGTAGAGTATGCCCCTAAAATTAAAAACTATTTTGTTTGGTCATCGTTCGCTGAAAAAGCCATGAACGAAATGGGATATAATCATGTAAAAACCTTAAGAGGATCGCTTGACACATCAAATTTTTTCAGATTCTCAGACGATAAAAGAAATAAACTTAGGGAGCATCATGGGCTAAGTGATGAATTTATTGTAGGATTTGTTTTTAGGAATCAATTAAGAAAAAGTGTTCCTAATTTATTAGATGGTTTTAAATTATTTAAAAAACAAAAACCCAATGCCAAGCTACTCCTACATACACATTGGTCTGAAGGTTGGGATATTCCCAGAATGCTTCAAGAAAAAAACATTTCACCAGATGACATTTTAACTACTTACATTTGCTCTAAATGCTCACATTATATAGTCTCTCCATTCAAAGGGCAGGAGCTTAATTGCAAAAGATGTGGTTCAGAAAAATCCATAAGCACAACTAATACCTCCAAAGGCGTAAGTGAAAGCCAGTTAAACGAAGTTTACAATTTAATGGATGTCTATTGTCATCCTTTCACTAGCGGAGGACAAGAGATACCAATTCAAGAAGCTAAACTTACAGAACTAGTAACTTTGGTTACAAATTACTCTTGTGGTGAGGATAGTTGCACAGATGAATCGGGAGGGCTACCTCTTAACTGGAGTGAATACAGAGAACCTGGAACTCAATTTATTAAAGCTTCAACATGTCCTGAGCATATCGCCTCTCAATTATCTCATGTATGCAATCTATCTAAAAAAGAAAGATTAGATTTAGGAAAAAAAGCTCGCCAATGGACTATTGATAATTTTTCAGTAGAAGCTGTAGGAAAAAAATTAGAGGAAATTTTTGATTCAATGCCTTCAATTGATTATGACTTTGATCCCAAGGCAAATTTTTTAAACACCAACTATCAACCTCGCGACAATTATCCTAGCCCACAAGAATTTATCATAGATATTTATAAAAATATTTTAAACGATGATGTTGACGCTAACTCTCAAGGAGTAAAACACTGGCTTGGTCAGATGCAAGCTGGTAAAACCCCTCAAGACGTAGTAAACCATTTTAAACAAGTGGCCTCAGATAGTGAAAAAAAGAATAAAACCCCCAATTTAGAGGAAGTGTTGGGAGATAAAGATAAAGGAAATAGAATAGCTGTAGTAATTCCCGAGAGCGAGACAGATGTTTTCTTGATTAACTCGCTAATGAAAAACTTAAAAAAACAATACAAAAAACATAATATATATGTCTTTACACAGCCACGTTATTTTTCCTACATAGACGACAACCCATACGTTCATAAGATCTTACCCTATTCACCTCTAGTGGAAAACACATTGGTGATGGAGGGGGCGGGAGGTCATGCAGGTCTTTTTGATATTGTCTTTTACCCTCACACTACCACTCAAAAAGCGGCTTGTTATATTCATAACGGTCTAGATAAACACCAATTCTCTTTACGCTAAAATGGCTCACTTACTTGAAGAATACGCTAAAAATTTGGGAGTTAAAATATCAAACCCAATTTCTAAAGATCATTTTTTTCCATTAACCTTTACAAAATATATAACTATTTCTCAGATAGAATTGGAGGAGTCGAAAAGTTATCCTCATTATGAGTTAGTTTTAAATTTGTTAAAGCCCTTCTTAGATAGAGCTAAAATTAAAGTTGTTCAACTAGGGGGTAAATCTCAGATACGAGGGGTAGATATTGCTCTCAACCTAACCTTTAAACAACAGAGTTATATCATCTCCAACTCTTTGGTTCATCTAGGTTCAGATGGAGTATTGAGCCACCTTGCTAGCTCAAAAAATATCCCAACTGTTAATTTATTTGGAAACACTTTTCCTGCCGCTAATCGACCTATTTTTTCATCACCCTCTCTTAATATTAACCTATCTCCAGAATGGGACAAGAAGCCGTGTTTTTCAGGTAATGATCCTACTAGACAAATAAACAATATTCGAGCAGAGGTTATTGCTCAAAGTGTTTTAAATTTTCTTAAAATAGAAAAGGAAGAAATTAATTTTAAAACCAAACATATAGGTAATGCTTTTCTGCAAAGTTCTGTGGAAGTAATCCCGACTTCATTCCATCCAATTAAATTAGCTCAAAACCAATTACTCTTAGTTAGGGCGGATTACGGGATTGAGTCTAATGCATTCATGGAATACTGCTCAAAATACAAGGTGGCAATTTCTTCTTCGCAATTAATTCAACCAGCAATCCTAGAGAAGATTGGTGCGAATGTAGGGACTTTCTTTTTGTTTTTAGATTCAAATTGGAAGGAAGATATCCCCTCTAGTTATTTTAAATTAATAAAAAATCTTAACATAGAACTAGTCTTTTTGTTAAAAGATGAAACTAAAATATTTGAAGCAAGGAATAGGTATTTTGATATACCCGTAAGACCCTACAATCTTGATAAGGAGGCTCCTTGCACAGTAGGAGAGGGAACTAAATTTCTATCTGGCCTACGGTTACTAGAGGGTAGCAAGGAGTATTTAAGTTATGCTCACTGGAAAAAAGGACTTGACAGTAACAATCAAGTGTTGGATACTCCTGAGTATTGGAGAGAATTAGACCACTTTTATATTTATGAGTCAGACTAAAACAGCAAAAAAGAAAGCCGCAAAGAAATTCTACGGACCAGATGCCTATAAGCGTAATGAGGATGGCCTGTTAGAGAATGCGGAGTATGAGTTCAACGAGGATGGCTCAGTAAATTGGAGAGCTATGATCAAGCCAGAGTTTCTCTATCCTAATAGGGGATGGTTTGAGGCTCGTAATAAGCCTGTTCCTAACTCTATCGAGGGTTTAGATGACAAACAACTCCTTATTATGCTCGGAGGCATCAAGGAGTTAGCTAAAATGAGAGGCTACTGTGGTGTTGACTTTGATATAAATAATGTCTCAGATGGTTATGTTACTGCCAAATGCACTATTCACTGGCATCAGAACTACGAAAGTGTTAACGAATATTCCACTACCTATGTGGATGTAGCTAATGCTACTCTAGCCAACACCGATGCTTTTTGTGCTAAGTTTCTAGAGACAATTGCTTGCAACCGTGCTTTTGTGCGGTGCGTTAGGAATTACCTTAATGTCCACATTGTAGGAGCAGATGAGATCGACAAGTCCCAAGGCTCAGGACAAGCTGTAGAAGCTGACGCTATTGCGACCCCTATCACCCCCGTAGACCTCTTAGAGAAGACCCTTAGGGACAAGCACGGAGTCGATTCCTTCGATGCTTGTAAGGACGTTCTGAGAGACTTATGGAAGGATGAAAAATATAGGAATGAATCAGCAAAAGGATGGAAATCTTTTGGAGACATTCCAGCCAAAGAAGCTAGAAAGTTGATCGTGGCACTAAATCAGTGATTAAGAGGATAACAAACCCCGTTGAGTTCAAGAAGCTCATGGATGATATTTTCGATCTTTTTGATTATGAAAACGAAAACGAGGGTCATTTCTTAAAACACAATAAAGAATATATTGTTAATGCTTATGCTAATACAGCGACACTAGCTTGGGATTTTTTTGTGTGGGCCAACTTAAATGAGTCTGATAAATTTGATTCTATTATTGCTTTTTTAAACCATAAAAATGAAAAATTTGGAGAAGAGATTTTTACAGAGTATCTGTGGCTCTCTAAGAATCCCAAAGTAGGTCATCGACTTATAGGAAAAGCTCTTAAGTTTGCGAGAGAAAAAGAATTTAAATACGTCATAATGAGTTGCGCTGAAGCTAACCCCAAATCAGAAAAGGTTGCTAGATTTTATAAAAAAATGGGATTCATTAAGGATTCCGAAACCTACATTGCTAAGCTATGAACCAAAGAGTTGCCAGAGAACTAAGAAAAATTTGTAATCCTTGCGACCCCGTGTCTAAAAGGGTTTACCGAAGACTAAAAAAACAATATACCAGATTGCCACACTATGCAAAAAGAGACTTCCTTAACCTCCTCAAA
>Ga0114933_10004234_pt1 | contig 13556 bp, 16 predicted proteins | sample 4SBtaG_FD_89691 | JGI IMG/M metagenome (GOLD analysis project Ga0114933, IMG submission 89691) | Deep subsurface microbial communities from Kolumbo volcano to uncover new lineages of life (NeLLi) - 4SBTROV12_W25 metaG | ecosystem: Environmental > Aquatic > Marine > Volcanic | place: Kolumbo...
TCTTGAAGAGTAAAGTTACGTGATAAGTTCATTATTTTTCTTTGACGACTAAATTTAAATTTAATCTAAAATCATTTTTAACAGGTGCAACTCCTTTATGCAATAAATTACTTTTAAATATTTTAGCTTCATTTTCTACATCTTTTATTTTATATTTATTTATTTGTAGATAACCATCACTATTATTTAAAGAAAATAATATACTCCAATATTTATCAACATCACTATGCACATTATTAGTATCTATATGAAAAATAGTGCCTGTATCTGATTTTTTATAAAAATTCCAAGTAATTCTTAACAAATCAACTTTTAAATTTTGTCTTTTACAAACTTCATCACTTACCTTTTTTGCAAATTTATTTAATTCTTTTTCAGTTTCACCAATAGGTTCACTTAAAGTCAGTCTATACATACCTTGAAAAGGTTGATCAATATCAAACATCTGATCATAATATTTTTTATTATCGTAAGCAACTTGCCAATGTAATTCTTTTAATAAATTTTTAATCTGTATTAAGTCTTCTAATGGTAAAATGTTTTTTTCTATTTTATACATTAATAATCTAATAATTTATAATCTTTATAATAATAATCTTTTACCCATTCAATTTGTTTTTTATTTAAATTTATTTTTTTTGTATTTTCATTTAAAATAGTATTATATCCAACAGGTATTTTTAAATCAAAATTATTTTCTAACCATTTTTTAAAATCTTGTTTAAATCCTTTTTCAAATCTCCATAACTTTACGTCTTTACTTAAAAAATCACTTTGTGTATTAAACCAGTTTGATTTTTCATTTTTGTTCAATCGCATTTTATTCATAAAACTAAAAAAAGAATTTTTGTTTTTAAAAATAGATTCAATTTCTTTTTCTAAAATCCAGTGTGTATTTTGAATTATAGAAAAAAATCTATCAACAGGTTCTCTAACAATTGAAAATTTTTTTTCAGGTATGTATCCTAAAAATTCTTCATATTCAGGATATGTTAAATGTGGTATTTCTTTATTTTTATATTCTTTTGAAAATAAAAAATGATTACCCTTGTGATTATTAGCAAGTATTAAATTATATAAATGCCTGCCACCAGTTCTAGGTATATGAATAAAGTATATTCTTTCGTTTATTAACATCTTTTTTTATAGTTATAACTTATTTAAAGTTACGACTGAGATTCATTATTGTGCTAAAGGATTGTCACTCTTCGCTTTTAATTCGTTTATTTGATTCTGTAATAATTGTATTTGTTTTTCGTTTACTAAAGTTTTTGTGTGTGAATGTTCCGTGTCGTGTTCGTGTTTACCGACTTCGTGACTGTGTTTTGGCATGTCATGGCTGTGTGATAGATCTTGGTTCTCTAAAGCATTAACTTTTTCTTCTAGTACAGCTATCTCTGGTGACCAATCTTTACCACCTGTAGCTGATTCTAATGCATCGAGCTTCGTTACGATCTCACCATACTTTACAAAGCCACCGCCAATTGCTGCAATGACACCAAGTAGTGCTGCGACTCCTGCTAATTGATTTTTAATTTTATCCATTTTGTAAAACCTGTAACTCTTTTATCAATTTTTGTCGTTCTTGTAAAATGCTATTAAGTCGTTGATTTTTCTTAGTTATTGGATCATTTTGTTTGTATTCTACCAAATCAACTTTGTAAATTGTACGATCATCCTGGATTTTTATTTGGTCTTCGTATATAATTTTTGGCTCATAAAAAGGAATATTGTATGCGTCCAGAAGATTACCTGAAGACATTACTTTTAGCTTCACTAAGTTTTTTAACTGTAGGTTCTTGTCTATATCTTTAATTTTTTCATCGATCTTTTCTAAAACAGTTTCAAGTCCAACTGTTTTTGTCTCTTTCGATCGTACAGTTTCTTTTTGTTCTTGATTATCCGATTCCTCAGCATCGGTAGATTCAGTAGTATCGCTATTGGATTCCTCTTCGCTAATTTCTTTTTCCTCATTTTGTTCCTGCTCCTCTTTAAATCCTTCTTCTAACAACTGTGATGTTGTTTTCTCTTCTTCAGGTTGCTCTTCTGGCATCTCTGTTACTTCCATGGGTCTTGGTTCTTCTTCCTTTTTATCATCTTCTTCGATAAATTCCATAACCATTTCCATTACAGGTTCTTCTTCTTTTTGTTCTTCTGGTACATCCATAACCATAGGTTCGCTAAAATTTGCTTCCTCTTTAACTTCAGGCTCTTCCAACTTGAACTCTTCTTCCATTTTAAATTCTTCTTCGATTGCAAAACTTGGTTCAGGTAATGCAACAAAGTTATCTTCAAACTTTGTATCTTCAAATTTAATATTGTCTTCAGGTTTAAAATCATCAAACAATTCTATGATTTCATTTTCTAAACTTGTATCTAATCGAACTGGATCGGATTCATAGGTAACTGTGAGGCTGGGTTCTTTGAGATCGACGCCATAATGACCCGTAGCATTGCTAGTATCTGAGAAATCGTACCGTACATTGATGTTATAATCGGTTTGATTATTTCTAGATATAGAAAGACTGTCAGACCCAGTGTTGAAAGAACCGCAGTTAATATAGCCACAGCCAGTAGAATTATAAGTTCGTGTTTGTGTTGTTGTTTCACCGTCAGAGTCTATAATAGTTACGGTTGATTGTACAGTTGAATTAAAATTATTCCAATGCCAATACCTGAAACTATGATTAGTAGTAAATCCATCGTTTATTTGCTCTTGTGTAAGGTTTGCATCATCTCTTAAACTTACGTCGTCTGAAGTGATATGTTCATCATTGTGAGCAGCAATAATACTAGACCCATGCCTGCCATCAGCGGTCCCAGACCAGGATCCGTTATCAAAGTTTTGATCCAGTAAATTACCTGTTGTAACTTCTTCAGCATTAGTCGTGTTGAATAGTATTAGGCTTAGACTTAGGTAAAGTAATAACTTCTTCATCAGCTTCCTCTTTGATCTTTAGATTTTTAATATATTGTTCGTGATCTGGTCTAAGTTTGTCATACTTTTGCCATGCAAGTTTTGCTTGTTTACCTATTTTGCCTTCAAATGGACATGGTGTGCCCGCTTGTTCCATTGCTTCAAATACTCTTTCGTCTTGACATAGTATTGCTACAGCTGCAACTTTCATACCAAGAGAGTTTAGTTCTCTTGATAGTTTGATTCGTTCACAGTTTTTATCTCTAAAAGATTTACCACCTGATACACCTAAACCAAAAGTTTGAATACCTGCACTTGCTCCAGCAAGACAGACATCAGATCCTGCGTTAGTCACCGATGGTGCCGACGCTGTCGGCGGTGCTGATCTCATGTTTGATGTAGAGTTATTTGTAGTTGTAGTATTATTTGAGCTACCACTTTGATAAGTATTTGTGGCTGAACTTGTATACCCACCTGTAATTGATGTGTTTGATCCGCTAGTGTTGTTCTGTGTAGTATCAGGATGTGCAGGACCTATGAATGCCAATAGACATATCAATATTATCAACGCTCCCGTAAAATAATAATTCATCCTGGCCATCTCCATTATAAAACCCAACCTTTAATTTTTTTCCATAATTTTTTAAACATGCTTTCACCCATGTGATCTTCATAGTTTTTTACTTCTATGTGATTACAAACATAACAATCACATGAAGCACATTGTGTTGTGCTCACGTAAAAACCTTGTCCTTTACAGTGGCATCTGTGACCACAATCAATACAAAATATTTTCATTTTTTTTCCTCAATATCATAAAACATTTTATCAGAATCTTCTGTTACCCAGTCACCGCCTTCTGCGTCCCAGTACGTAGTTTGTACTTTGTAATCAGGCCATTCGTTTTCTGTTGTGTAACTATTAATGTGCCAAATGATTCTGTTGTTTGGCTGTGCAGCAAAGTTGCCGTTTTCTAATTGCATTATGTGAGCACACTTGTGCTCTTGCGGAATTTCAGAATGTTCCGTATCTAGTATATTAGTGTCTGGATGCGCCCAGTCAATAGTAAATAAGTATTGACCCTTATAAAATTTTTTATCTCTACCTAGATATTTTCCGTTTACACCATCCAGCCAATCAAAGCAATGAACACTAGGCCAATAACTAAAACTGTTCCACAATTGTAACTCGTCCGTCTGCATATCCGGCACATCGGCTCGGTCATACTGTTTTTGGAAAAACGCTGAGATAGGCAAACGCCAATAGCACGCACCATTGGGTAGCATGATATTAAATAAGAGTGCGCGACCTGAAATGGAACTAAGACCAAAGATAACACAGTCACGATAATCTTTTTTATATTTTTCATCCATGTCATAAAGATATTCTCTCCTTATTTTACAATAAATCGGCGGTATATTAGCATTTAAGTAAGACATAATAAATCATTTTATTTATATAAAACAAAATTAATAACTTGTCTACATGGTGAATAAATAGGGCAAGAGCCCGCATGATTAATACTAGAATCAAAAATAACAGCTCTTCCTTGTCTAGGAGAAACTCTTTTTATTTCCTTTAATTTTTTATTAAAAAATACAGTATCTCCATCAGTATTATTAATATAATATATTATACTTATTGCTTCTTTAGCTTTCGGACAATCTTTATTAGGAACTATTAAATCATGATGGATAGGTCCATAATTTTTATTGTTATTATTTGGGTATGGAAAATTCATATTAATTTTTATTCTATAAATAAAATAATTAGATAGTTTGTTTATGTGAATTAAGCGATAAACTAGAGGAAAAAATATGTTATCCATGTAAGAAGATATTCCTTCAAAAATTATTCGTGCAAATTGAGGATAGTCAATTATACCTTTTGTTTTTTTTATCCAAGAATCAACGCTTGAATTCCTAAAAGCATATAAATTTTCATTATTTAAATTTTTAATTATTTTTAATTGTGTTTCTATATCAGCAAAATTGTCTATTACTTTTATATTCATTATTTTATTTCACCCCAATTAGGGCCAGATTCATAGTCTATCTTGTTTGGTACTTCTAAGTCAACTGCATTTTCCATCACATCTTTTATTCTTTTAGCTTGTTCTTCTGACTCAATAGAAAAATCTAATTCATCATGTATTTGTATATGTGCTATTAAACCTTCTTTATATAATTCTACCATTGCTTTCTTTGTCATGTCAGCTGCACTACCTTGAATTAATTTATTTAATGCTTTGTATGTAAAAGCTCTACGTGTAGAATTTTGATGCCAATAGTTTCGTTTAGGTTTACCATCTTTATCTGTAATAACATTACCTTCAAAGTCTTTTAGATGTGGACCCATTTCTTGAAGCTCTAACATACGTTCATGATCTTCAGGTGGTACGTACGTTCCCCAATCTGCTCCTCGTAATACTGGTTCGTATTTAGGAAACCTACATCTTCTACCTAAAAGAGTTTTGATTTGTCCTCTTGCTTCTGCAGCTTTCATAACTTTATTCATTAACTGTTTAACAAAAGGTGCTTCGCTATGATACTTTGTAAATAGTTCTTCTGATTTTTCTTTTGAGACTCCAAGTTCTCCCTGTAGTTTCGCTTTACCCATACCATAAAACAAACCAAGATTAATTGTCTTAGCTTGCGATCTTGGAATCTTAGCCATCTCTGCAACGATTTTGTGAAAGTCTGTTGATGGATCGTTTTCGTATGAGTCTGCAATTTGATTTACAGATGGTAAAGAAAATTTTAAAGCATAGTGTGCAACAAGTCTTGGTTCCTGTTGCGAGTAATCAAATGTACCCCATTTCATACCTTCTTCTGGTATAAATAAACTTCTAAGTAAAGGCCCTGTTTCCGGATCCCTGGCTGGTATCTGCTGTAGGTTTGGATTAGAATAACTAAAGCGACCTGTAACCGTGCCACCATCATCAGATCGTATTTGATTTATGTCTGCATGAATTCTACCTTTGTGTTCATGTTTTAAAATGGTATCTATAAATGTAGTTCTAACCTTGTTTATTTTTCTTGCTTCTGCTATCATGTTAACTACAGGATTAGCATGATTAGAAATAAAATTTTTAGTAAATGAAGGAGAGTTTGTCTTTTCAGTTCGGGTATAAGGTAGCTTCAGTTTATCAAAAACTTTGGCAATGCTTGCTGCAGCCCATATCTGAGTATCTACTCCTGTTTCTATTTTCACTTGTTGTAATAGGTTTTCTTCTTTTACTGCCAGTGCTGTTTTCAATTGATTGGCTTTCTCGATATCTACCCGAACACCTAGGTGGCGCATATCGACTAAACAAGGAAACAGATCAGTCTCAAGATTAAATATATCCTGTAAGTTATCTTCTACAATTATTTTTTTTAATTTGTGCCAAAGTTTTAAAGTTAGTTCAGCATCTTTCTCAGCATAGCCACCAACTTCCATTGCAGGCATTCTCCACATATCAGCTTTAGGATCCAACCCTCTTTCTTTTGCTGCTTGATTTAATCTTGCTTCACTCTTTCCTTCACCAAGGTGATGCCAAGACAAAGTATTTAATGTGTATGAGAATCTATTTTCATCAATTAATGATGATGCAATCATAGTATCTATAATTAAACCATTGATTTTTATACCTAAATTACGTATCCAACATACGTCGTACATTGCATTGTGAAAGATTTTTGTAGCTGGTGATTCACAGATATCTTTAAACCATTCAATAGTTTTCTTTCTATCCATGTTAGGTCCTTGTTCATGTGCAATAGGAAAATAATTTTTATAACCATCTACTGCTACAGCAAAACCTACAATCTCACCATTACCTGATATCGCTCCAGAGCCTGTTGATTTTAAATCTGGATCTCTTGTCTCTAAGTCAATTGCAATTTCATCAGCTGATCTTAGATCGGGATATTCTTTTGGAAAAATCCATTCTGTTTGTGGAACAATCACTTTTTCTTTTCCATATCTTTCAGTTTCTTCTTTTCTAATTCACAGTAATGAATTATTTTTTCTAAATCTTCTATGCCGTTTTTATTTTTATAACGACACACATACTTTATAACGTTTCCCTGAAAAAAGGAAAGGTCATTCTTAGAAATAAATTCATATGGTTGAATGTGAAACGATTTATAATGAGATCCTCCGATTTGTTTATCTTGTGGAAATACATCTTTAAATATACTTTTATCTGTCATGTTATTGGGTAGGCCTTTCTTGTTTTGTTTGCTAGTTTAAATGTATAGAGATTGTTTCTTGCACGTGTATAGGCAACATACCAAACTCTATGTTCTTCATCTGCTTTATCATCGCTTCGATTCATCGATTTAATTATCTTGTCACCAAGATCTGTACAGAGAATTAAATTATCTTGTTCACCACCTTTAATAGCGTGGATAGTAGAAACCCATATTCTTGCTTTTGATTCTAAATCTTCTTTGTTTTCAAATAAACGTACTAAATATTCTTTCTCTTCTTCTTCATCTTTATCTGTTAAAGCAAATGCACTAAACCAGTTTTCTTTTTTATTCCATTTTACATTTCCTATGTAACCTTTAATATCGTTTGTCTCTTCTTCTGTCAGTTCTTCTCCTTTACGCCAACGTTCATAATTTTTTACTGCTTTATATAAAGAAACTGTAATACTTTTTCCTTTATTTCTTTCAAAATATAAACCTTTTTCTTTTAAAATATCTTCTATCTTTAATAGTTTTGATACAGTTCTTGCAAGAATTAACCATTTACCTTTTGTTAAATCTATTTCGTTTAGGTTATATATTTCTTCACAAAGACCTTCGTAGTCTCGTGGATAATATTTTTTATTTTTCTTAACTCCAGATATGTTTCCAATAGCTATCTTAGATTGTTCTTGTACAGTTCTAGATATTCTTTTTGAGTAGATTAAAACTTTTTCTTTTGCAGGCTCTTTTATAAATCTATTTACATCTGCTCCAGCCCATGCAAAGATCGCCTGGTCATCGTCACCTGCAAGATACATGTCTTTCGTTTTAGTTTTTAAAATATCAAATAGTTTCCACTGCAATGGTGATAGGTCTTGAGCTTCATCTATAAATATAACATCAAACTCTGGTATTTTTTCTGGTTTGTTTATTAACATGTATATCATGTCGTTGAATTCAAATTTTTCTTTCTTGTCTTTGTAATTAATTAAATTTTTATTTATATGGTTTAGTGTCGTCCAATTTATATGTTTTGGATCATGCTCTTCTAAATTAAATTCTTCTTTAAGATCTATACATTTATTAAATGCTCTTTGTATAATTTGAAAGTATGGGTTTTCAAAACCTAAATAAAACGATTCATCTTTATTATATCTGTCATAAAATTTTATTTGTAGATTTAAACTTTTACCTAATTCTTCATAGTGATATGGCTGCATTATATCTTCTTTGTTCATCGCTAAACATTCAAATGCAAGTGAGTGAAGTGTTCTAAAATAAGTTAGTTTTTTATCCTCAAAAGGCATTCTATTTTTTGCCTCATCTGCAGCCTTCTTAGTAAATGCAAAGTATCCTATTCTATTCAAAGGTAGCTTATATTTTCTAACATATGCTCTTGCTCTACTAATTAATCTATATGTCTTGCCTGTTCCAGGTGGACCATAATATTTATATAACATCTTCGTCGCTCTCTACTGGAATTGTTTCTTCTATCTCTTCTGGTTTTTCAAAAAGAAATAAAGGAATTCTAGCCACTCTTATTGCTTTAAATGGATCACCATTATCGTCTTTACCCGGATATCTTTTTTGACGACCAAACAATACTCTTCTCTCTTCATCTTTATCCTCATGATTATATAATTGTCTTTCAATCATATAAGATGTTTTCTGTGGTTCATATTTCCATTCTTCATTTTTTAATTTGTCATAGAATTTATCAAACACAAACCATGCAAATTTATCGTCAACCAAAGGTCTACCACTTGAAAATGACATAAAGCTTGTTGCCTGAGCCCCGTATATATGTTTCTCCAATAATTTTTGTAATATTTCTAAAGGACTTGTACCTGCTGCAGGTTCTATTATTTCTATTTTATCTTTTGTACTTATTGATTTTAAAATTAAATCAAACTGTTCTTGTTTTATTGGTGGTGCTACAATCAAAGCTTGTTCAAATAATACTGTTTTAAACTCATGCACTTGAGTTAGTTTGTATGTATTCTTTAAATGTAATTGTATAGTTTCTCCTTCGTCAGGATGTTCTACTGTAATTCTCCATTCCGGATTTGGTTGTAGATTTATTTTTTGTAAATTATTTAACGTTGGATAATTTTCTTTTTCGCCAGATAAAACACCATACTTTCTTTTTACACACAAAGCTTTCATACAGTGTGGTTCTAGTAATGGATCACTGCAAGTAAAACCTTTCTTTTGTTTTTCCCATCCACTTATTTTACTTTTAATGTGATCATCAGTCCAATTGTGATCTAAAGAAAAATACTTTCTACCTGCTTCTACTATCATTTTTTTCCAAGTATCATCACCTGGATATTTTTTCTTAGCAAATACCATGTAATTATATAAAAATCTATCTCGACCATCTGTAAACTTCATTTGTTCTTTAGTTAATTTTTGTAAACATGGTGGACCATCTTCAAATTCTTCACCACCACCTTTTAGTTCTACATAAATTAAATCTTCTTTTATTTTTTTAAATTGACTTGGATCTACAGTATTTAACATTATTGTTTTTACAAATCTTTCAAAAGGCATTGTTGTTCCATCAACATCTAATGCTTTTCGATCGTCACCATTGTAAGGTAAATTAATAAAGTTACCATTTGATACTGTACCATCACTTGATACAAGTTGTGTTTGCTTTGGAAATATTTCTGTTGATGCCGGTAATTTAAAAACAAATAATAAGTCTTCTAAAAAACTTCTAATCTGTTTTGCCTTAACCCACCTAGTGGTGAATACATATAAATGTAATCCACCACTTTTGGATAGGACAGGTATAATTGGCAGGTCTTTATCCTGGATGACATCAAGATAAAACTTTTTATCAATAGGATATTTATCTACATCTATTGCACCAAACCTTGCCATACCATCGTCAGTACAAGGTTGTATGCCTATTGATTTAATTCCTTTTATGTGGTTTTCGTAGTCTTGATCAGTGACGGGACTCTTAGCCCATTCATGTTTCCACTTCTTTTTGCCTGTTACTTCGTCGATGTATCCATCATCAACTTTACAGACACCATAACTTCTTTGTAATCCTGTAAAATATTCTATGTACTCTTTCATGTGTCATCCTGTTGTTTGAGAACGGCCCCAGTCTCCCGTTGCCGTTCTCTGTAGCTACCATTGTTTCGTCAAACAATTAGATAATTTCTTCTTGTTTAGTTTCACTACCTTTATCATACTCAGGTTTTGTAGAACCTGATGATACTTGCTTATGAAACTCCTGACCCATCATGTAGATTGCAGCGTCTTTCTCGTTAGAGACATCTAGCATTCTAACCATAGATGGTTTGTAAACATGCCAAGTTTTATCTCCAGCACTTTTTTCTGCAGTTTGTAACTTAAACATTGCAGAGTATGCTGCCGGTTGAAAAGAACCTTTATCATCTGTAATTCTAAGATTAGAAATAAGATCATTTAGTTTTCTCGCCGGTGTAAGATTAGATGATCTCATTGTGATCACCGCTTTTCTTGGCGTACCATCTACCATTACAATTACAAAGAAGTACATAGTTTTCTCAATATAGTTACCATTTTGTAATCTATATTTAATACCACGCATTTCTTCTTTTGCATTAGCAGGTGGAGTTAAATGTGTTCCAACAGGTGCTGATGGACTATCTCCCATCTCTTGCCACTCTGGCCATCTAGTCTGTGTATGTGCTACAATGACTTCGATACCTTTGTTGCCATCAATAGGCTGTCCAAAACTATTGGAATATATCATACCAGGTTCAGCTCCTTCTACATGCTTTGCACTTCTAGAGTTACACTCTGGTGATAGTTGATGTAAGATTTTCAGAATCGGTGTTGATACGTCATCTGATTTTATTTCCTCTGCACCTTTACCAGAATCGGCTCTAAGGTTTACAGCGGCTAGTGCACCTGCACTATTCTTTTTTACGACTTGTTTGTCCATACTATTTACTCCTTTATTAGTTTAGTATTTTAGTTGTTTATTTTTTATTAGTTACACTAGTTCTTTTACCTTCTAGTGTATTAAACAGATCAGCAGGAACTTCTTTGCCGTTTGCTTTCCATTCCTTCATCACTGCTGAGAGTCGAGCGTGGTGAACCTTCTCTTGTTGAGTTGGCTCATAGCCACGCTCCCTCGCAAGGCTAGCGTATTCGACAGCCTTGTTATCTTCGCCTTGGCCAAATGTTACTGTAATATTATTATCTACAATATCACCTAAGCCATTGTCTCGAAGCCATTTGATACCCTCACTCTTTTTGTCTGCTTTGAATGAGGCAAAAAACCTATCACCTACAGATAGTTCAGAACCATCTTTTAGTTTTACAGTTTTTAAATTTTGTTTCTCCATTATCTCTGGAATTACAAATTCAGAAATATATTTCTCTTGAGCTTTGAACTCTTTTAATTTTTGTTCTGTAGCTAACACTTGTGCGCTAACAGTTTTAAATTGTTCTATTGCTTCTGATAATTCATTTACATCAACGCTATCAGTTTGATCAGGTGCATCCTGTCTTAAATTTATAGTCATAATTTTACCTTTCGTGAAATGTATATATAGGATAATTCTAGTTTGTCAACTAGTTCTGAAAAATATTTATTTCTATTGGGTAGTATGTTTTTTCCTGTCTGTCCCATTTTAACAATTTATATTTGCCGTTAGTCATATCAGAAACTATTGAACATGTCACTCCAATAATTGCTGGATCACCAGACAGTAATAAATAATCATCAGGTGTAAAATCTTTTAACTTTTCATTTATTTGAAAAATTAAAGGACCAGGTGAAAAAATCATTTGCGCTCTTGCAGGAAGCATGACCGTAATCTCGCCATACTTTTGTGCACCCATTATATTATATTTGGGTTGACCGGTTTCTCTGTCGACAGGTATGTCCTGGACTAAATATACTTTGGGCATTGACTTTTTCCTTTTGTAATAATATATACACTTTTAGAAAGAAAAAGCAAATTATGAACTACAAATTTAAAACTAAGCCTTACGGCCATCAATTAGATGCATTAGAAGCATCATGGGATAAAGAAAATTTTGCGTACTTCATGGAAATGGGTACAGGTAAATCTAAAGTTTTATTAGACAACGCAGCAATTTTATATGACAAAGGTCTAATAAACGGTCTGTTATTAATTGCTCCCAAAGGTGTGTATAAGAATTGGTATGACTCAGAAATACCTACACACCTTCCAGACCACATAGCTAAAAAAATTGTGTTGTGGAAAACATCTGACAAATCTAAAAAACAACAAGATATATTAAACACATTATTTAAATCTGAAACTGATTTACATATTTTGATTATGAATGTTGAAGCTTTCTCATCAGGTAATGGAACACAATTTGCTAAAAAATTTTTATCGTGTCATAAATCAATGATTGCAATTGATGAGTCTACTACAATTAAAACACCTACATCAAATAGAACAAAAAATATTTTATCACTTAGAAAAGATTGTAAGTATAGAAGAATACTAACAGGTTCACCTGTAACTAAATCACCACTAGATTTATTTAGTCAATGTCAATTTCTTGACCCATGGTTATTAGATCATCAATCTTATTATACATTTCGTGCTAGATACTCTATCTGTAAAAAGATTCAAGTAAATGGTCGTCAGGTAGAGATAGTTGTGGGTTACAGAAATCTTGCTGAATTATCAGAAAAAATAAAACCTTTTTCGAGAAGAATATTAAAAGAAGATTGTTTAGACTTACCTTCTAAATCTTATGTCAAACATTATGTTGAACTTACAAAAGAACAAAAGAAAGTCTATCAACAAATGAAAAAAGAGGCAATAGCTTTTCTTGATGGTAAGATGCAGTCATCAGCTACAGTCATGACTCAGTTGATGAGATTACATCAAATTACTTGTGGACATTTTACTGCAGATGATGGTACCATAAAAGATTTACCTTGCAGTAGACTTGCTGAACTAATGAGCATATTAGAAAATGTTGAAGGTAAAAGTATTATCTGGTCTCACTATACACATGATGTTAGAAGAATTATTGCAGAAATCAAAAGAGTATATGGTGATGATACAGTTGTAGATTATTATGGTGCAACCGATACAGATGCTAGATCAAAAAATATAAAAAAATTTCAAACAGATCCCAACTGTAGATTCTTTGTAGGTACAACACATACAGGTGGTTATGGTATTACATTAACTGCTGGTAGTAACATGATTTACTTTTCAAATGGTTATGATTTAGAGAAGAGACAACAATCAGAAGCACGTATTGATCGTATTGGTCAGACACAAAAGATGACTTACATAGATATAATGAGTCAAGATACAATTGATGAAAGAATTGTAAAAGCTTTACGTAATAAAGTTAATATTGCGAATGCAATTATGGGTGAAGAATATAAAGAGTGGATTTAAAAAAATCCTTTGTCTAAAACTTTTTCCAACAGCAGAAGTGATACTGCCCCTACA
>Ga0114933_10004235_pt1 | contig 13555 bp, 15 predicted proteins | sample 4SBtaG_FD_89691 | JGI IMG/M metagenome (GOLD analysis project Ga0114933, IMG submission 89691) | Deep subsurface microbial communities from Kolumbo volcano to uncover new lineages of life (NeLLi) - 4SBTROV12_W25 metaG | ecosystem: Environmental > Aquatic > Marine > Volcanic | place: Kolumbo...
CAGCAATACTAATAATTGCTATAGCTATTATATGTTGAAAAAACCAAACAAGGCCAATAATCAAATTAGCAGAGGCATCAGAAAAATTTGGTAGAGGAGAAGATGTTGAAGATTATAGACCCTCAGGAGCTTTAGAGATAAGAAAAGCAGGATTTGAATTTGAAAAAATGAGAAAAAGAATTTTAAGACATTTAAACCAAAGATCAGAAATGCTATCAGGTATTAGTCATGATCTTAGAACTCCTTTAACAAGAATAAAACTACAATTAGAGTTTGTAAAAGATAAACAAATATCTAGCAAATTATCTGAAGATGTTGATGAAATGGAAAAAATGCTTAACGAATATCTACAGTTTGCTAGCTCAACTGCGCAAGAAAAAAGTGAAAAATTTGATTTATCTTTATTAATAGATTCAACAATCAAAAAATATGATAACAAAAATATATCGGTTAATATAATGCCAGATATTTTATTTATAGGAAGAAAAAATCTATTACAAAGATGCATTAGCAATATTGTGAACAATTCCATTAAATATGCTACTAAAGTAGAGGTAAAAGCACAAAAATTAAAAAAAAATATATTTATTTTTATAGATGACGATGGTCCTGGAATTCCTAAATCAGAATACGAAAATGTATTTAAGCCATTTTATAAAATGGATAAAGGCAGAGGAGAAACAAAGTCTAGCGTAGGTTTGGGACTTTCAATTTCTTCGGATATTATAAGATCTCATGGAGGAAAAATAGAATTAGAAAAATCATCCCTTGGTGGATTAAGTACTAAAATCTCTTTGCCTTTTTAGTTTTTTTTTTATTTTTTTTTTCAAGAATTGAAATTTTTTTTTCTAAATTATCAAGTCTTTTTTTTATAATTTCAGTTTCTTCTTTGCTGGTAAGTTTCATTTTAAAAACTAATTCATCTCTTTTAGATTTTAAAATGTTTAATATTTCGTTACTAAAATCTCTATAATTGATAATTCCTTGTTCAAATAATTTTGCTATTTTATCAATCACAAATTTTGAATTAGACATATATTAAAGTTATAAAATGATATAATCTATTCTTTTTGAAATGTTTATCAACAATTTAGACCCTGTAGCAATAACATTATTTTCTTTAGAAATTAAATGGTATTCGCTTTCATATATTTTTGGGATTGTATTTGGATGGCTATATTGTAAAAAAAAAATATTTCATAATAATGATATACTTTCAAAGCAATTTGACGACTTGCTTAGTTATATAATACTTGGTGTAATTATTGGAGGAAGAATTGGATATATATTATTTTATAACTTTTCATATTATTTAAAAAACCCTCTAGAAATTTTTATGGTCTGGAATGGAGGAATGTCTTTCCATGGAGGACTGATTGGTGTCATAGTTTCCACTTACCTTTTTTCAAAAAAAAAAAATATCAATCAATTTTTATTCCTTGATGCCATATCTATGGTGTCTCCAATAGGTTTATTTTTGGGCAGAATAGCTAATTTTATAAATTCTGAACTATATGGAAGACCTTCTGAAATTATTTGGTCAGTTCAATTCATTAAAGTTGATAGCTTATCAAGACACCCTTCTCAACTTTATGAAGCACTATTTGAGGGAATTGTACTATTTTTATTACTAAATTTTTCTTTTAAAAAATATTATTATAAAAGTGCTGGACTTATTTCAGCACTTTTTTTAATTTTCTATTCTTTTTTTAGATTTATTATTGAGTTTACAAGAGAACCCGACGTTCAAATAGGGTTTATTATATCAAGTTTTTCTCTAGGTCAAATTTTAAGCATTATATTATTTTTAATTGGTATTATTTTATTTATAAAAAAAAATGAAAACTCCAAATAAAAAATATATAAATCTAGACAAATTTATCAATAAAGCCCTTTACTCGAAACAATCAGGATTTTATATGAAACAAAATCCTATTGGTAAATATGGTGATTTTATAACATCTCCCAATATTTCAATTTTATTTTCTGAAATGATTGCTATTTGGGTAATCTCTTTTTGGGAATATTTAAGATATCCAAAAAAAATAAACATAATTGAAATGGGCGGGGGCAATGGTGAAATGGCCTATCAAATGTTAAAGGTATTTAAAAATTTTCCATCATTTAAAAATTCTTATAAATTCTATATTTTTGAAAAAAGTCCTTTATTAATAGATGTCCAAAAAAAAAAGTTAAAAGAATTTAATGTGAGATGGTTGAAAAAATTAAAAAATGTAGAAAAATATCCCTCTATCTATTTAGCTAACGAATTTTTTGACTCTTTACCAATAAAACAGTTTACTAAAATAAAGAATTCGTGGTTTGAAAGATACGTAAAAATAAAAAATGGAAATTACAAATACTTTAATTTAAAGTTTGATATAAAAAAACTAGAAAGTAAAATTAGATTAAAAATTTCAAAAAACGAGAAATTTGTTGAGTTTTCTCCCTTGCAGTTTAAATATTTAAAAGAAATTTCTAAAATAATAAAATCGAACAGTGGAGGATTGCTTATAATAGATTACGGTTATAGAAAAAAGCTCATGAAAAATACAATACAATCAATATATAAACATAAAAAAAATGAATTTTTTAATAATGTTGGGAAATCAGATATTACTCATCATATAAACTTCAGTTTAATTAATAAAATAGCTGATAATTTTAAGCTAAAGTGTTCAAGTGTTGTAACTCAAAGTAAGTTTTTAATAAATTTAGGAATTTTAAAAAGAGCAGAAATTATATCGCAAAAACTCCCTTTTTCAAAAAAAGCAAATATTTACTATAGATTAAAAAGATTAATTGATAAAAATCAAATGGGAGAGTTGTTCAAAGTTATTTTGCTGACTAATACTAATTCATTATTCAAAAGAGGATTTGAAGCTGATTAAATCAAAAAAATTAAAAAAATTTAAAAATATTAACCACGGTTTTTTTAATAAAACTGGGGGTAAATCAAGTGGTATTTATAAAAGTTTAAACTGTGGATTAGGATCAGAAGATAAAAAAAAAAATGTTTTAAAAAATTTAAAAATTGTAAAAAATAAAATTGGTTGCAAAAAAAATAACATTATCATATTGCATCAAATTCATAGTAAAAAGTTTTATTATATTAATAAATTACCTGCCAAAAAACTGATTGGTGATGGATTGGTAACTAAAAAAAGAAAAATTGCTCTATCAATATTAACTGCGGATTGTGCGCCTATTTTAATATATGACAAACATATAAAAATGATTGGAGCTGCTCACGCTGGCTGGAAAGGAGCATATAAAAAAATTATAATAAATATACTTAAATATTTTTTTAGAAAAGGAAGTAAAAAAGAAAATATTATAGTTGTTATTGGGCCTTGTATAGCTCAAAAAAATTACGAAATAAAAAATGACTTTATTAAAAAATTTATAAATCAAGATAAAAGTAACAGTATTTATTTTAAAAAAATTAAAAAAAGAACATTTTTTAGCCTTAAAGATTATTTAAAAGACCAAATAAAAGGTTTGGGTATTAAAAATATAGAGATAATTAACAAAGATACATATAATATTAAAAACAAATTTTTCAGCTCAAGAAGATCTTTACATAATAAACACAATGATTATGGTAGAAATATTACAACAATTATGATTAAATAGTTTATTTCATAAAATGAAACTTCTTACAGGAAATAGTAATAAAAACCTAAGCAAAAAAATATCTAAATTCTTAAAAACAAAATTAGTTCATTCTAGTATTAAAAAATTTTCTGATGGTGAAATTTACATTGAAATAAATGAAAATATTAGAGGAAATAGTATCTTTTTGATTCAATCAGTAAGTTATCCTGCAAATGATAACTTGATGGAGCTTCTGCTATGTATAGATGCTTTGAAAAGATCTTCTGCAAAAAATATTACTGCAGTAATACCTTACTTCGGATACGCAAGACAAGATCGTAAAGTAGCACCAAGAACATCAATATCTGCAAAACTTGTTTCGAATTTAATCACTAAAGCAGGAGCTGACAGAATTGTAACTGTCGACCTTCACGCTGGGCAAATACAAGGTTTCTTTGATCTTCCAGTTGACAACCTTTTTGCTACTCCAATTTTTGCAAGGCACGTTAAAAAAAATTTAAATAAAAAAAATTTAATTTGTGTAGCGCCTGACGTTGGTGGTGTTGAAAGAACAAGAGCTCTTGCAAGAAAATTAGATATAGGCATAGCTATTATTGATAAAAGAAGACCGGCTCCAGGAAAATCTCAAGTGATGAATGTAATTGGAAACGTTAAAGGAAAAACTTGTATAATTATCGATGATATAATTGACTCTGGTGGAACAATAGTAAATGCAGCACAAGCTTTAATTAACAGAGGTGCATTAGAAGTACATGTGTACATTACTCATGGTGTTTTAAGTGGCGAAGCTGTTAGCAAAATTAAATTATCTAAAATTAAAAATATGGTAATTACAGATACTATAGATATTTCAGATAAAGTTAAAAAAGCTAAGAATATAGAGGTGTTAACGATATCTAATTTACTAGGCGAAGCCATAAAAAGAATTTCTAACTCTACTTCTGTTTCGGACCTTTTCAAATAATTACCTTGTAAAATTAAACATCTTAAGATACAAACGCTGACTTTATGAATACATTAACTGCAACAATTAGAGACACAAGTACTAAGGGTCAAGTAAGACAAATTAGGTCAAAAGGTGAAGTTCCATGTATTATATATGGTGGAAAAGAAGAAAATCAAAAAATTAAAATATCAAAAAAGGGAATAATTAACTTAATTGAAAAAGAAAATTTTTTATCAAATGTAATAACCTTAAATATGGATGGAAAATCGATAAATGTTCTTCCTAGAGATATATCTTTTGATGTTTTATCTGATCAGCCAATACATGTTGACTTTTTAAGAATAGTTAAAGGTGCAGAAATTATTCTTGAAATTCCAGTTAAATTTATAAACAAAGAAAATTCACCAGGACTTAAAAGAGGTGGTGTATTAAATATAGTTAGAAGAAAAGTAGAATTAAAGTGTCCGACGGAAAATATACCAAAAGAAATAGTAGTAGATTTAGATAGTTTGGATATAGGCTCAAGTATAAAAATATCCTCAGTGAAGTTACCTGAAAACGTAACCCCCACAATTCAGGATAGGGACTTTGTAATTGCTACTGTTGCGGCACCAACAGTAATTAAAGAACCAGAAAAACCTGCTGAAGACGCTGAAGCAACAGCAGAGGGAGCAGGAGGAGAGGCTGCCACGCCAGGAACGGCTGCAGATGAAGGATCTACAGATAAACCACAAGAAGGTGAAGGAGACAAAAAAGCTCCTGCTGAAAAGAAAGCACCTGCTGAAAAAAAATAATTTAAAGTGAATTACCCGAATAAATAATTTGTATGTTACTTTTTGTTGGTCTTGGAAACCCTACACCAGGAAGCCAAAACAATCGACACAATATTGGATTTAAAGTTATTGAGGCAATTAACAAAAGTTTCGGTCTTTCAAAACAAAAACCTAAATTTAAAGGGCTTTTAACAACCGGTAATATTGGAGAAAAAAAAATTTATGCAATCAAACCTTTAACATTTATGAATAGCTCAGGAATATGTATACGTGAACTTTTAGAATATTTTAAGATTGAAGCTGAAAATGTCATTGTTTTTCATGATGACTTAGATATTGATTTTGGTAAGGTAAGAGCAAAATTTGGTGGATCAGACGCAGGTCATAATGGAATAGCATCTATAGACAAATTTATAGGAAAAGAATACTCAAGAGTAAGAATAGGAATCGGAAGGCCCGAAAATAAAATATCCCCAGCTGATTATGTCTTAAAAGATTTTAGTGAAGATGAACAAGAACAAATTAAAAAAATAACAGATAAAATTATTGATTCTCTCAATATATTAATTGATAAAAAACTTGAGTTATTTTCTAGCACAGTAAATAAAAAATAATTAATGGGCTTTAAATGTGGTATCGTAGGTCTGCCAAATGTCGGCAAGTCTACTCTTTTCAATGCACTAACTAAATCAAGTAAGGCACAAGCAGCTAATTTTCCTTTTTGTACAATTGATCCAAATGTTGGGGTGGTTCCGGTCACTGATGAGAGATTAGATAAATTATCAGAAATTTCAAAATCAAAAAAAAAAATTTATACAACTATTTCATTTTTAGACATTGCAGGTTTAGTTAAAGGAGCATCTAAAGGAGAAGGATTAGGAAATAAATTCTTGTCACATATAAGAGAAGTAGACGCAATTATTCACATGATAAGATGTTTTGAATCAACTAATATTCAAAATGTAAACTCTACAATTGATCCCATTAGAGATTTAGAAATAATTGAAACTGAAATGAAGCTAGCTGATTTAGAATCTATACAAAAAAGATTAGATAAAAAAAATAAGAAAAATTTGACCAACAATCAGTTGGAAATACTAGAAATGTCCTTAGATTGTATAAATAATGACAAAGATCTAAATAAAATAAGTAAAAAATTTGATAAAAAGGAAATAAATTCGATCGGTTTATTGTCAGTTAAACCAAAACTTTACGTATGCAATGTCGATGAAAAGAGTATTTCTAAAGGGAATAATTATACTGAAAAATTTATTTCAAAATTTGGTGAGAAAGATACTTTAATAATTTCAGCAGATATAGAAAACCAATTAAATCAGCTAAACGGTACTGAAAGACAAAACTACATGAATATGATTAATCTTAAAGAAGATGGTTTAAAAAAACTAATAAGAAAAGGTTACAATTTACTTAACCTAGATACATTCTTTACATCTGGTCCTGAAGAATCGCGAGCATGGACAATAAGTAAAAACTGTTCAGCTCCCGAAGCCGCAGGGGAAATTCACACTGATTTTGAGAAAGGATTTATAAGAGCAGAAACAATATCCTTTAAAGATTTTATAGAAAGCAAAGGTTGGTTAAATTCAAAAAATAACGGAAAAATGAGATTGGAAGGAAAAGATTATATAGTTAAAGATGGAGATATTTTAAACTTCCGTTTCAATACGTGACCAAACTTTTTTCATCCCAAAATAAACTAGTATCGTTAGTATTATTAAATACAATATTGCTTTAAATCCTATTTTGTGTCTTGCTTCCATATGTGGTTCGGCTGCCCACGCTAAAAAAGTTACAACATCTATTGCCATTTGATTGGTCGTGGCTTCAGTTCCATCTACATACTCTACCAAGCCATCTGATAGTGGGTTTGCCATTTTTATCTTATTTCCCGGCATATACTTATTATAGTAAACCCCATCATCTAGATTAATTCCTGTTGGTGGATCTTCATATCCTACTAAAAGTGAATATACGTAGTCTGCTCCACCTGATCTTGCTTTAACTAAAACAGACATATCTGGTGGATAAGCTCCTCCGTTAGCTGCTTGCGCACCTTTTACATTGTCGTATGGCATTACAAATTTATCAGAAAGTTTTCCGGTTCGAGTAAACATTTCACCATCAGCATTAGGTCCGTCTGTAACTTCAAAAGAAGCAGCAATTGCTTTTGCAGCTGCTTCTGAAAATTCTGGTCCACCTTGTTCTGATAAATTTCTATAGCTCAAATATTTCATTGAGTGGCAAGATGCACAAACTTCGGTATAAACTTGATAACCTCTTTGAAGAGCTGCCCTATCAAATTTTCCAAAAATACCTTTAAAACTCCAATCTGTTTTAAGATATTCTACCTTTTCCGCAGCAAAAGTTTGAGCACAATTTAAAGAAAAAAATGAAAGTATTAAAATTAATTTAAATAACTTTTTCACTTTATTTTATTTTGCTTTCTCTATGTCTTGCTGCTGCTAAGTTCGGTGATCCACCTAAAATAGGTTCCGTTATACTCAGTGGGACAGGTAATGTTCTCTCTTTAAATCCTAGCACAGGGAGAATAACTAAAAAATGTAAGAAATAATAGGCAGTGGCTACTCTTGCTATTAATAAATAAAGACCTTCTGCTGGCATTGCTCCCACGTAACCTAGAATTAAAACGTCTGCTACTAAAATCCAGTAAAATTGTTTGTACAAAGGTCTAAACACTGCTGATCTAATTTTAGAAGTATCTAACCAAGGTAAAGCTGCAAGTATTAAAATCGCAGATAACATTGCGACTACTCCAAGTAGTTTATCTGGTACCGACCTTAATATTGCATAAAAAGGTAACAAATACCATTCTGGAACTATATGAGCTGGTGTTACCATAGGATTTGCCTCTATGTAATTATCTGCATGGCCTAAAATATTAGGCGTATAAAAAACAAAAAATGCAAAAACAATCATAAACATTAGTAATGCAAAACCATCTTTAATAACAATGTATGGATGAAATGGGACAGTATCCTTAGAAGGTTTTTTAATATCAATACCAACGGGATTATTATTTCCAGGTACATGAAGAGCCCAAATATGTAAAACTACAAGACCTAAAATTAAAAATGGTATTAGGTAATGTAGAGTAAAAAATCTTGTTAAAGTTGGATTGTCAACTGAGTACCCACCCCATAACCATGTTACAATTCCTTCACCAACTAATGGTATTGCACTAAACAAATTTGTAATAACAGTTGCTCCCCAGAAGCTCATTTGTCCCCACGGCAAAACGTAACCCATAAATGCAGCTGCCATCATTAACAAGTAAATAATTATTCCAAGAATCCAAATAATTTCTCTTGGAGATTTGTAAGATCCATAAAATAACGATCTGAAGATATGAATATATACAGCAAGAAAAAACATTGATGCACCATTTGCATGTATATATCTAATTAACCATCCATAGTTCACATCTCTCATTATATGCTCAACACTTTCGAATGCCATGTCTGCATGAGCAATGTAATGCATCGCTAAAGTTAATCCTGTTATGATTTGTGTGATTAGGCAAAAAGTTAAAATTCCTCCAAATGTCCACCAGTAATTTAAATTTTTTGGAGTAGGATAATCTGTTAAATGATTTGCAAGAGTTAGTAACGGTAATCTATCATTAAACCACTGACCAACTTTAGATTTAGGTTTATAATCGTGATCACTCATAAATATACTATCCTATTTTAATTGTGTTTGCGTTTACGAATTCATATTTTGGAACTTCCATATTCCAAGGAGCTGGTCCTTTTCTAATTCTTCCAGACGTATCATAATGAGAACCGTGACATGGACAAAACCATCCATTATAATCACCTTTGTCATTCAAAGGTACACATCCTAAATGAGTACAGACTCCTACCATCACTAACCATTCAGGATTTTTTGCTCTATCCTCATCTTTTTCTGGATGAATTAATTCTTCCATTTTTACAGATCTTGCTTCTTCAATCTCCTCTTTTGTTCTTCTTCTAATGAAAACAGGTTTTCCTCTCCACAGAACAGTAATTGTATTTCCAGGTTTAACTGAACTCACATCAACCTCTGTACTTGCTAATGCTTTAACCGAAGCATCTGGGTTCATTTGATCTACCATAGGCCACACTACTGCTGCTGCTCCAACGGCACCTACAGCTGTGGTCGCTGTAAATAAAAAATCTCTTCTTTTTGGCTTTTTATCTGACATTTTTAATAATTTTTTGTTAAAAAATAAATTTAATATACGATTTCTTATAAGATAAAAGTAATTTTTCTACTGAAAGAATGACACATTAAGGATGAAACATAGACCTAAAATTTCACTATACGAGCCAGATATTCCACAGAATACCGCTGCAATTATAAGAACATGTGCCTGTTTGGGAGCAGAATTAGAAATTATTGAACCTTGTGGATTTTTATTGTCTGACAAAAGGTTTAAAAAAGTTGTCATGGATTACATGGACTATAGTAAAATTAAATTCTACCAAAGTGCAGAACATTTTTTTGAAGAAAAAAAGAATCAAAGAATTGTTTTAATGACAACAAAGGGTTCTATAAATTATACTAAATTTAATTTTAAAGCTGATGACACAATATTATTTGGAAGAGAGAGTGCTGGTGTCCCTGAGAAGGTTCATAAGCTAATTGGTGATCGTCTAAAAATTCCAATGAATGAAAAAGTGAGATCTCTAAATATAGCATCCTCAGTTGCAATAGTTTTAGCTGAAAGTTTAAGACAAAATAATTTAATGTAATATGGACAATTCAATTAAAAAAGACCTAGCAAGCAATTGGTTCAAATTATTACAAGATACAATTTGTAATGACATACTCGAATTGGAAAATAACAAAATTAAATTCGAATCAACTTCTTGGAAAAGAAGCTCTAAAAAAGATGAAGGTGGTGGTGAATATAGAATTTTAAAAAATGGAAAAATTTTTGAAAAAGTTGGAGTAAATTTTTCAAAGGTGTATGGAAAATTTCCTAAAAAATTTCAAAAAAATATACCAGGAGCTGAGAAAAATCCTAGATTTTGGGCTTCAGGAATTTCAATAGTTATGCATATGCAAAATCCACACATTCCAGCTATGCATTTTAATACAAGATATATCAGCACTCAAAAAAACTGGTTTGGAGGTGGAATGGATGTAACCCCGGCCATCAAAGACGATAATGAAAAGAATAAATTTCATAAAACTTTGAAGTTAATGTGTGATCAGCATAATAAAAATTATTATAAAAAATATAAAAAATGGTGTGATGAATATTTTTATTTACCCCACAGAAAAGAATCTAGAGGAATTGGGGGAATTTTTTTTGATTACAAAGATGATAATTTTGAAAAAAATTTTAAATTTGTAAGGGATGTTGGGATTACTTTTCAAATAATTTTTAATGAAATTATTAGAAAAAAAATTAAGAAAAAATGGTCTTTAAAAGAAAAAGAGATGCAGTATATTAAAAGAGGTCGTTACGCAGAATTTAATTTACTATATGACAGAGGAACTAAATTTGGATTACAGACTGGTGGTAATGTTGAAGGAATTTTAATGTCGTTGCCTCCCTTAGCAAAGTGGAAATAAAAAAATGGAAAAAGAACCTATAACTTTAAATGGGCTAAAAAAATTAGAGGAAGAACTCATTTTTTTAAAAGAAAAAAAAAGACCTGAAATAGTTGCTGCAATTGCTGAAGCAAGATCGCACGGAGATCTCAAAGAAAATGCAGAATATCATGCTGCAAAGGAAGAACAGTCTCACAATGAGGGAAGGATTACTGAAATAAACGACATAATAGCCAGAGCTAATGTAATTGATGTAACTAAATTAAATAATGAGGGTAAAGTAATTTTTGGATCAACTGTATATTTAGAAGATTTAGATAGCGGGGAAAAAATAAATTATAAAATTGTTGGAAAAGATGAAGCTGACTTAAAACAAAAATTAATTTTCTTTCAATCACCAATTGGAAAAGGATTAATAGGTAAAAATAAAAGTGATCTTGTGGAAATAAGCACCCCTTCTGGCACAAAGAATTTTGAAATTAAAGACGTTAAATATATTTAACTTTTTACAATTTTTTCAACCTTTTTATCTGAAATTTGAAATCCATTTTGAACCCAGGTTTCTTCTATAAGTTTCAACTTATTACCTAAAATTTTACCCTCTGGAATTTTATACTTAGACATTAAAATATTTGCTCCAATTTTTAATTCAGGCAATGTTTTGTTTTCATAAATTTTAAGTAGTTTTAATAATTTATTCTCAACCTTACTTGAATAGAACAATTTAAAATTAATTATATCAATTACAGTTTGTCTGCCATTGTAGTAAAATATTTTATTAAAGTTTTTTTCTGTAAAACTTTTAATATTCACTTTTTCTTTGAAAAAAGAATGAATTAATTGAAGCCTCTTTTGATCTTTTTTTGAAATTTTAAATTTGTAAATGAAATAATCTGTATTGTCTGTTTCATCAATAATCAGTAATGCAATTACAAAAATAAAGTCAAAGTTGCTAAAAACTTTAGAACTGAATGGATTTAGCTTTTTAAAATGATTAATATTTTTAAATTGTGGAAATACTATTTCTAATATTTCTAAACTTTGTTGATCTTCAAGTAATTTAAGAAAATTTTTTGATTTAACTATCTTTTTAAATTCATCTAATAATCTTTCAGAAGATAAGTTCGAAATACCTTTAATATTTCTTTTAAATATTTTAATTATCTCTGTTTTATGATTTTCATTTGAGTAATTAATATGAAAACGGAAGTATCTTAATATTCTTAAATAATCCTCTTGAATTCTTTTTTCTGGATCTCCAATAAATTTTAAAACACCTTTATTTAAATCTAGCTTACCATTTTGTGGATCAAATAAATTTCCTAAACTATCAGAGTAAATAGCATTAATAGTGAAATCTCTTCTTTTTGAATCTTCTTTCCAATCAGAAGTAAATTCAACTTTTGCATGTCTTCCGTCTGTAGCAACGTCTTTTCTAAGTGAGGTAATTTCGTAGTTTTGTTCATTTATTACTGCAGTTATCGTGCCGTGTTCTTTACCTGACTCAAAAAATTTAATTTGATTTTTATTTAATGCATCACAGACTTCATCTGGAGTAATGTTAGTTGCTAAATCAATGTCATCTACTTCTTCTTGATTTATAATTTTTCTAATACATCCCCCAACAAATCTTCATTCACTATTTTCAGAATAATTGTTGATTGCTTCAAAAATTTTTTTTGCAGGAGTGTTCTCAGATATGTTTTGTATATTTTTGCTAATATAATTAAGATTTTTGGACCTAAAAAAAATTTTATCTAAAAATTTATCCATATATATGGCTGGGGCGCTAGGATTCGAACCTAGGATGCAGGTACCAAAAACCCGTGCCTTACCGCTTGGCTACGCCCCAATATTATAGTTCCTATAACACAAAAAAAATAAATTTATATAGTTTTTGATACATTCAACCAACAATTATTAAATTTCCTCTTAAATTGTGCTTTTGCTAAATTACAGTCTTTGACTGATTGATAGAATGCAATAACTGTAGATCCAGACCCAGTCATTCTTACAAACTCAGGATTATTAGTCTTTTCTAAAAATAACTTGATCTTTTTTAGTTGTGGGTATTTTGAAATAGCAACATCTTCTAAAGCATTACTTTGATTTTTTAAAAATTTATAACCAAACATATTCTTTTTTGGGTTATTAAATTTTGGTTTTGTAAAATTTCTAACGTTAGAATAAATTTTTTTTGTCGCACAACCAAAATTAGGTTTTATTAAAAGCATATTTAAAATCGGGCAATTTAAAAATTTTTTAATCTTATTATTTGAAAGTAAGACTGAACTAGACGGTTCTATACCTAAGATGACATCAGACCCTACTTCAGAGCAAATCTCCAAAATTTTTTTTTTACTAATATTAATTACCTTTTTTTTATTTAGAAAATTTAAAATACTAGCAGCATTTATAGAACCTCCACCAAGTCCAGCTTTTTGGGGAATATTTTTTGTTATAGAAACTCTAAATTTTTGATTTATTAACAATTTTTCTCGATCTAATATTTGAAAGAGTTTTTGAACAGTATTTTTTTTTCCAATACCTTTCGCAAATTTCCCTTGAAAAAAAATATTATGTTTTTCATCACCTGTTTTTTTTATTGAAATAACATCATACAAATCAATAA